>Ga0181356_1000646_pt1 | contig 15115 bp, 16 predicted proteins | sample Fa13VDMM110SN_FD_130104 | JGI IMG/M metagenome (GOLD analysis project Ga0181356, IMG submission 130104) | Freshwater viral communities from Lake Michigan, USA - Fa13.VD.MM110.S.N | ecosystem: Environmental > Aquatic > Freshwater > Lake | place: USA: Michigan | collected 2013-09-24 | reverse complement strand
CTTTATCGGTTCTTTTTGCGTTTTTTTCGCGTCCTCTTCGTTAATTTCGTATATAGCTTCTATTATTTCATTAACATTATCTATTTCGATATCACCTATTGATAATATGCGGCCGCTAGATTTGCTTGATTTTTTTGGAGAAGCCATAGTAGTGGGTTTTCTCCAATAAATACTATACTTTTATTAAAGTATGCTCGTATGTTTCTAAACTATTAATAGTAATTTTAAATATATCTAATTCAAATTCACCTATTTCACCTGATTCATGTATAATTTCGGGTAATTGTTGTATTAATTGAAAGTTATTTTGATTTAGCTGAGTTGCATCAAATTCAATAACTATATTATTTGAATTGTCTTTAATATTTTTAATTCTATCTTTTAAATTAAATTTAGTGTTTGGTTGTTCTTTAGCGATATAGGATTCTGTTTCACAATTAACATATATGTTATCACACCACGGTTCTAATACTTCTAATATTTGTTGATTACAATTATGAATTATAAAACCAATATTATACTTTACTTTAGGATTTCTATTTCCCCATTTACGGATAAAATTACGATTTGAATTTAATTCAATTTGTTGAGTATGTTGTTTATATTCTTCTGAGAAACGAGAGGTTTTACTTACAAAATGATAACATATAGAATCTAGTGATGTAATTAAATTCATCTTTGCTAAAGTCCATCGTAATATTAAATCATCATCTTCACAAAACATTGGATTATATAAATTATCTAAACCTCCAATTTCTAAGTATTTATCTTTAGGCATGCACATAAAGAATACAATACCTTGTTCTATTTTATCTTTACATTCAATTTGTTTTTCATTTGTAAATTGATATAGTTTTTCGATATTAAAAGTATCTAATTCAGTTCCTAAATCATAAATTATTTTCCCTGGTCTTTCATGTCCGGCAAATATAGGAGGTTCAATAGTTGTATAGGATACTATGGTATCTGGAGTTGTGTGTTTTTCTAAATTCTCAATAAATCCTGGAGCTAATACAATATCATTATGGATAAATGCTACATAATCTTTAGTGGCTAAACTAGCTGCTTTATTATAGTTGTCTGAGAAGTTTCCTTTATTTTGAGTATAAAATACTTTAGTATATGGGTCGTTTTTTAATGATTCTAACCATTTATCTGTACCATCTGTGCTATTATGACTACTAAAACATATCTCTACTTCTGGGTAGAGTTGTCTAGTTGTTTTGTAGAAATATTGGGTATATTCTAAATTATTTTTTATTGCTGCTAAAAGCGATATATTATTTTTCATTAAAATTTATTATAAAAATCTTCAACTGTAATTAAATTATTTAACTCAACTCTGTGTTTATCAAAATATTCCCATATTAAACATTCCTCCAACGATGTTTTATCGTAGAGTGATTGCTTACCTTTCTTAACAACTCCAACTCCCCAATCCATATCAATAACCATAACTTCTAGACTAGGTTCTGTACATCTTAATCTTGTTATTGATTTCCACACATCTCCATTCCATAGCCCAGTAACTCTTGGTACAATCTGCATTTCATATACTAATGGATTGCAATCATGAAGTATAATAAAACCATCATCTGTAATATGATTAAGTGCATTTTGAATATCCTTATCAACTTGTATAGAATGGTGTAATCCATCTATAAAGATCATATCATACTTGATGTCGTGATCTTTAATTAAACTAAAAAAGTCATCTGATGATATTGGATAATTGATTTCTGGTACAATAGCTCCTCCTACTTCTGATCCAGGATATGGATCTACTCCGTCTTTATGTTCAGCAACGATCTGTCTTATGCAGAGTCCATCATTAACTCCTATCTCAAGGTAATTAACTAATTTATATTTTTTAATTAGATAATTCATTAGTTCCCATCTCTGAATTTTTACAAAAAGTGGACTTTCAGGATTACAATACTTTTCTAATTTAGTAGTATCCATTTATTTTTATTTTAATTATTAATGATATATTGTTCATGCAACTGTTTTATTTTTTTCTCTATAAATATAGGTAAATTTTTATTAAACTCCTCTCTTTGCCCAGAAACATCTTTTCTTACTAATAAATTTTTATAGTAATTAGAAAAACCATGGATTTCGTCTGTTCGCAAGGGACCAATAGAATATTCAAATATAATTTGTCCATCTAATCTATATTGTTGAAAGTCTAATCCTATTTGTTTTATATAGTTACTTATAATAAGACTATATGAATCATGGCCACCGTATCCTTTCCATTCTTCTGGGATTCTAATTATATCTTCATAAAACTCTTTACTATATAAATCAAACCAACCTGCCCATTTTACTTGATCTATAGGTGTTATTTCTATTTCTTCTCCGGAAGTATGTAGGTGGTAATCTACATCAAATATATCTGTTGTTTTTTCCCAACCATAATGAGGACCAACTGCAAATTTAGGGTGTGTAAGTATTTCCCAACTTTGGTCCCACATTCTACAAATTTGTGGAGTTAATACAAAGTATTTATTAGGGATTGATTGAGCAGCTAATGATAAGTAATTTAATAAATACTCACTAAAGTACATATCAGGACATATATTAATATAATAATCTGTTTTTTGTTCTATAGCGTTTCTTTGTAAGTCTAAATGACCCCAAATCTCATTTCCTTCATATATAAAAGTATCATGTTGGTAATCTTCTAATAATATAGATAAAGTTTTATATTTTTCAATAAAATATTCTTTAGGTAATTTACTATTATCCCAATCAATTAGATAACTAGATAAATTAAGTGCAGATTTAATAGTAATATTTACATCTTCAGGAAGATAATATTTTGATTTTTTAAGTTGGGTGAATGTTAATAGAGCATAATCTATCTCCCAAGGCATAAAATGGTATGTAATTGTTATATTCATCTTAATTTATTGTAAATTTTTTTAATACCTTGTTCTAATCCAATAAAATTAATTCCCAAATTATCAAAGACACCTATATAAGAGTCTGCTTGTTCTTTATTTTCTATTTTTACATCAACCTTATGTTTATCCAAATTGTTAATTGTTTTAGCTATATCACATAATGACATAGCATGATTATAATTACAATTTATTTCTTTAGGTCCCTCATTATTTATATAATACTCTATTATTTTGATCAAATCAAACATATATATGAAATCCATTATTTTATCTTGATGGATGATCATATCTTCATTATTAATATAACGTTTAATACTACCCTTAATAAAACGAGTATCTAATTCATTTTCATCAAATACTCCAAATATTCTCAAGTTATAAAAATTATCCTTATTTAATATTGAATTTGAAATTACTTTTTTACTTAAACCATAAGGAGTGTCAGGTATATAAATTTCAGCTCCAGATCCTAAATTAATTAATTTATTAAAGTGATTTTTATTTTTAAGTAAATTATAATATATTTTTAAATTACTATCCATTATGCCCCAGTCTATCTTTCTTGGACTTACAGCTCCTGAGGTTGCACAGTGAATTATAACATCAAACCACTTATTTAGAAAATAAGAATCTACCTCTAATGAATCTGTTAAATCACATTCATTCCTAGTAATGATATCAACATTATATTTGTCTTTTAAAGCATTATACAATGATTTACCTATATAACCGTTTGCTCCTGTAATTAGTATTTTCATTTTTTTAAGTTAATATAAACGGGAGATTGGTTATTAATAGCAAATTTAAAATTACTTTCTAATTCTTCTTGTGTATTTGGTTTAAATAATTTAAGATTTTCAAATACACTAAGGGCAGATAAATCTTCACAAGCCCAATGTGAAAACCCTAAATAACCATATTCATCATTTCTACCTCCTCCTAATATTTTAACAGGAATATTCTCATGATTAAGATAATTTCTAATCATTTCAAATGGTCTATAAATAGCAAAAGGTGTAATTGAATATACAAAAGGTATCTTACCTTCCATAGCTAATCCAATTCCTATACCCATCATAGCCATTTCTGATGATCCTACATTAAAAAATCTATCAGGGAAAGTATCTTTAATTTCATCCCATAATCCATATCCTAAATCTCCTGTAATAAGATAAATATCAGGATTGGATTTCATTTCATTTAGTAATAATTTGGCAAATTCTCTTCTCATTGTAGTTGTTCTAAAGCGGTTTGATAATCATTTTCTTTCATTATATGATAGTGAGCATTTAGTCCTTTAAGAAAAGGAAAATGTTCTACTGTTGTATAATGAATGTTAATTTCTGGGAGGAAGGTTTTTAATCTATTTGTTAGGTATGTTACATCTACTTCTCTGTAGGCAGCATATCCATTTACATTAACATGTATTTCGATATTTTGAATATTTTGTTCAACTATTGTTTTAAGAGATTCCCAAACACTTCCTTCAGCACATTCTCCATCACTTAATAACACATATACCTTTCTATTTTTATTAGCTATTGCTCTGCCTAGAGCAATTGTAATACCTAATCCTAAACTACCTGTAGAACAATAAATTCCTGATTCTTCATCCCAATGTGGGTGACCACCGTGTTTTAAAAATAGAGCTTCAGCATCTTGTCCTCTATATTTTTCTAAACAAACATATAAAGCTAAAGCAGCATGACCTGATGATAATATGAATATATCATCTTTATCCATTTTTTGGTATATAGAATCTATTATTTCTAATGCTGAGAAATAACTTCCTAAATGTCCTAATTTATATTTATAAGCAATTTCTATTAATCGTTTTTTTAATTCTACCATATAAACTTATTTTTATAATATTTAACAATACTAGATAATTCTATATCAAATTGTTTTTTTGGTTCCCAACCTAATAATCTTAATTTAGAATCATCTAAGGCATATCTAACATCTTGTCCTATTCTTGAGTATGTTAAGTCAATATATGACTCCATATTATCCTCTCCACAATATTCTTTAATTATCTTCTTTACTGTATCATGATTTGACTGCTCAAACCCTCCAGCAATGTTGTATATTTCATTTGTAGTCCCATTTTTAATAATTGTTATTACTGCTTCAGCCGTATCAGCAGCATGTAACCAATTTCTAATAGGAGTTCCACCATTATGTAATGGAATTTTTCTTCCTAGTTTAAGGTATTTACATACTTTAGGAATTAATTTTTCAACGTACTGTCCAACACCATAGTTATTTGTTGGTCTAACTATAATATAAGGTAAATTATAAGTTCTACCCCACGCTAAAACTAACATATCAGCTGCTGCTTTTGTTGCTGAATATGGGTTTGATGGTTTAAGTAAATCTGTTTCAGTGTGAGCTCCATTTTCAATATCCCCATATACTTCATCTGTACTAAAATGAAGTAAAATAGGAGTTTTAGATGTTTCTTGTCTGTAATTTCTAATTAATTCAAGTAAATGATGTACTCCTGTAATATTTGAGTCTACAAATTCATCACTACCTGCTATTGAATTACCAACATGAGTTTCAGCAGCCGTATTGATAATATAATCACATTCATATAGAAATTCTAATTCATTTATATCACAATGAACAAATGAAAAATTTTCATATTGATTAAATTCTTCTAATAAAGTTTTATTTGATGCGTATGTCATTTTATCAACTCCTTTAACATACCAACCTTTTTCTAGACATGCTCTAGTAATATAGGATCCTATAAATCCTAAACATCCTGTAATGTATACTATCTTCATTATTTAAAATATTTTTGACAATGTTCCGCGAATGTAATGACTTGTTTTTCCATTTCCAAATTCATTTGTTTAAGTTCTTCAAATAATAGAGGAAGTGTTTCTAGTGCTCTAGGAATATCTTCTTCTCCATATGCTATTCCGTATTTGTTAAATCTTGCTCCACTTAACCATTTTTCCTTAGTTACATTAGGATCAGGTATTACAATACTGAGGCAACCACACATTGCTGCTTGGATATATAAGAAAGTATAATTATCATAACAATAGAATCTTTCTGTTTTGTTAAATAAATTAGCTAATCCTATTAGATCACCAGCAGCATTAAATGGAATAAAAAATGAATCTTTAGGATGTACTAATTGAGTTGGATTTGCTTTTCTGATTGTGTAGCAACTACCTTTTCTTTCAAATCCTATATTATTAAAAATATCATTATGAAATTCAGATATCAATAGTTGATTTTCTTTTTGTCCTAAATAATCAGTATAATAATAATCCATATACCAATATATTAAATCTGCGTTATTGTATGTTTCTGCATCTTCCTGTCTTGAAGGACCTAATATCCATCTAACTACATTCTTTGCATTTAGTGGATTATATTTAATCCCTTCAGGATATATTACAACAGCATCATCTAAATTATCTAATATTTCTTGAGTAATTAAAGGTGTATTATAATCAGAACAAGTATAAAAATCATCTGTAAGATGTATAGGCATTAGGTATGCTTCAAATCCATTATTATTTAATAAATCACATAATTTATGCATTACTTTAACTCCTCCAATTCCTGGGGAGTAATCATATGTGTATATTATGAATGGTTTTTTCATTAAAAATTACAATTACATTGTTCTCTTAAAAATTGTTTAGTTTCATCATTAAACCAAATTGTTTTCATTTCATTAACAGCTTCATCATATGTTTGTTCATCTGCTGGGGTTCTGGTTCCTAGTCCCTCAGCATAATGAAATACTTTTATTTGTTTATGATCTTGGGTAAATAGTTTATTATCTTTAACATAATAAGTAGTTGTTGGGTATATATCTCCTATTACTTGTCCTTGTCTACCATTTAGTAATTTTCCTTTAACCATTTGAAGTCCACCACAAGCTGCTCCTTTAGATCGTACATTATATAATGATTTAGTTTTCATGTAAGGAAAATCAACAATATTTACTTTTATATCTAATTGATTTTGATTTTGATACAAATAATTCATCCCACCCTGTTCCGCATGGTTAGTCCAAAACTCAATTGATTTTTCTATTAAAATATCAGCAGATTTAAAATTATTAAAACAAGCGACATCTGCATTTATAAAATCTACATCTTGATAAATTTTATCTTCATATTCATATTGAATTATTTTAGGTGACCAAAATTCAGTTTGAATAAAACTATATGGTGGTCCTGATGAACAGATTAAATCATTTTTATTATCATTAATAAATTCATCTAAGTAAGAACAGGTAAATGTATCTAATCCTAACATTATAACTTTATCATATCCTTTTACTCTAAATAGTTCTCTAATAATATAAACTCTAATTAAACCAACACTATCATAATATTCAGTTATATTTAAATTTTCTAAATATTCATGAAAATTATTATTCGTTATATAATGAATATCTACCTTAGGATGCCACTTTTTAAAACTATTTATAGCATTAGGAGCAAAAAAATCATCTTTTTGATAATTATCTCCTTCATGATTAGTAATATGTAAAAATACACAAGCTACTTTATTATCCATTTTGTTCCTTAATAAACTTATCTAATATTGTTTCTATATAATCTGTTTTTTCTTTATTAATTACAGGTGATGTTCCTAAAAAGAAAGTGTCTGTTGTTACTTTTCTTGCTACAGGATATTTTTCAATAACCTCTTTAGGATCCATTAAATGTGTATATGCTGGTTGGAGCATGATATTACCTGCAAAGTAAGGACGAGTTTGAATTTTATTTGCTTCTAAAAACTGACATATATCTGAACGTTTAAATGGAGCTCCGTCTTTTATTGTAATAGGGAATGCAAACCAATCTACATCTGCTCCTGGTTGAGCTTCATGTAAATGAAAATATTGTTTATATTTACTAAAAGCAGCAAATAAATTTTTATAATTTTCTCTACGTTTAATTCCTATTTCCTTTAATTTTTCCATTTGAACTAAGCCAATAGATGCTTGTAATTCAATTGGTTTTAAATTATACCCAATCTCTTCATAAACGTATTTATGATCAAATATATCGTTTGGTAATGCTGGTAGCCAGTTATTGAAACGGCATTGACATGCTCCATTTTCCAATAGATTTTGTTTACCTACACAATAACATCCCCGCCCCCACTCTCTAAAGCTACGAACAATGCGTTCTGTGTTTTGATCATTCATAGCTACAAATCCACCTTCACCCATAGTAATATGATGTGCTGGGTAGAATGAGCAGCTAGCCATTTCACCGAATGATCCTAATGGTTTTCCTTCAAATGTAGTACCTAAAGCATCGCAGCAATCTTCTAGTAGAATTAGTTTATATTTTTCAACTATTTCCATTAGTCTATTCATATTAGGTGGATTACCCAATACGTGAGCGAATGTAATAATTTTTACATCAGGATTATCAATACAGGCCTGTTCTACTTGATCTAAATTAAGATTAAGTGTTTCTAATTCAATATCAACAAATACAGGTGTGAATCCTAACTGAATAATTGGGTTAAGTGTAGTTGGAAATCCAGCTATTGGAGTAATTACTTTGGTTCCTTTAGGAAAATTATAACCGCGTTTAGATGTCATTGCTAACATCATAAGTAAATTAGCACTAGATCCACTATTAGTCAACAATCCATGTTTTTTTCCAAATAATTTAGGAAATTTAGATTCAAACTTAATAGCTTCTGCTCCTAATACTAACCATTCACCTAATAGTGTTTTAACAGCGGCAATATATTCTTGTGAATCAAAATATGGGCCAGCATATTGAACCCAATCTTTACCTGCTTCCCATTTTTTTTCTGAGTGTTTTTTCTGGATGTATTCATCCACTAGTTTTAATATTTCTTGCATAGAATAAATTTATTAATTTTTATTAGGCCTCCCAAATGCTTCCATCATCTATTTTTTTCAATAATTCTATTATTCCTTCTATATTAGTTAATTTCCAAGGGTAATTATTTATATCAGTCGGTACTTCTTCCGGTGTTATTATTTCTCCAATATCCTCTAATACTAATAAATTAGTACCTGACTTTATTGAAAAGACTTGACATTTTTCATTTAGCCAAGGACCCATTTTAGGATTAGTTAATATAATGTTATTTATTCCTGGTTTTGAGAATAAGATATTGATATTTGAGGCGCTGCTTTGTTGGATTATATTTTTGTATGATTTAGATAATTGAATTTTTTCTTTCATTGTATAACCCATCATTTCCACAATATCGTACCCTAATTCAGATTTAATTTTTTCTATTAATTCTAATTCATTTTCTAATTCTCTTTTATGGTACCATCCTAATTTAATAGTATCTTGTCTTGATATATAACATCCATTAGATTTAACCTCTATTGGTTCTATTTTATCAGTTACTTTTTTTATCATATCTAACATAGGATCAAAACCATAAAGTTCTGGGAATCCATAAAAGCAATTTGATATAATAAGTGATTTAATTTTATATGTTTTATTCTTTTTAAATACTATAATATCTATATCATTTCCATATTGTAAATATAACCATTGTTTTATGTAATCCCATTTATCTGTATTAGAATAATAATCTTCTATTATTCCTAACTTCAAGTTAGGGTTAGTTTTTCTTAATTCTTCAAAATAAACTAATCTACTTAAATGATTAAAGAAAAAATGAATGTAATTACACCCAGCATCATCATGGAATAAAAATACATTATCTTCTATTTCATAGTCAAAAGAAGAATCAGATTTTATTAAATCACCATATATTACATTTTTATTTCCAGAACTTTGAACACCCCAATCAAATCCAAAAATTACTTGTTTGTTATTTTGATATACTTCTAAATAAGAAGATGGTGAAGGACATTCATCTTTATGTGTTAAATATGCATCCTGGAATATTCCACAATATTGCCTATGTTTAGCTGGATTGTCTTGGATTGAGACATTAATTATTTTGTACATAAAGTATTAATTAGTTTTATATATTTATCAAATTTATCTTTATCTTCATCATGTAATGGGAGAAGAGTAAATAATAAGCTAGCAGTAATAACTTTTATATCATTTAGTTCTCCTGGGGTGAGATATGATTCAAAATGTTGTTTTAGTTTTTCTGTGTATAAATGATTAATTTCAATATTATTTAGTATATAATCGTATCCTATTAATGATTGATATATTTTAGCATAATCATACATTACATCTCCAAATATAGTGCAAACATCTCCTTGTTTACCCCTCATATCAATAAATTTAAGTCCATATTTAGTTTGAAGAATATTTGTAAATACAGGATCACCATGTATTACTCCTAATTTTCCACCTTTATTTATTTCATATCTATTTAAGGAATCAAGAATATCATAATATATATCATCTAAATTATATCTATTGTATAATTCTTTATGTTCTGAATGTCGTTTTGATAATTTTGAAGCATAATTAAGATATATATTTTCCGGGAAAACTGGGTGAGATGAAATGTGAATATTATTTAAAGAAAACATTAATTTATCAATATCTTCTATTTTTAATATTTCATTAGTATATAAATAAGAATAATTTATTCCTTCTATATGTTCCATTACTATTTTATTTCCACTTGCTGTTATTACTTTAGGAAAATAAGATTCTATACTAGAGGGAATATTATTATACCAATAAACTTCACCTTCATTAGAAGTATGTTTAGTTACAGTTTTATTATTATATTCTACTTTATTAAAGCTTCTAGAAGGAGTATCAATATTATATATTCCTAAAGCTTTATCCAAAGATGAATTAGCGTTAACAGCTAAATCATCAATATAGAAATTAGCATATGGTTTTCCAAAATGAATTTCATCATAAGGAATATCAAATTTATCTAATGTATCTAATGTTACTCTTCCAACATCTGCTACTATTGCTCCAACATTGCCCTTATGAGTTTTCATTCTGCGAGCAGTATAAATAATAATTGTGTTACCTAGTGTATGTAGTAACTTTAAAAAATCAATATTGCGTTGAATAGGTAATACTGAGCTGTAATCTTTGGCAATTGTAGGGTGTGTTACTAGTGTATTATCTAAATCAAAGCATACTCTTAAATTGTTAGTGTATTCTTTATTCTTATTGCAGTATACTTTTAATTGGAGAGGTGTACCAACGCAATGAAAGTTATTTATTTCATAACCATGTATTATTTTTCCGTCTTTAATCATTTTATCATAAACACATGATGTATATAATTCTTGATTAAGATCTAGTATTTTAGAACAATATTGTTTTAATTCATTTCCACTCTCAAACCCATAAGCCCCAGTATTAGCATTATCAGATATTTTTATTTTCTCTTTTATTTCTATTATCTTGTTATTCTCTAATTTAATATAAGAAAATATAGGGTTAGAATTAGTATCATTGAAGTAAAAAATAACATTTTTACTATTAGATTGCTTATAATGTTTAATTATATCTTCTGAGTAGAATGTGTCACAGTCTAGAAGTAACACATTATCATTTAATTCTTCTTTAGTAAATGTTTCTAATCCTTTTAATACTGTTTCTGCTGCTCCTTTAGTTAGATAATCTAATGAAGTAAAGGAAATATTAATATGAGGAAACCAAAATCTAATTAATGTTTCAAAATTAAATTCTTTAAGATGATTATGATATACAATATGAATTTTATCGTTATTATAATCTATATTTAAATTATCAATAACTTTATAAATCATAGATTTTCCTAAAACATTTATTAATGGTTTAGGTATATCATATCCTTCATCTTTAAATCGTTGGCCTATACCTCCTATAGGAATGATTATATTCATAACGTATTATAAAAGTTATTTTGTTTTTCTTGACGTTCAATTGTTTTAGGGTGAATTAAATCAAATCCCATATCTAATAAACTAATGTATTTAGCCCCGACTATTATTTCATGAACTTTATTTTCCCACTTTATACTAGGAATATTTTTATATATTCTGTGTTGATAATCAGGATAATTTACCCAATTATTTTCATTTAATTTCCATCCCCATTTTTGGATATGTTCTTGAGTTAATCCCTCTACTGTATTAATGCGAGGAACAAAATATAATTCTACAGTAGGATTAAGTTCAAGTATTTCTGGTAGGTTTAGTATAAGTTGATCTGATAGGTATTCATCAGCATCAATTTGAAAAATATAGTCGCGTGAGCAATGTAATTTCAGATTATTTTTAAATGATGCAAAATCACCATTTAATCCAAATGTTATTCTATGATATTCATAAGATGCCCCTACATTATATAATTCAGCAACTTTTTTTACTTCATCAGTCGCTGTACTATCTAATTGAACTATAATTTCATCCTCAGGACGAATATGTTCATTGATTTGATCTAATAAACGTTCTAATTCAACATGCTCATTGCATGCGGTAATTGCATAACTAATTGATGGCATAAATTATTTTTGATTAAAGTAACCAATATATTCTAACGCGTCCATAAAGTCGCGTTCAGCAAATTCTTGTTTTGTTGTCATATCTGCTTTACCATCTTTCGATTGCACTGCTGACCATTTCCAATCATTTACTGATGTACCTTCAGCAAATACCATTGATTTATCATTTAACATTACGCTATTTGGATACCAATATTTCCCATCAGTATCTTTATATTTAAGCGCTTTATATAATTCTGGGAGGGTTGCTTCCATTGGTTCTATATTAAGATCGGTAATAGTGGTGTTAGAAGTAAACCCACATCCCATACAAATCCAAATAGATACTTTACCATCTGTCATTTCACTACATGCGTTTGATCCACATCTAGGGCAATCTATTAATTTTTCTGTCATATTAAAAAACGGTATTATTTGTTGATTCGTCTTGTTTATAAGTTATTCCAAAGATATTATTTGTATTTGTTTTTGTTGCTCCCCAATTAGAATTGTCTAATGTATATCTAGTTGCGTTTGTTTTGTTATTTGTATCTACTTTATCTAGTTGTTCTTTAACAGTATCCCATTGGGCTGGTGTGAGAGTATAATTACTTGCTGCGTCAGCAAATCCTTTAAACCATAATACAAAGTCATGTGATGTCATATTAATCTACTTTTTTAAGTTTTGGTAATTCAATTTTCTTAAGTTGCGGTAATTTTAAAGTTACTTGTTTAGGTACTTTTCCATCAATTATTGAAATTAATTTTTCACTCATCTTATCTAAACTAAATTCTGTGCGTGAACGATACGCTTGTCTTTTTGCTCCATCAAGGTATTTATTGTAGTTCTTATAAACATCTCCTAATATTTCAGCTGCTTTAGTATAATCTACTGTAAACCAGCCTGATTCAGGAATAAGCATATTTTGTACTACTGCTGAAGGATGAATTTGATTTATTGTGCCAGGTAATAGAACTGACATTTCTGCATTTAAAAAATCTAAATGACCGCTATAATTAGAAACAATTACTGGTTTTTGGCTAATTGATGATTCAAGTAGTGGTCGGCCATAACCTTCACCTTTAGTAAATGATACGTGTGCTTTTACTTTAGGATGATTATATAATTCATTTATTTCACCATCTTCTAATTCACCATGAAGTAGGTACACATTTGGTAAATCTTTATCACCTACAAATGTACGTATTTTTTGAATTTTATCTAACATTTCATCTCTATCCATAATAGAATAGGTTGCGGATGATGTTTTTAAAATTAATCCTGGTTTTTGTTTTTTACCTTTAAATGTTTCAAGGAATGTTTTAATTAACATACCTACATCTTTTCTATCTTGTCCTAATTCTCCTTGTAACCAGTGACCAACAAATAAGTAATTAAATTCTTCATCAATAGTATCTAATACATCATTTATTTCACTATCACCTGCTACAGCATCTATTTTTTGATAGATAGATGTATCAGCACCCTCAAATAATACTTCAATTGGTTTTTCTAATTTAATAGTACCTACTACTCTATCTCCTTGATTTTTATCACGTTGTTCAAAAATAGCACTTTCAAATACCGCTTTAGCATGATTAGATGATACTAAATTTAAATTCATTCTATTTAATCCTTCTAACCAGCTAGGATCACATACTGTGGTTTCAATGCCTGCTGTTAAACCAATATTGAATTTACCAATTGGTTGAAATTCATTTGGTACTGTAATTTGCATCCAAACATCTGGTTGGCGTGGTAATTGAGGTTGTCCCCAAATACATTCCAATATTTGTTTATGTTCAGGATTATCTGCTTGTAAAAATCCAAATGGAGTATTACCCCATCTTTGTGGTATAACTTTAATATCGTATTTATCTGATTTTAAAAGCGCTTTTACGATATCTCTACTACGTGCTCCGTAGCCGCTGTACGTGTCTATTGGACAGCTTATAAAAAATAGTGGTTTCATATAACTTATTTTGCGATTGAGTGTTTTACGTAATGTTTTGGTTGTTTAGGTGTTTCTACTTGAATTAATTCAAATCTGTGACGTGGTTCAAATTTAGCAAAAGTAGCATCAATACCTTCTATCACATTCTCTGACATATGTTTAGCTGTCATCATTGATTCTTCTGAATGAACCCATTTATGAGCAGCTTCACATTGTTCTTTATATAATTCAGGATTTTGTGTTTTATTGATATATAATTTTTCAATTTGAGCTGCAATATCAAACGGTTCTGCTCTGTCATCAAAGATATATGGTGTTGGGATTGAACCTACAATTGATAAGTTACTTGGGAATACTGGGTAAGCCCATTTGCCATGTTTTTTATATTTGCCTCTATGATTTGAACCGAATTCTTCAGTGAATTTAATCCAATTACCATCTTTATCTTCAAAGCGCATTTGATCTTGCATACCACCTGTTACTGTTGCTATAATTGGTTTTCCGCAAATCATTGCTTCAGTAAGTGATAATCCCCATCCTTCGTTTGAGCTAATTAAGGCACATCCATCAGTAGCATTATAAAGTAAATTCATTATGTTTGATGGATACTTTTGGTCGTTGAAGATAATATTATATTTCTCTTCATTACCAAATAACATTTGTCTTACTGCTTCTAAATCAGTTCCGTTTTCATCTGCTACTTGTGTATGTAATACTAATGCTGTTTTCTTTGCTTTATCTTCTGGTAATTCATCAACAAATATTTTCCAAGCTAACATCAAATCAGGAACGCATTTACGACGGATGTTACGCGCATTATATAATAGAGTAAAATCG
>Ga0181356_1000645_pt1 | contig 15115 bp, 17 predicted proteins | sample Fa13VDMM110SN_FD_130104 | JGI IMG/M metagenome (GOLD analysis project Ga0181356, IMG submission 130104) | Freshwater viral communities from Lake Michigan, USA - Fa13.VD.MM110.S.N | ecosystem: Environmental > Aquatic > Freshwater > Lake | place: USA: Michigan | collected 2013-09-24 | reverse complement strand
TAGCACTGTAATTATAATATCATTTATAGAATATATATTTTTTAAATCTATTCTAAGTAAAGCACCGTTTTCAATTTTAATCTGACAAATATACTTTGTTTCTTCTACAAAGTTTACAGAAGACCCATTTCCAGTAATAAACGGATTAAGGCCATTATCAATATTATACTTAATATTTATGACAATACTTGATATTCTTTGTCCACCAGCACTTGTATCATTTGTTGGATTAGAACTAAAAGAAATATAATCTATATCCATATTTTTAATATAGTCTGGAATAAGAATAGTATTCATGTTATCGTTATATTGACCGGAGTTACCAACACCAGTTGTGCTTACACTATAGCCACTAGGATTCCAATCTGTCCAAAGTTCATCACTAATATCTGTATCTTTAACTGGACTAGTTGGGTTAATCGGCAAATTACATACTGGAAGTATATAAAATTTTTCTGATTGAACTAAAGCATTTAAATAATTACTCATTTATATTACCATCCTTTAATTCTTTTAACACTTTACTATACTTCATTTTTATTTTATTTAACGCTTTGATGACTTCTTCATCTTTGAGGAAGCTATCATACTCTTCTTTGGTTCTGCTTGTTTCCCAGTCACTCTTGTTGTTGTTCCACATGCACATTTAAATTTAGTCTTCATTTCCAAGACACCCTTTTTGATGATGTTTTTCTTGATGTACCTTTTTTATTACACATTGATTTAGTAGGACGGCAAGCAGGATATCCCTTACGCTTGTCTTTAGAACCAGATCTACCACAAGGCTTACCAGTCTTGCAGTCTACCCAACCTTTACCTTTATTACGACTAAACCAACCATGTAATCCTTTTTTCTTTTCTAAAGAAAACTTACTTGCCACGGCGAACTCGCTTTGCTAGAAACCCTTTACCTTTACGACATTGAACAGCAGCGCCACTAGCATAAGCACTAGGCCACACTTTGTAAGAAGCCTTAGCAGCCTTAGCACAGGCATCCAATGGTTTCTTTTTCTTTTTCTTTTTCATTTTTTACACTTTCTACCTTTAGGGCAACTAGCTTTAGAACCACCAGAACCAGCCCATAAATTCTTACAAGCCCAATATCTAGCTGATAGTTTATTTGTTGCACTAGAACAATTATGTCTTGCTTTAAAAGATTTTCTTGCACCGGGAGAATAGTTATGACCGTAACCAGATGCACCAAAATGAATAATCTTTTCTTTTCCATTTGCACATGCTTTTACTACACGCTTTTTATTTGGATTAGGTGACTTGCGTGGTTTATTACAAGGCATTGATTTCTTATCTAAAGGCTTTCTCATTGTTGTACTCCTAATTGAGAGGCTACTTCTTCTGGATTAACTCCTAGTTGTTGAGCAACCTCTACAATACCCTGCCCACCTGTTTGTTGTATATCTTGATCTGCGGCAGCTGTTGCAGCATTAGTTGCTGTATTAACAGCACCATTAGTAATAGCTTGAGCAGCTTGTTGTGATGCTTGCATTTGAGCCATTTCTAATTGTGCTTGTTGTTGTTCTTGCTTAATCTCATCTTCAGACTTAACCCACATTCTAGGATCAAAACCAAGACATGAAATTAAAGCTCTGGAATAAGAATCCCATCTAAAAGTTTGTAATGCTTGTGGCGGTAGGTTTCTAACCATCTCACCCATTTGCATTAGTTTTTGTAAATCAGAATCTCTAGATAAAGCTTGAAGACCAGTTACAATTTCAACACTAAGTGTACCATCTTTTTCAAAGAACTGTTCGTACATACGCTCATCCATATCACCGTTATTTAACATAATAAAGACGGCTCGTTTTACAATTGGTTCCATAAGATCTCTAGCAATAGCAGAGAAAGCACCGCCAAGAACTGTTTCTAATTCCGATCCAATCATTCTTACTGCTGTTGCTGTAACTCTATCTCCACTAGGAATAGCACCGCTTGTCATTAAGAAAGCTTCAGCTACTTCTCTTCTCATTTCTTGAACTGCATTAGCCGTAGATGAAATTTGTGGACTTAATGTAGATGCTGGACTTAATGTAAAGACATCATTAGTTCTTGCTGGAATAAATGTACCATTACTTGCTGAAGCAATATCATCTATTTCAGTTAAACCACTAGGATCTACTCCAATCCAGAATGTAGAAGCAGCAGCCATACCTTCCATGTGTGATTGTGTATAGTTTTCTAGCGATAGTAAATCACCTATAATATCTTCACAATGAGAACGACCATAATTTTCTCCAATAATTCCATACCACCTTAATGGTATTACTGGAAGTATTGAATATTCACCTTCTTGTACTACATCCCCTTCTTCATCTTCTTTTCTAGAAGTCCAAGTTTTATTATCTTCAGACAATAAATATTGACAATAAATTGTTTTATATCCATTTTTAGTAACAATATTATTACTAGTAGTATACGCATTTTCTAAATCATCTGGATCAACCGGATAATGTTCTATGTGAATGATTTCAAAAACCTGACCAGAAACACTTCTTTGAATTACATACTGATCAATTCTAAGGTTATTAAAATTAAAATTATCTTCCATAGTTAACAAAACATCTCCAACAATAATTAAATGTTGTAATGCTTGGAACACAGTTTCTCTTAAGTTATAGTTAATAATTTTATTATATACTTGATAACTAAGTGTTTCAAGATAGGCTTTAATTTCTGGGGTTGGTTCAGCACCGTTCTTTAAACTAAACTTAAAGAAAGGAGAATCGTTTAATGGCATCAATGCAGAAAGCATTCTGCTTGCCATAGCAGTTACTCCACGACTAGCTATAGAAGAAAATGGTTGAGGTAAAGTATTGTTTTCATCCCAATCTCTAGGTGGCAAAACAGAAGGAACTGTAAGACTAGCACACTTACGAGCAAGGTCGATTCGGTACTGTCTTCTACTATCAAGTAATCTAAATCTTTCTGATAATTTTTGTTTTGCCATAGTTTATACCTTAAGATGGTTTTTGTGTTTGCTGACCGCTATATAAAGATGAAAACATATCTGATAATCTTTGTTTTTCTTCTTCATCCATTTGATCAAAATCTGTATTTTGAGCTTTTAGTTCGCTTGAAACTTCTTGTTCTGCGTTTCTTTGCTCTGCCATTTTTTGTTCTTCTTGAGCTTTTGCTAAAAGAAGTTGATCTCTTTCGCTCTTCTTTCTTTGTTCTTCATAGATTAAAAGGTTTCGTTGTCTTTCAGTTTCGGCTTCTTTAGCCATTGTATTTTGTTTATCTAACATTTGTTGATATTCTTGAGAAGACATACCACCAACAATTTTTGGACCTTTGCCACCACCTCTTGAACCCATAGTTGTATCTCCTTATATAGGTCGTTTATTGACCTGTGAATTTGTTTGATATGTTGACAATCTATTTCTTCTTTGTTGAATAAAATCTGATTGTGCTAGTTGATTAGTTGTTGCTTTTTTAGTTTCTGTTGGATTAAGAAGTTTATTAATACCAGTAACAACATTTGTTTTTTGTTTAGCTAAGGTTTCATTATTAACTAACTGTTGTGTTAAAGATTTATTTAAAGCTTTATAAGCACTAGTATATGCTTTTTCTAATAATGCTGCATGGTTTTTAGCGCGATCAATAAAACCTTTATATTCTGTTTTAAAGGTTCCTGCTTTGACTTTACCACTAACACCATAACCAAACTCTCCTAAAACATTAGGCACAGTATATGTACCATACATATAATTCCATGCACTAGATCTATTGCCTGTTTTAACATTTTTCATTGTGTCAGTATAAGTTTTAATAGACGATCTATATAAATTAAATTGTTTTGTAGCTTCTGCAATAAATTGATTATACTCGTTTAAATCAATACCAGATAAATTTTTTGTTTTAGATTTACTTAAAAAGGTATCTAATAAACCCTTTTCGTTTTTAGCTAATTGAGTTATGTTTTTAAACTGAGGAGTATCTTTAAACATCTGTTGCATATATTGTTCTTGAGCTATCTTTGCTCTATTAACTTGTGTAACTTGACCAAACATAGAATTACTATTAACCTTAAAACCATATCCTTTTACTTGTAAACCAGTTTGTTTAATTTCATCTGGTGCATTTGGATCTAATAGCATACTAATAGCTTGGTGTAATTTACCAACAGAAAGATATTTTTTACCGTCTTTATACGCATCAGAGTATAAATATTTTTCCATAATAGGATTGCTTAAAATTTGTTTAAGATAATCGGTTTGCTCTGTTGTATATTTTTTATCCATACCAAAACTTTTTAAACGTTTACTATCGCTTAATATAGAAATAGCTTTATCTTTTTCTAATAAATATTCTCTATTTCTTTTCTCTCTTATTTCTTGATTCCATTGACTTTGAGGACCACCTTCAGAAACCCAAGGGTTTTTATATTCTCCAAAATTTAAAAATGTTTTATTACTACGCAATTTACTATGAGCTATAAAGTATGATTCTAATGGACTTCTACTGTTACCGGTTAAGTATTGACCCATACTAAAAACACTTCTACGATACCCGTAAATTGGTCTTCCGCTTCTACGATATCCTTTAATATATTTTGTAGTTCTTCCATACATAGCAGGTTTATAAGAAGCCTTCGTTAAAGCTGCTAAAACTCTAGCTTTATTTGTTTCTTGTTCTTGACTAGCTACAGCATTAATAGTACCTAAATTTAGTCTTTCTATTTTTAATAACTCTTTAGATAAAGAACCTAATTCTTGTTTTGTTGGTTCTCTTTGCAATCTTTTTTTAGCTCTAATTAATTCCTGTTCTTCTTGTCGTGTAATTTTTCTTTGCTTACCAGTTTGTTTCTTATACTGAGCTGCTTTAAAAGAAAGTGCGGTTGTCTTTTTTGTTACATCTTGTAAAAAAGAATTAAATATATTTTGATTTAAAGACATGATTACTTCCTTTGTTGTTTTTCATAAAGTATTCTAAGCTTTGTCACAACATCTACTTGACCAGCAGCAAATGCAGATTCTCTTGTAAAATCTTCATTACTAAGAGTAGTAGTATAAGGCAAAGGTTTATACATCTTTTCTAAATAAAGAACTAGATCCTCGTCTATTCGTGGTAAGTTCATCGTATTTCTTTTCCAATTCTGTTATTTGCTTTTTATGTTCTTCTAATTGTGATGTTAAATAAGTATATAATAAAGTAACTTCAGTAGGAATTAAAGGTAATCCTAATTTAATTTTGTTTTTAATTTGTTCTATGTTAAACATTTTAACCTCAAGATAAATCTATAATTTCACAAGCACCAGCAGTACAAGCCATAGCATGAGACGCCTTTGTTGAATCAGTCTTTTCATACTCTTGTAACAAAGACCAATCAACATTTACTTTTGGATATAAGTTATAAGTTCTAGCATCAATCTCTTCAAACGGAGCCTGAGCATAAACATGATCTGACTTAGGTAAGAAAGAGATACCAGAGATTTCATTAAAGTTTTCATATACCCACTGACCTACAGCTAAGAATTCATCATCTCCATAAGAGACTGTAATTGATGGCTTGTGGTGACAGTATGCTTGTTGATAAGTATGCCATAGTTCAAGATGATCTAAAGCTCCAAGATTCTTCTGAGTAATAGAATCTTCAGGAGCCTTTTGAGCAAAGGTAAAGATACCAGTTGAATCTGGATTCATTACACAATCTTCACAAGGAACTCCAGCATCTTTCATAAACTGATACATAGGATCTTTCTTGTCAATACGGACTCGTCTATAATAAAACTGAGAATATCTAGGATGTAGACCACTAGATGAATCAGCAAGGCAACTAGTAGTACCTTCTGGCTTAATACAAGTAATTGACTTACTTGGATTAATACCAAGTTTTTCTGACCATTCAAGATTAACTTTTACGGAATGTTCTCTAAATGATTCAAGAGCATGAGCAAGTTTACCCATTCCCTTTGAACCGTTCATTAAAGAGTTATCAAAGATACCAGTCATTGATACTCCAAGTAGTCTTTCTTCTTTACAATTATCTTCCCATTCTTTAGATAGATAAGGGAAATATGTAAACATACTTTGGATAGTACCAATAATAGTAGCCATTTCAATTTTCTTTTTGATTGTTAAAATTGTATCTTCTTGTCTTATAACAATCGTACTGAGATTGCAGAATTGATTCGGTCTGAGAATTATTTCTGAACATGGGTTTGTACCATACTCTATGTCGCTTCTTCTTCCAGACTTTTCCGCTATTGTTTTCATCGCGTGACGATTGCATATTCCTCTTTCTCCTGAATGTGAGTTATACAATTCAGTCCATTCCTCTAGGAACTGTCCAAGTGGAGGACGGCTCTGATAGATTGCAGAGTTATTAGCGAGTGCTCTATGTCCACTAGATGCCCACCAAGATCCACTCTTGCACTTAGCCATTTCACGATCTGATAGATCAGACAGAGAAATCATGGCTGATCTACGGACACCACCAACAATAACAGATTGTGCAATCTTACAGCAAACATCATGGCATTCTAGTGCAGTTAGTTTACGGCCTTGAGCAGCATAGAATGTTTGTGTAACAAATCTAAATACTTCTTCTAAAGGACCGGGACCACTAGCACGACCACCAAATGTTTTTAGTTTAGCACCGGAAGGTCTTACTTTACTAGTGTCCCACTTAGGGTGAATACCTTCATAGAGATTGCATAGTAAATCAAATAATGAATTACACCAACCTTCTCTTGAATCCTGTACTTCAACAATCTTATTAAAATTCTTTACAATTTTATTAGGAACTACTGGTAGTTTATCTGTACAACGATGCTCTACGGAATAGCCTACTCCAGTACCACACATAAGAATATACATAAGATTACTGAATGATCTTACTGAATCAATATCAAGATAAGAACAATTATAAAGAGCAGTATGATCTCTATCCAAGGCAGGACCAGCAGTCATAAGACCGCGCATACTTGGAAGAACTTGGAGATTTAGAATAGCATCTTTAATATCTGGTCTTGATTCTAATTGGGGGGCTTTAGTTGTAAAGTAATTCCACCAACGATCTACTGTTTCTTTCCAAGTTTCTCTACGATTCTCTGATTCAATCCAACGACTATAACGACTTAGTGCAATAAAGTTTTGAAATGTATTCATAATTATTTCCATCCTGTAGAACCAAAACCACCTTCGTTTCTAACTGTTTCTGTTAAAAACTTTGCTTTAACTAACTCTGGTGTAAAGCAATCAATAATAACTAACTGTGCAATTCTATCATTCTTATTAAGGGTACATCTTCTTGATGAAGTGTTTTTAATTAATAACTTAATCTCTCCTCTATAATCTGAATCAATTACACCAACACCATTAGCTAACATAAACGGACTGTTTAAAGCTAAACTAGACCTTAAAAAAACTAAACCACACTTACCTTTTGGTATTTCAATTTTTAAACCAGTAGGTATTTGTTTAGTTTCAAATGCCATCCAAGTTTCAAAGTTGGTTTTAATATCAACCTTTAAATCATAACCCACAGAACCGTCTGTTTTTCTTTCGGGTAAATAAGTACAATTATATTTTACGGTTTCTTTTTTTTCTGGTGTTTTTTTTAACTTGTTCTTAATATTTATTGGTAGATACCAAGTATATCTTAGGATATACATCCATACAATTTGTAATTTAGTCATATAAACCTTTCTGAAAATATCTATTAGCTCCAACAATTAGGAACCCACAGTTTAATTTCTTTATCTATTGTTTTTGTGGTAATTCTTTTAGCAGAAGTCTCACCGTATCTAAGAATTCTTACACACCTAGCCATAGTAATGCAATAATCGTAGGTATATTTTTCTTTATTTCTATCAACAGACTGTTCATAAGTAGCCAATACAGCCTGAGTCCAGTTGTCTTTAGAAACACTATCTAAAACTTTATTTGCTTTTGCTGGTCCCATCTTCCAAATACCCGGAATGTTATCGGTCGTATCTCCAGTAAGCCATTGGATATGGAAGTTCCTATTTGCTTCTTCTTCTGAAACAAGTACTGGTTCTAGTTCTTTATCAGGGTTCCAATGCCATCCGGGTACACTACGAAGATCCTTATCTATCGTAACCGCTATACAGGATCTTCCGGGTGTTGATGCAGCCATACCTAAAAAGTCATCTGCTTCTATTTGATTACCAACAATAAACTTAGAGCAATGATTTTTAAGTGACTGTTCAACTTCTCTTAAACAATCAGGAGCATGTTTGCCAGTATCCCTATGAGCCTTATAAGATTCCCATATTCTTCTTCTAAAGTTTTTAGAACGGGGACAAGAGAAAGCGACTACTATATCCGACACTTTGGGAGGTGTCCAGTTATCTAGTGCATCTTGTACCCAAAGATCTATATCTTCAATACCTTCAGCATCAGCTCTAAAAGCAATACGATAAGCCATAATGTCGCCATCAAGAACAGCTTTCATTATTTCCACCTTCTTCTTCAAGTGTTTTTTCTAGAATATCTAATAGTTCTTCCATAACTTTTTGTGCATCTGGATCTCTATTTTCTCTGTTTGCTTTACAAATTTCACAGTCACACTCAGGTCTACCGCCGTCAGCTAGTAGACCAAGCCAAGTAGGAATATTCTTATTAGCGTGTTTCTTAAATACATCTTGTGTACTATCATTTGGGATAATGTATTTAAAGATATCGGAATAGTTTTTATCTTTAGCTTCAATTCTATTAGCAAGTTCTTCGCTAGGATGCTCACGCCAACTAGCAGAATCATCTTCAATAATTCTTTTACCTTGCTTTACAAAGATACAATTAGCACCTAGTTTTCTACCAATAGCTACTTCATTCATATAACGACAGTCATCTACAATAACTATCCTTTCTTTGTATGAATTATTGTTTTGCATTTCTACTTGTTCTTCTTTTTCAATCTCAGCAATCTTTAACCTCCACTCATCTACCCAATGATCTGGGTTTTTAATTCGCATAGACTCACCAAGTGTCTGACAGAAATCTCTGTATTCTTTTGGGTTAGCAGTTTTAGTTAATCCCTTTAACTCTGCTGCTTTCTTAATACCATAAGCAAATGGAACCATTCTTGGAGTTAGGTTATTATTCACACAATACTCCGCAATAATATTAGCAAGAGTTGTTTTACCTACTCTAGCCTTACCGCCAATAAGAACTATAATCATTTTTAATTTCCTTATAAAAAGTAAATGGTACTACAATGTTTTTAAAATTATATTTAAATGTTTTATTTAAATAATCACCACAAAAGTAAGCACAACTAAAAGCTATTTTTTTATCTATACCTATAAACCTTCCAACCCATAACCAAAAAAGTATTTTATACCAATAGACAATACCATAACTTTTTGTTAAACTAATTAACTCATCTATTGTTATTTTAACTGAACCAATGTAATGTTTTTCAACTAAAATAGTACCAAGTAGTTTTAGTTTTTCTTCCTTGACTATTATAGTAGGTCTTCCATCTCCAACATATGGGCATAAACTATCACCCCAAGGAAATTTAAATACTAAACCAACATGACTTATTTTTATATTACCAAGTTGTACTAACCAAACCAATACAGTACGCCACCACCCTAAACTTTTAGATGCTTCGTAAAAAGCAAGATATACTTCTACATTCATTAATGAGTCTCGCTCCAGTTTTTACCAATAGAATAATTTGCATCAATCTGTATCTTAAGGTCCAACTTTTGGCCTGCTTTAGTTGCTGCTGCTATTACAATAGAACCAACCTCATTAGCAATATCCTTATGGCATGAATATTGTAACTCGTCGTGAACATATGCTACTTGTTTAATCTTATCACCAAACTTTTTCTTAAGATCTACATAAGCAATACACATCCACAACTTACTAACAATAGCACCACTACCTTGTAGTAGTGTATTAAGAGCGGCGTGTTCTGATCTTACCGGGACAGTACGACCATCAGGTAATTTAACACCTTTAGTTTTTGCTACAGAAAACTTTACTTCTTGTTGTACTTTATCAAGTGCTGGAATTTCTTTTTGAAACTTAGATCTAATCTGACTACCAGCGTTTCTATTACCACCAATAATCTTACCAAGTTTTTCATCACCAGCACCATAGCAATAAGCATAGATAAAAGTTTTAGCAGCGTCTCTACTAGGAAGTCCTGCTGCTTTCTGATTATATGTATGGATATCATCGTTAAGAATCTTATCTCCATACTTACCATTATCATATTTAGCCATAAAGTGTGATAGCATTCTTAACTCTAAACCCTGTAAGTCAGAGCCAAGTAATACATGATCTTTTTCAAGAGGAACAAACAAAGCCCTTGCACGCTTGTCTTTACTGACCTGAGCCATGTTAGGTTGGTTGTGTGTACAACGCCCTGTAGCGGCTCCCTGTGCGTTTACAAGGCCGTGAATGTTGCCATCCCTAGACAGGGATGCTCTTGTATTCCAGTCTTCTAACTGACCCATTAATTTAATACAATCAAAGTACTGTACTAGTTTCTTTGCTTCAGGGTAGTTTAACTTAGCAAGAACAGATTCATCTACTTTAGGATTACCTTTATCTGTTAAAGGTGCTTCCCATCCATACTTATCAAATAATCTACTAGCAATTTGTTGGCGACTACCGGGATTAAAGATTTCAATTTTATCCTTAAGACGCTTACCTGTTTTGATAGACCACCTTTCTTCAATTTTATCTGGAAAGATAGTACGCATCTCGTCTTCAATCTGAGCTTTTTCTATTAACAACTCACCTATTAATTTATCACCATCAACTGCATTGTAACCAAACCCGTTACATGTTTGTTCAGATAATATTTTTGAAACAAGGTGTTCAAACTTAATAACTTGTTCTGGTACTTTGCAATTGTTAAGTTGATAATTATAAATGTTTACTGTAAGCATAACATCTTGCTCACAATAGGTAAGCATTTCTTCTGAGTAGTTTTCCCACCCTCTTTGATAATCTAACTTATTATTATTTAAAAACTTACCCCAACACTCTAGAGAATTACCACCAAGCGGGTGGTTATCTCTATCAGGATACATTAACTTTGATATAATTAAAGTATCATAATACTTAGAACATTTAAAACTACCTAGAATTTTCTTGACAACAGCAACATCAAAGAAAATATTGTGACCGATTATTAATGTTGCTTTATTTAAAAGACTTCGTAGGGTCACGATATTTTCTGGAGTAAACTTATGAGTAGTACCTGTGTCTAGATTATATACAACTGCACAATGAATTGTGTTTGCTTCTTTAACAATCTTTTTACCATCAATAGAAACTTCATTTAGTCCGTTTGCCTCAACATCAAGTACTAATCTCATAGTATTCCTCACTTAAAGAATGTATTCAACTGTCTATTAACTCTAACGAATGTAGTTCTTTTTGGTAGATCTTTTAGTTTATCAGCACCAACATATGTACATGCTGATCTTACACCACCAAGAATTGATTTCATTACTTCTGATATTGGACCAGTATAAGGAACATCGACGGTCTTACCTTCTGCTGCTCTGTAGGTAGCCACACCTCCAGAGTATTTTTCCATTGCCGTATCTGATGACATTCCATAAAATCGTTTGCCAACTAATCTCTGCTTATAATAAACATCTTCACCAGTTGATTCATTAGTACCAGCAAACATACCACCAATCATAACAAAATCTGCACCCGCTCCAAATGCCTTGGCAACATCTCCCGGACAAGTGCAACCACCGTCCGATAGAACATAGCCATTAAGTCCGTGTGCGGCATCAGCACATTCCATGATACATGACAGTTGTGGGTAGCCAACACCAGCAACCTTTCTAGTTGTACATACTGAACCGGGACCAATACCAATCTTAATGATATTAGCACCAGCTAATAGTAAAGCCTCAGTCATTTCACGGGATACAACATTACCAGCAATAATTGCTTGATTAGGAAATAATCCCCTTACTGTTGATACATACTTAACAAACTTTTCTGTATATCCATTAGCAACATCAATACAGATAAATCTAATACTAGGATAAAGATTAATAATTTGTTGTGCCTTATCAATCTCAGCAAAGTTATCCTTACCCATACCCATAGTATAGACTATATTATTAGATAGATTACCAGCTAAAACATTTGCTTGCTTCCACTCATCTATACTATAGTATTTATGTAGGGCAGTTAGTGCATCAAAGCTAGCAAGTTCTGAAGCAACTTCCCAATTACCAATAGTATCCATATTGCTAGCAACAATAGGAACTCCAGTCCATTGCATAAGTCCATTAGGCAAACTAAATTTAAATGTTCTTGACATAGATACTTCACTTCTACTGTTTAATGTAGAACGCTTTGGTCTAATAAGAACATCACAGAAATCTAGCTTAACATCTTCTTCTACTTTCATACAAACTCCTTTGGAATTGATTCAGGATCGTTAGAAAAACTAATAAGAGATTCATCCATCCAACAAGTATTTACAAGATAACCAATAATATATTGTTTCATGTTTGCATATGAGTTGAATGAAACAATTTCTCTATTGTGTTTAATCTTAAAAATACTACATTGTTCTAAGACATCGCCCTTATTAATAATTAATTTAGTTGTTCCACTTAGATTAATAGCCTTCACTAAGGCATCTAAATCTAAGAAGTCAACCTTTCTCTTACGGCCAGTCGTTGTGCCGTATTCCTTACCAGTAGCCCCAATTATTCCTCTCTCTGGGCATTCCAATAATGAGTTAGGGAATCGCGGATCTTCACCACTACGAGTATCATATGCTTTAGCAACTCCAATTACTTCACCAATTTCTCTATGAGAAAAACCTAGAGAGCAAGCAGCATATGGAAGAGTTTCTGAACTTGTTGTAAATGGTGGATTACCGTGATTAATATCTAACCACATACCTTGAGCACCTTCACATAGGATATGGGATCTATCCTTAAAGTGCATATTCCATAGCAAATCTGTAGTGTTAGACGAAGCATAGGAATAATAATCTTTGGCTAGCAAACCTTTTCGTAAAGCGCGGTCTGAATAGCAAGGAGCAATACCACAACCAGTTGTTCCTAACTTAACCGCTAAAAATTCTTGATCATATCTAATATGTTCTTGGGTAATAATATTAGCATGAGGATGAATCTTAAGATACTTTCGTGGATTAAATCCATTTTCTTCCATGTATTTAATTTCAGCATTAAGTTTGATTGGATCAATAACACAGTTGGGTCCAATAATAGAAGTAACATCATGGAATACACCACTAGGAATCTGATGGGTCTTGTACTTTTTACCATTTAGATAAACGGTATGTCCAGCATTTGGACCACCGTTCCATCTACATACATAGTTGTATCTCTTCTTACGACTAAGAATGCCAGATACAACCTTACCCTTACCTTCATCACCCCACGCCAATCCAAATACAATATCAGCTGTTAACATTATTAGTTCCTTCTGCTGGATCAAATACAACTTGACCACCATCATCAATAGTAAAACCAACTTCCTTTAATCTACCCGTCTTACGATCATAGTACAAAGCAGATGCAATACCAGCACGACCAGTAAGACGATTCTTTAGAACTCTAATGGTAGTAGTATTTGCTATTACTTCATCGGTATTTTGTCTATCACGCTCAAGAGCAATTACGGTATTAGGAACAGACGATAGAGCACCAGAACCACGAAGATCCTGTAGTGTAATTCTATCACCTTCTTCATATGCTTTTTCTGTTTTCTTAAGTTGAGACACAATATCAATATGCACACCTGTACGAACAGCAATAGATCGTAGTTCTTTCATAAGCGTGTCAATAATAATACGCTCTGAATTACCACCGTCTATATCCTTGTCATGCATACCCATAAGACCAGCGGCTGCTGCGGTAATATGATCAAGAACAATTACATCAACCTTAAGGCTGACTGCCATATACTCCATACGAGCAAGCAGGTTTTGCATAGCGTTATTACCAAGGTGATCATAGATAAAGAAATTAGTACCACTAAGCTTACGCTTTGCAGCAGCATACTCTTCATCAGAAAGATCATCTACAAAATCCATGTTAATAGGATTCTTTCCAAGCTTACCACGAAGATCGTTCATCATTCGACAAGCACGAATAGCTCGTACTGGCTTGTTAAGAATCAAACTAATCATGTCATCCATAGTTTCTTGTGGAGATTCCTCAAGCATGATTGCACCGACTGATCTACCTTCCTCCAAATGATGGAGAATAAGCTCACGCAGAATAGTAGACTTACCACTACCAGTTCCACTAGCCCATAGACTAATTTCACCAGAGCGTTGACCAATAAGAAACTCGCTAAGGCTATCGAATGGGAATGGGTAGACTCTAACATTTTTAATATCCTCACTACTTTCTACAATTGTAGATACATGTAAAATTTCATCTGGTGAATACTGTTGTGCTTCCCAAATAGCAGAAACTACAGCCTTACCATTGTTGTTCATTAAGCATTCATTAGCATCCTTGTAAGGTAACTTAGCAATCTTGCACTTACCGGGTGGCAGTAGTTCTGCAATTTGTTTAGTAGCTTGCTTACCGGGATCGTCGTTATCTAAACAAAGAACTACTTCAGAATAACTACAAACAAATTCATAGTTATCTTTAATTGATTTAACAGCAGACTGAGCACCGTTGGGAACAGAAACAACAGGCCAAGTACCACCAAGGAGTTGATTAACAGTCATGCAATCAATTTCACCCTCGGTAATTACTAGTCTCTTGCCACCGTTTTTCCATAAGTGTTGACCAAATAACTCAACAGTCTTACTATTGCCCTTCCAAAAGAATTGTTTATTAGGACCACGCAGATGTTGTCCAAGTAATTCTCCACCCTTATAGTAACTAGCAATTTGAATATCCTTGCCATTTACTTTGGCAGTAGTATATCCATAAAGTCTACAGGTTTTTTCACTAATACCTCTATCTGTTAGATCTTCAAATCTACCAGTAATAGGAGTAAAGCTTTTGATTATCGTAGTTTCTTCCATAGGTTTTGAATAACCATCCTTTCCTTCATAGTATTGACAAGCAAAACAATAATAATGATCTGTGTATTCTGTTAGGTTATCACCCTTATGGTCATTACCAGAAGCAGCGCACCG
>Ga0181356_1000642_pt1 | contig 15145 bp, 28 predicted proteins | sample Fa13VDMM110SN_FD_130104 | JGI IMG/M metagenome (GOLD analysis project Ga0181356, IMG submission 130104) | Freshwater viral communities from Lake Michigan, USA - Fa13.VD.MM110.S.N | ecosystem: Environmental > Aquatic > Freshwater > Lake | place: USA: Michigan | collected 2013-09-24 | reverse complement strand
TTTTCTTGTAAGCCTTTTGATTATGATGAGGCAATTAGATTAACTAGAGAGATTTTTCAACCCGAAGATTATGAAGTTAATGTTGTTAGTAGAGGAAAAGATTTTCCGAGATAAGAAGTGATTTTTTACTTCCTAAACTTATCAATGTTGTCTTTAATCACACTTGGAGAAAATCCAAAAATCATTAATAGAATCACAACAAACATAAGTATAACTAAAAATGAAAAAGCAAGAGCTAATGGTATCCAAAGAGGTGAAGTAACCCACCACCAAGACCAATCGATGTTTCCTGTTAATTTAAGAACTAAAAATACTACGAATAACACTCCCGTTAATCCGATACCTGATGAAGATGAACTTTTTGACGCCATAATTTATTATATTCCTAATTTATCTAATAAGTTGTTTCTATTTTGTTTTTTTGTTGAGAACATTGGACACTTTCTTAAATCAGAAAGAGAATAAGTGTTAAAATGGTCCGAGACTCTTCTCGGATTAATTTGTGTATTTGACTTACCAATTAGTCTACCAAAAGCCATATAATAATACACATCATCTTCTAACTCACAATATATCAAATTATTAATAGATATTTCTTGACAACTATCTAAGTTCCAACCAAAATCATCATCATCGTTTACCAACCCAATAATAGTTGATATTAAAAAAACTAAAGATGTTAATCCAAAAAGTATCCAAAGAAGAACATTTCTATCATCATAATCTTCTAATACTATACAATTATCTACTAATTTTTCCTTTGATTGTGATACCATAACTTCATAACCAGAGGAGTTATTAGTAGACCTAGCTATATAGACCCAATTTCCACCATCATTGAATTCCTTTACAATAGGTTCTTTGTATGTTCCACTTTTGAAACTACCGGCATAATTATAACTGATAATAGCAAGTATCATTGCTACAATCTTAATTGGATTTTTGATAATGAGTTGCCAAATAACTCCTAAAAAGTATCTTATCATTTTAATATTTTTTACAAATATAAAATAAAAACTGAAATTAATATATACTTTATGAAGTATATTTCAACATTTGAATTATTTGAAGGTTATAATAAACCACGTGCTGGTGGAAAAAGAAGGTGGACTGTTAAATACAAAAAGAAAATAAATTGTAGTAATCCAAAAGGTTTTTCACAAATTCAATATTGTAAAAGAAAAAGAAGAGGTGGTCATTATAAAACAGAGTCGGTTTTATTTGAATCATCTGATGAAAGCCAATCAGAGGAAATTAAATCATACTTAATTTGACTACAACTCGGTTTTCAAAAAAGTCAAAGAAGAATTACTAAAGAAAGAAGAAGATTAAACAACCTCTTCTTTAAGAACAATATTTGAGAAAAGACCCCAGACCATTTCATAATGTTCGTCATTAAAAAGAACATCATCTTCAGTTTGTTTTAATTCAGCACAATAACAATCTAAATAATAAAAAAACTTATCTACTACCGGTTTAGACTTTTCACAAGGTTTGTTTCCTTTAAGTTTTTTAATAGCGTTTTCTCTAATCAAAGTAGGACAATTTTTCATAAGTGTAGATTAATTTTTGTAAATTATTTATTAAATTAAAATTATCAAATTATTAAAAATAGGTAGATCTTGAACTACTTCCGTTTTCTCTAATATCACGAAGTCCTTTATTCACCTGATTTATTTCGGAATTCAAATTTATAAAAATAAATTTAATTTTTGATAAAAATTTTTTAAACATTTTCGATTTTTATTTTTGAAATTCTATCAGCGTGTCTTCCGCCTTCAAATTGTGTATTTAAAAAAACATCAACACATTTAATTGCTTCTTCTTTTGTGATATATCTACCTGGAAGTGAAAGAATATTTGCATCATTATGAAGTCTTGCCATTTCTGTTATTTCAGAATTCCAACAAAGAGCACATCTTATATCTTTCCATTTATTAGCAACCATTGAAATTCCATTACCTGATCCACAAACTAAAATTCCTAAGTCTGATTTTCCTTCTGAAACTTGGTATGCAACTTTGTGCGCAAAATCTGGATAATCAACTCTTTCTTCTGAGTAACATCCCCAATCATTGATGTCTAATTTGTGATCAGTTATTGATTGAAGGTATTCTTTGATATATTCTTTTAGTTCAAATCCAGCGTGGTCTGATCCTAATGAGATTCTACTATACATTGTGTGATAATAACCAATTTTCTACCTCTTCTTTGGTTCTAACGGTTAATAAACCAAATGTGTCAATATAGCTTTGACCAAGTGAATTTGGAATTAACATCTTTTCGATTTTTTCCTCACTATTGATTACCATAAAATTCATATGAGTTTTTGGTTTTCTTACTAGTGGATTTTTCTTTCTTATCGGCTTTTTCTTTTTTTCTTCCATTATTTTGAGATTTATGGATTTTATATAAAAAAATCAGAAAAGTTTATTTGAATCCGATTGTGAATGATAAAATTTCACCATCATCAAATGTATCATCTAATGACTTTTCACAACAGCACTGAGGCTTCGTTTTTCTATTTTCACTGTCATCTAATTCGGTAACATATCTTGATATCTCACCAGCTATTTCAGACCATTGAAATGGATTACAATTTGAGTATGAGTATCCTCGTGCTAAGACCGATCCATTTTTTGGTTTAAAAATTCTTAAATGGTCATTTTCTGTTTGTATTACAAAATTATCATCTTCTAAATGTTTGAAATAATAATCAACATCTTCTTGTAGTGAGAAAAATATTTTAATTCATAAATAAAAAAAGGAGACCTTTTGAGTCTCCTTTTTTTGTTAATTTTAAATTAGTTTTGTTGAGTTAATCGAAAACCTTTTGAATTCCCTATTTTAATGATTGAATTCCTCTAACTCTTAGTTTTCTAGAAACTGAATCAGCACCACTAATATTCCAACTATTTGAAATTAGGTAATCATAATCAGTTGTTCCAGCGGATGTTCTTCCTCCTCCTGTAAAAAATTCGCCAGAATCCCAATCATTTGCCAATTCATTTGCCGCAAGTTTTGCTAAAAGTGAATTGTTAACAGATTTATTGTTAATTGATCGGTTGTCCTCTACATATAAGTATTGTAGATTATCCATATCAGTGATATCAATAGATTCTAAAGTTGTGATATTCCAACCAGATAAAAAACCTCTACCTCTTAAATCTATTTTACTTAATAATTGTAAATCTCCGCCAATAAATGTTGTAAGTGGATTATCTTTTAGGTCTAATAAAGTTACTGATGATAAACCTCTTCCATCAAATGATGTTAATTGGTTACCACTTAAATCCAAAGTAGTTATATCTCCACTAACCGTACTATCAGCTAGACAAGATATAATTGTGAATTCACCATTTTCGTTTGTTACTGTGATTAATTGTGAACCATTTGAAAACACACTTGAATCGGTTTCGTTATGATTATATTTCCAATAACTAGTTGATGTTTCAACATTAATGTTAATGTTTTGTCCAACTGATTTGGACGTTGTAAAAGTTGCCATATTATTTTTTTTTTTTTATTATATATTAAAATTGAATGCGATTTTTTCTTCACTATTGATAAAATTCATATGATTTTTTGGTTTTCTTTTAGCTGTTTCTGCGTTCTTAACAACTTTACGTGATTTTTTTAGGCTTTTCCATATTTTATAATTTATGAATTAAATAAAAAAATATGAAAAGTTTATTTGAACCCGATTGTGAATGATAAAATTTCACCAGCATCAAATGTTTCATCTAATAACATTTGTGGGTGTATTTGTTTTCTATTAGAAGCCGCTGCATAAAACCCATCATCCTCTCTTTTAACGATGTAAGTATATTCAATTGACTTTTCACTATTTTCACTATCATCTAACTCAATTACATATCTTGATACCTCACCAGCTATTTCAGACCATTGAAATGTATTACAATTTGAGTAAGAATATACTAAACTACCTCTATTATTAGATTGATTGATTGGTTTAAAAATTCTGAAATAATCATTTTCTGTTTGTATTACAAAATTATCATCTTCTAAATGTCTAAAATAATAATCTACATCTTCTTGTAGTGATTCCTTAACGATTCTATATTTAAGAAGAGGTTTATCATTTATTGTAATATCACCTTTTTTGTTCTTTCCAATTTTTTTAATAATCAATCTCTTATTTTTAAAACGTCCACCTAAAACGGTATCTCCAATTTCAATTGGAACTTTAATTGATTCCTCTATTATTTCCTTTTTATAAAATAGACTTAAATAAGTGGTTTCTATACTATCTGTTTTCATTACATCTCCAGCATCACCTATTATATCGCTCCTAGAATCATATCCGAAAGTTTGATATTCATAATTCTCACTACTCAAATATTCTGTAATTGTTAATATATCCTCTTTAATATCATTTACATTTATTATGAAATCATCGAAGTCTGCAAACTCATCACCTATTTGTATTTTTATAACTTCGTATTTTTTATTATCAGCAATTGTTGTGTAATTCCTAACATGAATTTTCAAAGGAATATCTCTATCTAAAATATTATCTCTTAATATATCTTCAATAGTTGATTTTATTTCATCAACTGACTCAAATATTTTATACGACCTTAAGAATTTCATGCTTGGTTATTTGTTTGATACTCAATTCCATCTAATCTATTTAACCAACCTTCACCATGAATATGCCAGGTTCCGGCTTGTTTATATCTTGATTCTCTAAAATTTTTAATTGATATAAATAATTGTTTTTGGTTTAATGAGTTTAATCTTCTTAAATTAGATTTAGAATAAACTGATCCTGTAATATTTGTTCCTTGTTCTTTAGCTGACTGTTTAATAACTTCAGACATGCCTTCAATACCCTGATTAACACATCCATCATAAATAACATTAGCAACTGATTGATCACAAAGAATGCTTAGATTTTGAGCATTCCAGTAATCCTTTCGGTATATCTCAAGTGCTGTTTTATAAGAAAGATTTTCCATATCTTCTCTTTTTGGAATTCTACCTAAATACTTTTGTAAAATTGGAGCAGATATTCCATGATTTGTTCCAACAAATCTTTTACCATAACCCGGAACTTCTACCCAGTTTCCGGTATCATCTCTATCATCAGAGTAACCAGCTTCTACTTCTTTAACTGCTGCTTGTGCTTCTTCAAAAGATGAGACTTTTTGTAATTCAACAATTTCTTTTTTTATTTTAGGATCTATAGTTTCAACTTTATTTCCACCTGGTTTATTTATATTAACATCACTATCATTACCACCTACGAGGTAACTAAAAGATACAACTGCTAAAAAAACACTAGTATAATGTGTTAATAAAAACCTTCTTATATTTTCAGGAAGATTTTTCAATTTATTTACAAGTCTAATATAATATTTTCTAAGTTGTTCTTTATCAAGTTTTGAAATAAAATTTTTAAGTTTTTCAATACTTTTATCTGTGAAATCATTTTTAGGATCTTCATCTTTATTTGACATATCCCACTCTATTGTGTTTGGGCTAGTCCATACTCCTTCGGATTCAATAATTTTAAAAATATTATTAATAAATTTATCAAATTCTTTTTCTAATAAAAAGTCATTATAGTTATCAATCATATTCTATATATTAAATTAATAATAAACTTTATTAGTTTAGGCTAATAAAAATTTTATGACAAATTTCGAATCTCTTATAGAAGAGTGTGAGAATTATATGATTAATTTCAGATATGAAGATGAGAAATCAAAATCTGAATTATTTGATATTGAAGAAGATTATATATCTTTAGTTTGGGGTATGACACCTTTTGAATCTTTTCAGAAAGTTATTTTGTCTGTGAAAAAACCAAAAAGATTTATTGTATTTGGTTGTAGTATTGGATATCAATGTTTTTATTTCAATAAACTTTTTCCTGAAATACCATGTATAGGAATTGATCTAATGCAATATAGGTTAAACTTTGGGAATTCAATGATATCAAAATATTTAATTAATAATGTTGATTTATATATTGGTGATATTAAAAATTTCCGACCAATGGATGGAGACTTAATATGGCAAAATAACTTACTGTTTGAAGGTGATTTCATAGAGAGTTTGAGTGTCAATTTATTAAATAATGATATTGAAATAGTTTCTTATAAGCCACTTTTTATGAAAAATAGACTATTTGATAAAAATGAACATTATGATTTTTTAGATAAATCTGGTGAGTTAAAAATAATAAAAGAAACAAAATTAACAGTTAAAACATCTTGGACGGAAAATCAAAATATTTTTTATTATTGGAAATACAGTGAGAATAACTTTTATGATGTCGACTTTATAAATAAAAACTTAATCATTCCTGAGAAATATTTAAAAGATTATGATTCTATGAATTTCTATAAAAGGTTTGTCAAGTCTGATGAGTTACGAAATCTTTACAATAAATATAACAATAAGCTAAAGTTTTTAGAATTTGGTTTTAATGTTCCTGAATTATATCACTACACAAAGGATAAAATCGATTTGATTCCTATTATGAAAAAATTAAAAACTTTTGTAGCTAAACCTGCTCATTTCTCAGAATCTGTTGATGTTTTTATAAAAAAAAGTATTGATCAACAATTGGATTTAGAGTTAATAAATCAAAAATTAAATGAGAGAATTGATATTAGTGACAAAGGTAATTGGAGAAGAGTGCCTATTGGCTTGGATATAAATTGGAAAGATACTGAAAGAGGTGTGATAGTTGAGGAATATATTAATGTTATCTATGAGTTAAAAGTATTTGTTATTTTTGGAGATCCATTTATTGCTGATTTGAGAACCGGGTTTTCGGAATCGTATACTGTTGATTTTATAAAAAAAGAAAACAGTTACTTAAATTGGGATAGTGAGTATAGTAAAATTATAGAATTTGCCAAAAGTTTGAAAATAGATTTTTTTAGAGTAGATTTTCTTTATGACGGAAATAAGTTATACGCATCTGAGTTGACTTTTATGCCGGCTACTTTTTTACCAACACAAATTCAAGAGTTAATTGGAAATAGGTTAAGAATGCCATATTTAAAATATTATTATCCACAATTGTGTTAAACTTTTAAAATAAAAATTTATAGATTTAATATGAAAAAGAAGAAGCTTAAAAAAATTGCAAAACTTATTTTCACTGAGGTGAATTCTTTACAAAAAATGGACGCACCAATACGTGAAAGAGTTGATTATGTTCCTTATGATAGTGAAGTCTCTGAAAAAACTAAAAATCTAATATTAAAATTAATTGATTATAATGAGAATGTAAATATTAATTTCTCATCGGAAGCATTTAGTATTTCAACTCCTGATATTACAAGTATAAAAAAGAAGGCTTCTAAAAATACTCTTTATAATGATGATAACTATTTAGATATCCATGTAATTAAAGACGAGGGTTTTAGTATCAATTTAGCATACCAAAAAAGAACTAACTATGAAGATAGAAATATATTTAGTGAATTAATTGATGTGGTTACTAAGAGAGTGGTGGAAACTAATAGAGAAAATTTCACTGATATTTGGGATAGAGTAATGAAGGATTCTGGTATTATTCGTGATAACAATTTAGAACAACTATTCGATGAGTAAAATTTATATGGTTCGTTCCTACTTTGAAGATTATGAATCTTCAAGATGGCAGATTATTGGCCTTTTCACTGATAAAAATATAGCAGATGAAGTAGCTAAAAAATGGGAAGATTTCTACGAAGAGAAAAAATATAGTCTTTTTAATCAACCAAAAGACTGGAAACCAATAGACGATGATTTAATTTTTAGTGAAGGTGAATGGAAAGAATCATACGAATACTCAAATAGAGTTGCTGAATATGGTGATATAATGGACTTTAGAGAAATAGAGGTTGAAGAATTTGACTTAAATAAAGATATATCATTAAATAAAAGCCCTTTCGTAAATGAAAGTCTTTTGAGTTTAATGACTCAATGGGATAGAAATCATAAATTAGAAAAAATAATCAAATGATAAACTGTAATGTATGTAACTCAAACAATATCGAGGTGAAGACTACTCAAGGAAGAGGTTTGCCTCCTAAAGGTTATGTTAGTAGACCTGGTAAAAAAATATCCTGGAAAGGAGCTTGGGAAATATTCAAATGTCAGCAATGTGGTAATGAGTATAAAAAATTATTAAAATAAATGAAAGTAGATGTATTACTTGGTCTTCAATGGGGAGACGAAGGTAAAGGAAAATTAGTTGACTTTATCACACCAAATTACGATATCATTGCTAGGTTTCAAGGCGGCGCAAATGCAGGACACACTTTAATATTTAATGGTGAGAAACATGTATTACATCTTATACCATCTGGGATATTTAGAGACAACTGTATTAATATTATCGGAAGTGGTGTTGTAATCGATCCTATTGCTTTAGTTGAAGAAATCAGAACTCTTGAAAATTTGGGAGTAGATGTCCTTTCAAAATTAAAAATATCTAAAAGAGCTCATCTTATTTTACCAACACACAGAATGTTAGATAAGGTTTCAGAAATTGAAAAAGGTGAAAATAAAATTGGTTCTACTCTTAAAGGAATTGGACCAGCTTATATGGATAAAACTGGAAGAAATGGAATTCGTATTGGTGATATCAATAATAATCTAAAAAATAAGTATGAAGATCTAGTTGAAAAGCACTATAATCTTATAAAAGGTAAAATCGTACCAAGTCAAATTGATATATCAAGTCTAATTGATGAGAGAAATAAATGGAATGAGTCAATTAAAGTTCTTAGATCATTTGACTTAATTGATTCTGAATATTACATAAATAAGGCTCTTAAAGAAAGAAAAACTGTTTTAGCTGAAGGTGCTCAAGGATCTTTACTTGACGTTGATTACGGAACTTATCCATTTGTTACATCATCTAACACAACTATATCTGGTGTTATTTCTGGTTTAGGAGTACCACCAAGTTCAATTGGAAATGTAGCAGGTATCTTTAAGGCTTACACAACTCGTGTAGGTTCTGGGACATTCCCAACTGAATTAGATAATGAGATTGGTGAAGAAATGAGAAGAATCGGTCATGAATTTGGAGCAACAACTGGACGTTCTCGTAGATGTGGTTGGCTTGACTTACCAGCTCTTAAATACTCTTGTATGATAAATGGAGTCACTGAGTTAAATATAATGAAGTTAGACATCCTGAGCCACTTTGATACTATTAAAATCTGTACTGGTTATAATGTTGATGGTGAGATTTATAAAGATACAATTCCGTTTGATGTTTCAGTTAACATTGAACCAATTTATATTGAAATGAAAGGTTGGAATGTTGATATTACAGAGTGTAAAGAATTTGATGAACTACCACAAGAAGCTAAAGATTATATTAGTTTTATTCAACTAGAAACAAACTGTCCAATTACAAGAGTATCTGTAGGACCAGATAGATTGCAAACAATAATGAGATAATATGGAAATAGAAAAAATAATGAAAGTTAAATTTATAAAATCAGATGATTATATATCAACCAGCCTTGCGTTGTCAGCAAGCGGCCCCGTGCCCGGGGAAGAGATTATAGAAATTGATATAGATTTTAATCAACTATTAGATATAATATCAGAAATCGAACTTAAAAAAGACGGATTTGGAAAAAGTATTCACAAAGAAGCATTTACAGGAGTAGACTATCTTGGTAATTTAGTTAAATTCTCTTCTTATGTTATTTGGCAAGATAATGATCAAGATAATGATATAATCTATAAGTATAACTTTGATGAAAATTGGATACCTTTTGATAATGAGATACTAAGAAGAGATAGAGAGGTCAAATTAAATAAAATATTGAGATAATGAAATTGGATTCACTCAATGAATTTATACAAAGTAGATGGTCTCACAAACCTATATTAAAGTCATATCGATTAATAGGTAAAATGCTTGAAGTTAAATTTGAAGATGGATTTGGTGAAGTAATAGAAGTAGGAAAGTATTATGATTGGTTACAATCGTTAAGAGAAGAAAAAATAAAACGAATTTTATGATAGAAGATGTTATAGAAGAAATTAAAAATGTAAATCAAATGATTGACTTACATTCAACAAATAAAGATGGTTCTTTTATGTTGAAACAATATCAGTTTAAAAGAGATCAGTTAATATCTGAACTTGAAGAAGAGTTGTTTAAATTAAACAATTTTGAAAATTGGAAAGAATGGAGGGATTAAAATGATTTGTAGATGTATTAAAGACTATAGAATTAGTTGGGCTGGTTACTCAATAATCTGTCATAAAGGTAGAGATTATAGATGTGTGCTTGATAATGATGTTTATATTTTTATAGATTTTCCATTTTTACATGATTACAATGGGTATCCGGTTCCTGATTTATCATTTAATGAACATTTTTTAGATATTTCTGAAATTAGAGAAGAAAAATTAGAACAATTATTAAAATAATTTGTATATTTGTAGTATGAAAAAAGTATATGTAGATATGGATGATACTCTTTGTGACTTTACAGGTCCGTTTAGAAGAGGTGAAGTCTCAATTAAATATCCACAATCAAAAGTTGGTTTCTTCTTAGATTTAGAACCACTAGAAGGTGCAATAGACGGAATGAAAATTCTACAAACAAAATACAAAGTTTATATACTAACTAGACCTTCAATTAAAAACACTCATTGTTATACTGAAAAAGCAGATTGGATTAAGAAATACTTAGGAGAAGAAATGCTCGAAAGAATGATTCTTTGTCCTGATAAATCTTTAGTAAAAGGTGATTATCTAATTGATGATGATCACAGACATGGGCAAACTGAGTTTGAAGGAGAACACATTCATTTTGGAAAAGATGATAGGTTTAAAAATTGGTCACAGGTTATTGAATACTTAATGAGTAACTAATAAAAAACAAAATAATATGATACTAACAGAACTACAAAAATTAGAGATTATAGAGTATTATGAAAAGATTGATGATGTTCAATCATTGGATATATCAGAAATTGTTGAAGAAACTCTAGACTATCTTACAGATGAAGGAATTGTTAACCTTTATGATGATGAAGATGGTGATATATATGAAGAAATAAATAATTTAGTTTGGGAATTCATTGAAGAAGTTCAATCATGATAGATTATCCATCACCTGGTCGTCTTTATAAACATTATAAAATTGGTATTTACGAATTTCTTTTCATGGTACCTCACACCGAAACTGGTGAGGATCTTGTAATTTACAAGTCTGTTCTCTTTGGATCTTACTATGCTAGACCTCTTTCACAATGGCTAAAATTTGTATAATGGCATCTGGTCAGGGAACCAATGCTCAAAATATCATAAACTATTTTAAAGAAAAAGACTTATCGGTTGAACTTATTATAACTGATAAGTTTTGTGGTGCTTTAAATGTTGCAAAAGAAAACGGCATAGATCACACAACTTTAGTTAGTTGGTCTTCATTAATACCTATTGTGAAGTCTTATAATCCTGATTTGGTTGTCTTAGCTGGCTTTTTAAAAATGGTTCCAAAAGAATTCTTAGATGAATTCAAAGTAATAAATATACATCCATCTTTACTTCCAAAATTTGGAGGCAAAGGAATGTGGGGATTAAATGTTCATAAATCTGTTATTGAATCAAGTGATAAAGAATCCGGAATAACCATTCATTGGGTAAATTCTGAATATGATAAAGGTGTGATAATCAATCAATATAAGTGTGATGTAGATGTAGATGAAACTGTTGAAAGCTTACAAAATAAAATTAAAGAATTAGAAATGAAATATTTCCCTATGACAATATCTTCTATTCTATCGTAGAGAATATTTCCACAATATCTTCTGATTTAATATCTTCATCCGGATTTAAAACTAACTTTGAAGAATTAACAATAGTTCTTCCTTTTAACAATCTATCGTTTTTAAGAAGAACATCAACCACATGATATCCCATTCCACTTTCAGGAAGGTCTTCTAATTGAGATTTAACATCTTCTGGTAATTCTATTTCAATTGATAAAATACCTCTATGATCTTTTGGTAAAAAGTCGAATCCGTATTTTTTACCTAACATAATAAGAAGTGGAGTTATTGGAATAGGTATCGGAAGTCCTGAAATAGCAACAAGTGGAAGTATTCTTGCTAAGTCTCCGGATTGTCTTTTAACAAATTCTTTTTCTTTATCTGATACTTCTTCTCCTTTTAGCATTCTTCCTAAAATTTCAACTGCAATTTTAGTTTCTTGACTTTCTCTTTTAGTTACAACCCAAACATCTGATGCAAAATCACCACCTCGTTTTAAGAGTCGATTAATATAATTTGTTACTTTTTCAATACCTTCATTGAAAGATTCAAACTTTTTAATTTTTTTCATATAACTTATATATAAAATATTGTATAAAGATAAGTGAAAATGTTCTAAATTCATGTAACATCATGATATATCTATAATATATTTTGCGAATCTGAATTTTTTTATTAATTTTGTAATATGAATAATAATCGTTTAATGTTTCTTGGTGATATTCACGGTCATTTTGCTATCATACACCAATATGTAAAGTTGTATGGAATTAAAGACACACATATAATCCAAGTTGGTGATTTTGGTGTTGGATTTAATACAGTAGAAAAGGAAAAAAGAATGATTGAGATGTATCACACTCAACTTGTGAATAACAATGTTCATGTTTGGGCTATACGTGGAAATCATGACTACAAAACACACTTTGATAATGATCCATTTGGTTTTACCAATATCCATTTAGTTCCAGACTATACGGTTTTAGAACTTTGTGATAAGAAAATTCTTTGTATAGGTGGTGCGGTAAGTGTTGATAGAACTTGGCGTTATACTAAATTACAAAAAGCTGGTATCTTTGAAAATCAAACATTAGGTAAAGAAAGCTGGTGGCCAGATGAAGCATTTGTTTTAGATAAAGATAAGCTGAGTGAAATGATAGATATTGATATTGTTGTAACTCACACTGCTCCTCATTATTGTGAACCTGATAATACTTTTGGATTTGGCCCATTTGTAGATGGGATTATACAAGAAACTGGTGATAATGAACTTAAAACTGATCTAAACTTAGAACGCCAACAAGTAACTGATGCTTTAGAAATATTAAAACTAAACAATAATATAGAACTTCACCTGTATGGTCACTTCCACAAAAGCTGGAATAGTAATCTCTATGGAGTGAACCATAGGTTATTAAATGTTAATGAACTTTGGGAAGAGAGATAACATTTTTTTGGCCTGTTTCATAATTAAATAAAAAAAATAAATTATGAAATGGATTGAAAAAGATGTTAAATTCTTAACTGAGAATTATCCTTCTATGGGACCAAAACAGCTATCATTAAAATTGAATAGGAGTGTTGATTCTGTGAATTTAAAGTTAAAATTATTAAATATAAGAGGTAAAATAAATAATAAGTATAAAAAATTTAAATTTGATATTAGTAATAAAGAACATTTATATATTATGGGCTTTTTATGGGCTGATGGTTTCATACACAAGTCATTAAATAGACTAGAATTATCAATTTTGAGTGATGATTTTGAGGATATTAAAAATTTATTTGATTCAGACTATTGGGCAATTTATATAAGAAATAGAAAAGGAAGAAGGTCACAGACGACTATTGGATTATATGATAAAGAAGTTTGTGAATTATTCAGGACAAAGTATAACTATGTTGATAAAAGTATTTTTCCTCCGAACTTTTTAAATCATATAAATAATGAGCTACTTTATTATTTTATATTAGGCTTTTTTGATGGCGATGGTTGTTCTATATGAATAAAAATTTATCACAGAGACAATGTTATATTTGCGGTGGATATGATCAAGATTGGACTTGGTTAGAAAAATTATTTAATAATATAAATGTTGAGTATGTGATAAAAAGAAAAGAGAAAAAAAATGGTAAATACTCAGTTATTTACATTAAATCAAAGAGTATAGATAATTTTGGAAATTATATTTATCAAGATTATGAGTTAAATAACATAGGATTAAGTAGAAAATATAATAAGTTTTTAGATTGTAAAAAATGAGAAGTCAAACTGCTATATGTATTCGTTGGAAATTGACAGGAAGAATTGAAATCTTTGTCAACTTGGGAAAACTATATTCCTATTATTCAAATGAACAACTTGGTGTTAGTCGTGCTACTTTAGATAGAAAAAACTTATTTGATGGTTATCAAAATGATACCGTTGAAATAGTAAAAAATTATGTTAAGTAGTTATCTATTAGTAACTTCTATATATGCTTTTTCACCATCTGGGTATATAACAACATCATTACCACTAACATACATATGATAATCTCTATCTTTAATTAGATTTAACTCAGCCATAATTAAACGATAAAACTCAGAAGTAACTTGATTATCTGATTTATTTAAAGATATTTCTAAATCATTAGTTTGATTACCTTCGTCATAACTAGATTCATTATCCCACTTAACTACTCTAAGTCCTCTTGAATTGAAAAATCTTTCCACTTCATTAATTCTAACATAAAGACACCTACCCTCATAACCTTTGATAAATTTGAAAGTATTATCCCCTGAGTCTTTTGGTACTAATTCAACAACCAACTTGTCTAATAAAGACATATTACAAACAAAATCTTCTAATCTATCAGCTGCTGCTAAAACATCATCTATATCTTCAGTGATATCTTTAAGTTTTTTAATAATCTCTTCAGCTTTTTGTAAAACAGAAAAATTAATATTAACATCCCAAGATAAAGTCCATTTTTTTAGACTTCCGTAATCAGAAGAATTTACTTTAGGCTCTCCAAACTTATCAGTGATATAAAGAAAGTTTTCTAAAATTTCTTCTTTAGTTGAATCTATACTCTCATTAAATTTTTTAAGATGTTTCATAAACTATATATAAAAAAAAGAGGAAGTAAAAACTTCCTCTTTCTATTAAGCTAATTCTTCAACTTCTTTTTCTTGAAGCATCATTTCATATGCTCTAGCAAGTCTTGTCATTCCAATTCCTCCTCCAAATCTTGGAAAGAAATCATGTAATAAAATCAAATTTACCTATCATCTAATAATCTTCCTCATCGTACCATCATCATATACTTCAATAATAATACCTCTTGAATCTGAACCAACCTCTTGACCTAATAAATTAACGTATTTT
>Ga0181356_1000637_pt1 | contig 15219 bp, 34 predicted proteins | sample Fa13VDMM110SN_FD_130104 | JGI IMG/M metagenome (GOLD analysis project Ga0181356, IMG submission 130104) | Freshwater viral communities from Lake Michigan, USA - Fa13.VD.MM110.S.N | ecosystem: Environmental > Aquatic > Freshwater > Lake | place: USA: Michigan | collected 2013-09-24 | reverse complement strand
GTGTCAATGAGGGAGGATGGTATCGGACACTTTCCAAGGCTAAAGCCAAGGAATTGGGGTTCACGCCTGTTAAAAACTAGAATACAATTGCAGCATGTCTGATACTAACGTAGTTTTGTGCGGCGATTCCCACGGAGAGTGGGATGCACTTTTCCGTAAGCTGGAATACTTACAATTGGAGGATTGTGTTCTTCTACACTGTGGCGATATTGGTATAGGGTTCAAGTCTCCTGATAAGCAACACAAGGAGATTGAATTTGTGAATAACCGCTTCAAAAAGCGTAATATTCAATTTAAAGGCATAGCAGGGAATCATGATCACCGTGAGTATTTTCAAGGTAATGTCAATCTTTCCAATTTTGAGCTATTACCTGATTACACTTACAGAGAATTCAACGGGGAGAAATTCCTATTTGTTGGAGGTGCGGTAAGCATTGATCGTCTTATTCGTGTTCCCAATATGTCATGGTGGGAGGATGAAGCATTTATTCTAAAGCCAGAATTGGTTGATAAGGTTGATGTTTTGATAACTCACACAGCACCAAATTGGATCGGGGATTTTTCGAAGCAAGGGATCGCTGGATGGTGTGAGAAAGACCCCACACTTTGGGAAGAATGTGTGAAGGAACGGGAGGACATTGCCAAGCTAATAGAACTTTGTGGGGCTAAGAAGCATCGGTGTGGTCACTTCCACCAGTCACACTTCTCTTCTCACAATGGGTGTGATAGTAGGATTTTAGACATTCTTGAGATAGTTGAACACCGTTAAAAAATAGAATACGATGAAATTATGAAAACATTACTAATACTACTACTGACAATTAACCTTGGGTTCTCCCAAGAATACGGAATTGCATCCTATTACTCAATTAGAACGAACGGAGGGACGCATACGGCAAGTGGAATCCGTCTAAGGGATGATTCATATACATTTGCACATAAAACTCTACCGTTTGGAACAATTGCTAAGATCACTAATCTATCGAATGGTAAAAGTGTGATGGTTCGATGCATAAACAGAGGACCTTATATCAGGGGACGAATTGTTGATCTATCTCAAGCTGCTGCCAGTAAGCTTGGTTTCCTGAAAAACGGGATTACCAAGGTGCGGGTGGAAGTGGTTAAGAGAGGTGATGGAAAAACTTACTTTAAGAAATAAAATGAAATCAATATTATTATCAAACATCCACCATGCCTACGCACAGACGGATGGCACATACAAATTCCCCAATAATTACATTAACATTAGAACAAAATTATGATTAAATTAACAAAAATAGACATTAATCCCGACAGTGAGGTTACACAATCTTCCACCGTTGAGGAATACCGTATTGACCAAGAACGTGGCACATGGGGGCAATTTTTTGAAGGCAAGTCCCCTCCCGTGGATTACTGGATCATGGGAGAAATCGTTGGAGAAATCCAAGTCGGAAAGGCTATCATCATTGACCGTTGGAATCGTAATGGAGTGGTGATTCGGGGAACCATGCACACATCTGAAGTGATGAAGCTTGAAGAGAACGAGGGAGTAACCTATATCACAACCGCGAACAGTCTGTATAAGATGGAGCAAGTTGACGATGAGGAGATTTTAAAATTAGAATATGAAAAAAATTAAAGTTAGAAAAAATTTATCGAATCATCTTGAGGAACTAGAAGGTTCTTTGGATGATGCCATTCAATATCTGAAAAGTCTCAAGGAAAAATACTCACAATACGAGAATCTTTGCTTTACTGTCGATTATGATTGGAATAACAAACAACTCTATCTTTTGGGGTTTATTGATGAAACGGATGCTGAATATGAATCGCGTATCAATCGTGAAAAGAAAATCCAAATCGATGATGAAAGGCGTGAGCGCGAGCAATACGAAAAGTTGAAGGCTAAATTTGGAGAAGGGAAATGAGAAATTTTAAAAACTAGATTACACTGATCCCATGGAACTCCCCGATCCAGAACAATTTAAATTTAAAGATGTCACCATTGCTGGGGATGAATGTTATTTGATCACTCCAAATGGAATGGGGACAGATTGGACTGACGACAACGCTCATTTCCGTTCATGTATTATCACTAAGAATGATCACAGGGTTGTATCTTTGGGGTTTAAAAAATTCACCAATATTTTTGAGAAGCCTGATTTTCAACCTTGGAATTCTGAGTGGAATTTTACTGCACGTAGGAAAATCGACGGTAGCCTCCTCTGTATCTCAAAATATAAGGGGGAATTGATAACGAGGACACGTGGAACCCAATCAGTTAGAACACTACCCAACGGATATGAGATTGATTTCCTAATGGGTAAGTATCCGAAAGTGTTTGATAACGAACATCTGGATTCCGAGGATTGGTCTATATTAGTGGAGTGGACAACACCAACAAATATCATTTGTCTTCGGGAACATGAAGAACCGACCCTAACGCTGTTGGGAATGATTTCCCACCAGACATTAAATTATGAAACACAAAAGCATATGGATTATCTTGGCAATCTGTGGGATATTCCTCGCCCTGAAGCATATGAATACACATCATTGGAGGAATGTATTAACGATGTTAAAATGTGGGAGGGGAAAGAAGGATTAATCATCTATTCACCGGATGAAGGGACTTTGAAAAAGATCAAAGCAGATTTATATTTGAAAATTCACAAACTGGCGACTGGAATTCGCAACATTTCCAATGTTTTGGATGTATTCATGGAATCGCCAAGATCATATAAATACGAGTATTTTAAAAAATTCATCGAAGATACTATGGATTACGAAATTGCCCTCAAGGTGGATGAAGATATACATAAAATCACCGAAGCATACGGCAAGTTCATCCATTCCGTCAACACCATTGAACGCGCCATGGAATACATCTCCAAGCTGGACTCCCGTAAGAAGCAAGCAATGGCTATTCAGGAGCATTGGGACGGATTTATGATTCCGGTTGGTTTTTCGTTGCTTGACAACAAGCCTTTGGATGATAAACTGGTGAAGAAATCAATGGAGAAGCTACTAAATCTATGAAATTAGAACAATTACTAAAAACAACACCAGAGACGCTTGCGGTTGAACAACATGCTGATATCGACCTATTTGCTGGATTTGATTCCGAAGAAAACGAATTTATCACGATGGATGGTTATGATGATTGTATCGTTGGTATTGTAGAACGTTTTGGACAAGAGCCAATTGTTTGTTATAACAAGGATAAGGTTATCACCAAATTGGAATCTGATGGTATGGATAGCGAAGAAGCTGAAGAATTTTTTTACTTCAATCAGATTGGAGCATATGTTGGGGAATGCACCCCATGTTTTTTAACAATGAATAATACACAATGAGCAAAAAATTTCTATTAGCCACGAGCGCAACTTGCGGACCCTGTTACACCCTCAAAGCCCGAATTGAAAAGGATAAACTTGAGGTGGAGATTAAGGACTACACCAATCCCGAAAATATCGAATGGTTTAAGAAACATGGTATTCGTGCCGTTCCTCGTTTGGTGATTGAGGATGGGGATAATAACGTGGAGATCATTCAGGGCATGGACGATATCATAGAAGCATTGAAAAGATGAAACAACAACCATCTAAAATAGAAGCTCAATGGGAAGTCGCTCTTCATTGCGAATGTCCTGAATGTGGGAAATTTGTCAATCTGATAGATGCAACTGATTTTTGGGATGGTCGTGGGTGGTTGAACATTCCTGAACATGGCACGGAACGAAGCAATAATCTGGAAGTCGATTGTCCAGAATGTAGGCATTTTTTCGAGGTGTGTTGCGTATGGTAACTTAAAAACTAGAATACAATATTTCCAATGACATGATCGGCAGCATATCTACATTGCCAGAACCTCCCTCTACTATTAACTTAGAATGGAGACTGGCGGGATCGGGCAGATGACCCTTCGGGGACTTTTTATACGCTGAGTAATCGGCAAGTGGAAACTCATCGACTCCTCAAACCCGTATGTTGAAAAGGTGGGCGCACACCGTTCTGAAAATGTCACCTTTTTAAAATAATAATATGAATAAAGACGTAAAACAAATGGGCTGTGTGACAATCTCCCGAAATGGGTATATCCAAGAGCTTGAGGAACAGCTTCGCCAAGAGCGCGAACTTGCTGATAAACTTGCTGTAGAACTATCTGTATGTAACAACACTTGGATATTTAATGAGAACGAAAATGTGGTCGCAGCCTTAAACCAATGGAGGGAAGCTAGAAAATGATTAAAATTAAGAAAAAGCGTAAGGACTACGATCAAATCCTCTTCATGTCGGATACCCATTGGGGTCATGATAAACCATTCTTGTGGGAACCGAGAGGATTTGAATATTCCGAAGATCATGATGATTGGATTCAGGATCAGATTGATAGGGTATCACCCAATTCTTTAATTATACATTGTGGCGATGTTGGGTTGTCGGCGGGTGCTGAACGCATCAAGGACTTCATGATGACATTTCCCTGTGAAACCTTGATGGTGAGGGGTAATCACGATTCTGGTGTTCAACAACTCTATCAAGAGCATCTACCTGAAGGTTTTCAGAATTGTGAATTGTATCCAATTCGTATTACCCCGAACATTACCTTAATGGGATATGAATTCCTTTTGGATATTGATCGTGATCAGTTCTATATTAGACATATGGCAGCATTGATTTATCCATTCTGCAATAAAAATTATTCACATATCTGCGGTCATTCTCATGGCAATCTCAAACAAGCCAATCCTGATGGTAATGGTTTTGGGAAGATGCTTGATGTGGGGGTGGAGAACGCCAAGGCATACAACGGAACCGCTTTCTTCACATTGGAAGAAGTCGTGGAAATTATGAGCGTGAAGGAAACATCAAAATTTGATCATCATTGATATGCAAGAATTAATTGAAAAGGTTGAGAAAACCAAAAAATGGATGAACACCGCATTCCACAAGCTGGATACTTTCGATACAGAGCTTGACATTGAGGAAGCAGGTGTTAATCTTGAAAAGCTTGAGAAACGAATTACCAATCTCCGAAAGGAATGGGAAATTGAATATTCTTATCTCCAAAACGAAAACACGAAACAATAATACATATGACAAACAATAAAAAAACAGATACGAGAACAATGCGGCGAAACAAGGCATGGCTTAGAAGCCCTGATCAGCGTAAACGGACGAAATTGTTCCAAGTGAATATGGTGCAACTTCCTGATGGGCGTTTTCATATTCTGGGAAATGGAGCTAAAGTTTTGACTCGTCAAAACTCTACGTCAGTTAAAGAATATCCAATAGATGTTCGTGATCTAGCCACCGAAATTCGTTTGAATGGTGTGACATCGTTCTAACAATAAAACCCCACCCTGAAATATGGGTGGGGTTTTCTATTTAAAAACTAGAATACAATGAGCGTAGAAATGAAAGCAAATCCTAAAGAATGTTTCTACGAGAAGTGGCTTAATCAACTGCTGAGAATTCAGACACTTGAAAATTTTGTGAGTCTTGTTGCAACTGGTAAGCGTTCAGATGGAACGTATAACTATTGTAGGGAAGCGTTGGAGCAAAAGGCGAAAGAATTATTAAAACAACCAACCTAAAAAAATATGAATGCTGCACAAGAATTACTAAAACACATTGGAAGTCGTACCGTGAAGTATGTGCAAATTTCCCATGAACTTGATTGGGACAGGACCGAAAACATTGAAGGCACACTTGAACAGGTGCTGCCACGTCTAAACTTTGTGTATAGCGATGGTTATGGACATCAAGAATTGCATGGAACAATTTGGTACACCGATGGCACATGGAGTGATCGTGGTGAATATGATGGCAGTGAATGGTGGCAACACCACGTTTGTCCATCACTTCCAGTTGGTGCAACTCTAATATAATATGAAATACAGAATAAAAGAAACAATTAATGGTCATGATGTCAGCACCTTTATGGTTCAAGGCAAAGTTTTATGGTGGTGGAAAAACTCCAGATACCTCGGTCACAGCAAAGAGGAAGCGGAAGTCTGGATTAAAAAACTACAAACAAAAGAAGTAAAATATCATATCGTAGAACAATAATATGACTAAAAATTTCCATAGACACAACAAAACCCTCTGGCTAAAATCTTTCGATGAGAATTGGCTGGTTGTTGCCATAGAATCGCGGCGAACGTCTTCTTTTCAAAGCAGAATGAAAGAAGCTTGGCAAGCTTTGTTTGGCAGCAAGAATGTAATACATATTAATCTTGACCGTCTAGATATTGTGGATATGATCGACTATCTTAAAAACGTTTAAAGAGGTGTCCATTAAAAACTAGGTTACGATCAGCGTATGAATATTTTTAGTACTTCATCCGACCCCGATCAATCTGCCAGATGGTTGGTAAATTCCCACTGTGTTAAAATGTTGTTAGAATCGTGTCAACTCCTATGCACAGCGTATCATGAACAAGGTATCCAAGCTCCATATAAGCCTAGTCATAAAAATCACCCATCAAGTCTTTGGACACGCGCAAGTTATGACAATTTTCAATGGTTGATCGCACATGCTCACGCTATTTCAGACGAATATACAGCACGTTATGGGAAGATTCACAAGTCTCAGGCAGTTCTGGATTGGTGTGAGGATAATGTATTCAAGTTAGGATTTGATTCGTTTGACCTGACACCATTTGCCATCGCCATATCGGAGGATAGCATTTGTCGGACACTGCCAGAATTTGAATCGCTACATGCTACTGAAAAATACGTTAGATATGTTCAATATGATAAAAGACATTTACATGCATGGAAACGCAATAAACCGTGGTGGGCTGAAGACTTAAAAACTAGCACATAATCTCCCCATGTTGAAAGCGAGAGGAACCATCAAGGTAGAGTCCAAGAAATCCCGTATTGTCGTTGATACAGGATCGGGAATTTTGGATTTCTATGAATGGCTCATTTCGCGGGAGTATTGGATCAGATTACAGAAACCCCTTCATGGCGCACACATTTCAATTGCATTGGCATCCAAACACAAAAAAGTCAACTGGCAACGTGCTGAATACTATGATGGAGAAGAGATTGAATTTGGATACGATCCCTATCTCATTCAGGGTGGATACACCAAGGGATTCATCATGTTTTATCTGAAAGTCTATTCGGAAGCTATTGACAAAATGAAAAAGGAACTTAACATTGTGGACAGTGAAGGATATCGAGGACTTCATTTGACTATCGGCAACACGTTGAAGTCTGGATCAAAACCTTTACTTTACTGGCCGGAACTAATCACGATTAAAAACTAGAATACACTACAAAGACAATGGAACACACGCTAATTCGATACATTAGAAACAAGAAGGGACAACCCCGTGGGGTCGTCGTTGCTCTACGGGATAAGAATGAGGTTTGCTATGGTTATTCCATCTGCAATCCCATTGATCCATGGAACAAGCACAAGGGACTGAAGATCGCAATCGCTCGTGCGCTGGCAAGGGAATACGAACTTCCCAAAGCGGAGAACACCGTCAAGCAAATCATGGAAGGATATGTAAATATCTCCAATCGCGCTTTGAAATATTTCAAAGATATTGAAGAGGGAAATATTACGTTTAATGCATTTTCCAATGGTTGATAATCGTATCGATCCAGAGAATGAAGTTGATCTATTAATCCAGAGCCATAAACACAGATATATAGCACTGTGACAAATATAAAATTACACCTTGGATGCGGAGATAAGCATATCGAAGGATATACCAATATTGATATACGCTATTTGCCCGGAGTAGATGAAATTAATAATATTAAATTTCTGAGAAAATATCAACTTAATTCTATTGATACAATATACGCTTGCCATGTTCTAGAACATTTTGGTAGATGGGAATATAAGACAGTTATCAAACGCTGGTATGATATACTAAAATCAGGAGGCATTTTACGTATTGCAGTTCCTGATTTTAGTAAAATTGTTGAATATTATCAACAAACAAAAGATTTAACAGTTTTAAGAGGGTTTATATACGGTGGGCAGGATTATAATGAGAATTTTCATTATTGTTGCTGGGATTTTAACTCACTTAAACAAGATCTTGAAGATTGTGGATTCGAATTTATATACGAATATAATTGGCGTAATACAGATCATAGTAATATTGACGATTATAGTCAATCATACTTACCACATATGGATAAAACAAACGGCAAACTAATGAGTTTAAACATACAAGCTATAAAAAAATAATAATTGAATTTAAATAATACATCATGGTTGAAGAAAAAACATTACCTATTCATGAACTGAAATACCACCATAGCGAAAGCCTTGGCTTCGTATTTTCAGGTGCAATACCCTCATCTGATGATGCTATCCAGCGATTGGTGAACAATCTGGTGGGATGGGGTGTGTCCAAGAAGTTACCAGAGTTCTATGTTCGGGTAGCTCCCAATGAAACGGCATTCATATATGCTTCCGATTCGGAATTCAAACAGGCAGCATTCTATCAAGCGTGTGGGCAGTTCAACGTAATGGGAATCTTTGGTATTGACACTTTGGCATCGTGGCTTAAATCACATTAAATGAATAACGAAATAACGCTGCCGATTGAATTATTTGATGGAAGATTATCTCTTGAAGAGATAGGAACAGTGGGTGTGATCATGTCATATCCTCATCAATCAAAAGACATCCTTGACAAGTGGGATGGAACTGCTATCTTTAACCAGACGATCAATGAAATGATGGATCGTGGGATGATCGTCGTGGAAGGCGATGAACTAGTATTAAAACTTGATGGAGAATCAGAACATAAAACATGAAAATTGAAACAGCACTAAACGAATTGTATAACAATGGAGTTTGTAATGAAGACAACATGGAAGCGATCCGTAATGTCATGGAAGAGCTATCCAACGAGTTCTATCATTTGGGTTACGAAGATGGCAGAATTGATTTTGGGGTGAGGGATGATACTTTCACGGCTTATGGTAAGAAAGAGGATTTCGTTTAAAAACTAGAACACAATACCCTCATGCAGATTAACACACTAGAAACCAAATTCGCAAAATGCTCCTCAATCGAGATTCCCGACTCCTATTTCAATAGGATGACCACGGGATGTTCCGAAATTGACATGATGTTTGGCACTGAACATCTTTCAGGCTTTATGACGGGAAGTGCAATCTCCATATGCGGAGTTGGAGGCTCTGGAAAATCCACAGCATTGGCTCAAATCGCTCAAATGCTTACCACTCAAGGCAAGAAAGCTGCCATTGCATCTGGTGAGGAATCCCATCTTCAAATTGCCTATGCTTGCAAGCGTTTGGGCGTTACGGATGTTGATGTTGCCCATATCAGTAATGTTGAGGATATTGCGGAAGCCATGTCTGATTACGATTTCATGGTTGTGGATAGCTTTCAAGCCCTTCGTTCTTCCAATTCTAAAATGAAGAAGCGAGAGTTTTACCAATACGCACAAGATTTGCTACTATCAACTGCCAAGGAAACCGGATGCGTTCTGGTGTTCGTTCTCCATATCACCACTCAAGGACTGCCCAAGGGTGGAACTGATATCATTCATGCCGTGGATGTGAATATGAAAGTCACAGTGGATAAAGAGGATGATACCATGCGTCTCTTCCATGTGTATAAGAATCGCTTTGGAGAAACCAAGGTTCATATGGCAATGATGACTTCCAAGGGATTTGACTTTAAGGGTGCTTATGTTGCTCCCGTGGAAGCTGAAAAGCCTAAGAAGGATAAGACTCCCACTGCGGAGATTCGCAAGGAAGAAATTCTCAATATGGATGAACCTCCCCACTTGACTGTGGATCGGGTGTGTGCCAAGCTTGGTGTTGCTGAACATACTGCTGGCATTCTCCTTCGGGAGCTTGTCGGAGAGGGTAAGATGCAGAAATTTGGTAGGGGTGTGAACGCTGTCTGGAAGATCGCCCAAGAATGTCACAAATTACACAAACATTTAACGAAATAAAATCTATAACAAAAAAAAAATAAAATAAAATAATGAAAACAAGCGTTGTAACAATAACACCGAATATGTCAAAGTCATTTCTAATGGCAAATACGAAAAATCGTCCCATCAACCGAAAAAATGTTTTGCTATTAGCCAAGGAAATGAGGAATAATAGATGGAAATTGAATGGTGATACTATTAAAATTTGTAAAGAAGGATATGTAATTGATGGTCAACATCGATTTCTCGCATGTGTTGAGAGTGGAATCCCATTTGAAACAGTATTGATCGAGGGATTGGATTTCAATGTGTTTGATACCATTGATACTGGTCTACATAGATCAGCGGCAAATACCCTATCTTTGAGAGGAGAAATTAATACCACCAGATTAGCATCTGCTCTAGTAGTCGTTGATAAGTATATGACTAGCAGAGTGCATCAAAATTTGCGATATACCAATACGGAAGTTGAAGAACTTCTTAAAAAATATCCCGAAGTAAGAGAAAGTGTGAGAAAAACAGCGGAAACCAAAAGATTGATTTCCCCATCTGTTCTAACTGCTTGTCATTATTTATTTTCTTTAAAAGATGCTGATGCTGCTGATAAATTCGTAAATGATTTGATCATGGGAAGAGATTTGCAAGAAGGTGATCCCGTGTATTTCTTGAGAGAAAGATTGATTAATAATATGCTATCTAAAGCGAAATTACAATCTCATTACATTATGGGATTGTTGATTAAAGCTTGGAATTTCAGGAGACAAAATAAGAATATTAAAAATTTGAGATTTAATATGGATGGTGAAAAACCAGAAATGTTTCCAGTTGTGTTGTGATCGAAAATTACACTTTTAAGGTCATTGGCAACATCAATCAGAATCCAGAATTACTTTAAAAATAAATACAAGAATATGAACAACTTAGCAAGTATAGAAAAAATCACCCGTGTATATGAGCATTCCAACGCTGATGCCTTGGAGTGCTTGGAAGTCCGTAACTGTCAAGTGATTGTCCCCAAGGGCAAATATAAGGAAGGGCAGAAAATCATATTCATCTGGCCTGATTCTATCCTACCGGATAAGCCTTGGGCTGAATTCTACAAGGCTAAGAGTAGCAGGGTGCGAGCAATCAAGTTAAGATCGGAATGGTCTATGGGAATTGTGGAAGAGATTGAAACCATCATCCGTTCCAAAGATACTTACGCTGATTATAGTGATGCAAGATTATTATATGATCTCCCGAATGGAACTGAAATCTCTGAAATGATTGGTGTGACAAAATTCGAACCCCCGCCGCCGAAAGACCTGCAAGCCAAAGGTGGACTACCATTTGGTATTCCCAAGACCGATGAGGACAATCATTATAAATTTGATTTTCTTCCATATGGGGAGCTTTGCACGGTTACAAGAAAGCGTGATGGTTCAAGCGGAAGTTTCTATTATCATTTGGAATCTGATACTTTTGGTGTGATGTCTCGTTCTCTGGAACTCAAGCCAGAATGTCCAAACGTGTGGACAGTGCATATTCCCCAATATGATATCGACAATAAATTGAAAGATTACTGCATTCAAAATCAAATCTCTCTATGCGTTCGTGGGGAGAGCTTTGGTAATGGTCGAAATGGTCACAAAGCCAACGTGGATGCCAAGGAACAAACATCTTGGGAAATGTTCAGTGTGTGGGATATTGAGAAGCGTAGATATATCACTCTGGAAGAAGAACACAATTTCATCACAGTAGCCAATGCTTGTGGATTCAAACATGTTCCCGTGCTGGAACAAAATGTTGAACTTACGGGGGAACTGGTGGAAAAGTATGCGAACGGGAACATCGGTTTTGAGGGTGTTGTAGTCCATTGTAAAGGTGAGACGTTCAAAATTATTAATAAAGAATACGATTCTAAAAAATAATATTATGGATAATCAGGATGATATAAATATAGATGAAATTCTAAATAGCATCAAAGATATACCCCCCGATCCAACTGGTGGACGGGATGATTGGTCGGGTATGGCTAAATGGAGAAAGGAATCACGGGAAAATAAAAGAAATTCCATGCATAATATGTGTGAGAAAAATAAAATTGTGGATAGAGTTGAATTTCCAAATGAAGGAACTTGTCTCGTGGATGGGGAATTTTATTATTATTGCCAGTCCAAAAAAGCTAGAAAAGTTGGGCAAAACAAATATTATCAAATGAGGGGGTTTCAACATTTCATCGATACTTTCTTAAAAAACAAGAAGACTCCAAATAAGAATAACGAGGAAGAAAGCTAATATGATTGATATATTTGTAAAACATGGGTTGAACATTGCCCGAATGATATCATGGTCTAAGTCCAGATATCGGGAAGAGTATCCTGATCATGTCGTGGTATTCAATGCCAACGTCTTCACAGAATCATCCGGCAAGGTGTGGTATGGAGACTTGGATTTGACAAAGGATGAAGATGTGTTAAAGTCCATTGCAAAGGAGATTGGCGAACCACTGTATGTCCTGTATGAAATGGCTGGACGGTTTGAGAACGAGAATCTGGATTTTGAAAAGGTGAAAGAAAACGCAATCGGAAAATTTTAACATGAATCATAAATTCTATTACTATGAATACTCTGATGATGGGGGACTGACTTGGACTTTCGGGGACTATAGAAAGCATTTGATAACAATCATAGATGCTTCCAGAGATAATCCATATAAAATTCGAATTAAGAATGAAAATGATGAAGTGGTTAGCGAGGATTTGATAGCGACAACTGAAAATGAACTTGATACTTTTGTGAAAATAATAAATAAATTATGAACTTATATTTGATACGCCATGGTCAGTCGGAGGGTAATATTAACCCTGAAGCATATTACCAAATGCCCGAATGGAAAATCCCTCTTACGGCAGAGGGTAAGAAACAAGCTGAAAACGCTGGTAAGAACTTGTCGGATATTGATAGTTTTTACATGTTTTACATGATTTACAGTCCATATGTGCGAGCTAGGGAAACAGCAACCATCATCAAAAAACAAATCAAGACAATATATTCCTCTTATCAAGAATTCCCACTAATCATCGAACGAGCATGGGGCAATCTACGGGATGAAGTGAATCAATTTAAAACAAGGGAAGAGCGCAATCACCTATTTGATTTCTATCGTCGTCCAACAGGAGGGGAATCATTTGCAGATGTTTATCAGAGGGCATTTGTCTTTCTGGAATATCTCAAGAATAATTTCAAGGGTAATAAGGATATCATCATCGTATCCCACGGGGAATTCCTCAAGGTTCTGCTTATGATCATTGATGGGAACACGGTGGAGGAATTTGATGGTCTGCCGAATCCCAAGAATTGCCAGATCATCCAAAGAACAATTAAAAACTAGAATACAATAACGACATGTTTAAGCTACCACAAATAATCATTGGCTGTATCTTATTCTTTATCGGCATGTCCATCCCTATGGGATTCTTCGGACTGTTTGGTATGTTATTGGCACTGGTCGGAACATTCTTCATCTCCCGTCCTTTCGCTCTGGATAGTGGATTTGGAAATACTCCCGTATTCTTCCTGATTGGAATCTTTCTGTTCATCCCCTCATTCTTTCTAGCTGATAAAACTTTCATCGAAATTGGTATGGACGACTTGACAAGTGGGGTATTTAGGCTTACACTGTGTCTAGTGGCAGGGGTTCTGTCCTTTCTCTCAATCTGTAAAAAATAATAATATGACAATAATGCAAAAAGTCTGGTTCAAGTCTGGTTACAATCTGAACCAGCATGGGGAATATCCCGAAGCAATCTCTCAAGAAATGTGGATGTTTTTCATAAAAAATGGGAAAGATATTAAAACATTGATAACATATTTTCCATTCTACAAACAAGGAATAATCAAAGCATATAACGAAAAAAAATAAATAAAATGGCTAATAAAAAAACTAAAGCAGCTAGGGCAAGAGGATGGTGCAGCACATTGGATGAGCAAACGAATGGCAACAAAATCTTCAAGGGAGACGTTTGCGATACTGCATGGAACGCGAAAGCATCCAACAAGCGAGCGCGAAAGGTCTATGGTAGGACACCACAACAAGGCAATGACTAATGGGTAGTATCTTCGACAACCGCAAGATTCTACATGCCTATCCAAAGGATGGTCAGAAAATCAAAACCATTACCAATAAAACCAATTCGTGGTTTCTACAGGTAGTGGAAGATACTAAAAAGCTGGAGATTGGAAAGGAATATACTGTTCTCAAAACGGAACTCAATTCATCCAGTTCTTATGTATGGCTTGAGGAATTTGGAGGAGATATGTTTTTCAATCTGCATAGCTTTGAATGGGAACTCCCGAAGCTTGATCCAAATGATCTGATTGGATTTTTCATCTCAGATTTGAATACAGTCCATTACAAATATGGGTGGGGTGTTCAAGTGGGAGAGGATATCAGACATGAGGGAAGTCCTATGATCGTAGTAAAATGTGAACATGAGAAATATGCCGATTATATCACAAGCGTAGAATTTAAAAACTAGAATACAATATCAATATCAATATGAATAACGAACAACAAATAAACGAAGCCCTTCAATGGCTTCAATCGACGGGTCAATCTTTGGTTGACTTCACTGGCGAACAATCTCCTCTCTACTGTCAGGAAGTTCTCAATTGGACATTCTATAGTAATATGATAGCGGTAATCATCGGCATCATTTGGATTATTGGTTCTCTGTTTCTAATTAAACCATGTATTAAAGCTTTTAATTTTGAATATAATCATAATCAATTAATTGCATGGTTGACAACTATAGTATTCGTGATCGCATTTACATTCATACCAATTACTATTTTCAGTGTTGTTGATACGGTTAAAGTTAAGGTTGCACCACGAATGGTATTGGTTGAGCATTTCCAACAAAAATTAAAGTAATGCATCCCCAATTCAATCCCCAAGCCCTTATCAACAAACCTCTGGAAATCTCTTATTGGAAAGATTCCATTGGAGAGGACGCAAAAATCATTGACATTGGGGAAGACCAGTATAAGATCGTATTTGAGCAAGCACCGGAAGATGATGATCAGGATGATCAATTCATTTGGACAACTCAAGAACCTGAATCAATCGAAGGAGACACCGCATTCTTCCATGACATTGGAGCAACAAATTTCTATCTGAAAATCAAACAAAAACTAGAATACAATAATAACATGAAAACAACAGTAAAAGAACTGAGTGAGAAGCTGGGAGTGGATACCGTTTATGTGAATGGTTTTCTTCAAACCCTAATCAAGATGGG
>Ga0181356_1000635_pt1 | contig 15221 bp, 14 predicted proteins | sample Fa13VDMM110SN_FD_130104 | JGI IMG/M metagenome (GOLD analysis project Ga0181356, IMG submission 130104) | Freshwater viral communities from Lake Michigan, USA - Fa13.VD.MM110.S.N | ecosystem: Environmental > Aquatic > Freshwater > Lake | place: USA: Michigan | collected 2013-09-24 | reverse complement strand
TAGGCTAAATATGGTGATGATAGCCAATTTTTCAAGTCTGATGTATGCTCCCTCCTGCCCTCTTAATGAGGCTGTGGAGACACAACATCTTGAGCATATTGAAGACTTGATGTTCAAGGATTTGGACAATGGCATCAACAGTTCCATGACTTTGATGACTAATATCACCAAGTCCTTGGCTAGTAAGACCCCCACCGCCAAGATGGTCATTACCACCAAATGGGATGGCGCACCCGCTATCGTTGCAGGAAAGCATCCCTCAAACGGCAAGTTCTTTGTTGCCCTGAAGCACGCAACCACCTCCAAGAATCCAAAGATAAACTTCACGCTTAAGGACATCAAAACCAATCACGGGGATAATGTCGATCTAGTGAACAAACTCACTCTTTGCTTGGAGAATCTTCCTGCGGTACTTCCTTCTACCGGAGTCTATCAGGGCGATCTAATGTTTAGTCCAACATCCCGTAAAGAGATGGAAGTTGACGGCGTAAAGAACTATGTGTTCCGTCCTAATACCATCCTCTATGCGGTTCCTGTTGATTCTGCGCTAGGCAAGAAGATCGGTGCTGCCAAGTTGGGAATCGTGTTCCATACGGTGTATACAGGGAAGTCGGATACGCTGCAAGGAATGAACAAGGGAACGCTTGCCAATCTAGACGGATTCAAGCAAACAACCAATGTATGGTTTTCTGCTGCCACCCTGCCTTCTCCACCAACAGGCAAGACATTTATCACGGCTAGTGACTCCGAGCAGATAGTAGCCCTACTCAAATTAATGAAGCCATTGGCTCCCAAGGTCAAGACATTCTTAAAGATAGTGGTCAAGGCACACAAGACTGATATCTTTGATGAACTCATGCCATTCATCAATTCGGGTGTCAGGGCAGGCATTTCAAAATACGATTCTTCAAGATTGAAAACACACATTGCCTCCAAGTATGATTTGGCAATTTCAAAACTCAAGCAACCAAAGAACCAAGCAGCAAAGCAGAAAGCGAAGATGGACGCAATCAAGTTCATTGATGCTTACGCTGCACAATTTGATCAAATGTTCCAACTGCACTCGCTCATCAGCGAGGCAAAACTAATCGTCATCAAGCGGCTTTCTGAAGTCAAGACGATTGGAACTTACCTACCTACAACTAAAGGTATCAAGGCTACGAACCCCGAAGGTTTCGTTGCTGTTTGTGGTGATACTTGTCAAATGATCAAGTTGGTAGATCGTATTGAGTTCGCACGGGCAAACTTTAACCTAGCCAAGGATTGGAAGTTATGAAGACCTTTTCAGAAGCAACGAAGAACGCCAAGCCGAAAAAGAAGTCGGTAGTCTTTGCATTTGGTCGCATGAACCCACCTACAACAGGTCACGGTGTTCTTGTAAAGAAGGTCATGGATGAAGCAGGATCGCGTAGTGCAGACCACTTCATCTTTGTTTCCAAGTCCCAAGACGCAAAGAAGAACCCACTCACACACGCGCAGAAGGTCTCCTACCTACGCAAGTTGTTCCCACAGGGCAACTTCCCGTTGAACAAGGCAGCGAATCCATACGAGGCTGTTCTCTATCTGTGCGAACTAGGCTATACCGATATCACCATGATTGCAGGGAGCGATCAGGTTGACAATTTCAAGGGCATCGCTGCCTACAAGGGTAAGGTCGCAGAGAAGGATCCAAAGAAGCGCAAGTACTCGTTTGATTCTTTCCGTGTCGTACAAGCAGGAGAAGAGCGTGTAGAGAAAGTCAGCCTAGCCGATATTGACAAGATGTTGAAGAAGGGCAAGGCAGTTGATCCAATGTATATGTCTGCATCGCTCATGCGGGCTGCTGCATTTGCCAAGCGGTTTGACATCTTCTCTATCGGCATTCCTGGTAATAAGACTCTTGCCAAACAACTCTATAACGATGTTCGTAAGGGCATGGCACTCAACGAGGAATACATCCCCGAGGCTGCCGATGATCCAAAGGACAAGGTTACAATCCTTGCTCTTACTTCATCGGATAAAGACTTGAGCGATACGATTGAAAAAATGCAGGAAATCTGCAAGCGGCGTAAGATTGAGTTCTATGCCCTCAAGACATCCAAGGCACAAGTTGATCTTTCAAATGTCGCTTCCAAGAAGATCGTCATCAAGAACTATGATGGCGAAGGCAAGGATGCAACAATTGTACCAGGCAACACCGTGGCAATCGTTCGTGGTGGCGTGATGAACACCGATATCGGCGTTGCTATTATGACCATCTTACAGAACAATGGCGTGTTTATGATCAATGAGCGTGGTGGCATGGAACTATGTGCCAACAAGTTGGAGACTGCTATTGCTCTCAAGAAGCACGGTCTCCCGCACCCGCGCACGGCATTTGTTGCCAATGAAGAGAACATTGAAACCGCAGTCAAGGAAATTGGCGGCAAGTTCCCTGTTATCGTCAAGACTCTTACAGGCGCAGAAGGTATCGGCGTTTCCAAAATTGAAAGCATGGAAAGCCTAAAGTCTGTACTCCAAACCCTGTGGAAGTACGGTGCCGAAGTCATTATGCAGGAATTCCTGCCTGACTTCAAGAATGATGTTCGTAGCATCTGCCTTAATGGCAAAATCTTTGCCTGTGCCAAGCGTGACAAGGCTCCCAAGGATTTCCGCACCAATATTGCCCGTGGATCCAAGGGTGGCTCATTCCAACTTTCGGAAGAGGAAATCAAGTTGGTAGAAGAGGCTGCACGGGTCAGCAAGTGCTATTATGTCGGCATTGACCATGTAATCAATGATGGCAAACCCTACATCATTGAAATGAATGCAAGTCCAGGTAGCGGCAACATCTACTATCGCTACTATGAAGAGGGTGAGGGTAAGGACAATGTAAAGGGCGAGGAATTAGTTGAAGATTTTGTCAACTACATTCTAGATAAGACACATTGGAAGTTGTTCTCCAATCTTGCCGTGCGAGAAAAGATCAAGATTGAGGGTGTGGAATACACCGCCAAAGTTGATACCGGCAACAGCGGCTACAATATGATTCATGCCGATGGCATCAAGGACAATGGCGATCACACCGTCACATTCACTCTGCCCAACGGCAAGAAAGTCACAAAGAAGATTGTTAGTCGTTTGGTGGTAAAGAGTGGAATAGGTCAAAAGAAGCGCATGGTCGTTTTGATGGATGTGGAATTCCACGGGAAGAAATATCCCAACATCAAGTTTAGTATCGGTGATCGGGCGCACATGAGCAGCAAGGTTCTTCTTGGTTTGCAATTTCTGAGCAAGACTGGCATGATTGTAGATCCCGCGCAAGCCATCTATCCACAGAATCAAACAGATGGTGCAAAGAATGTTGGGGGCGATGAGGAAGAAGAAAAGGAAATCAAGGAAGCGTTCAAGACCGAAAAGAAGTCAAAGCACACTCAACTCTTTGTCAAGAAATTTGGTAGCAAGAGGGAACAGGTTGCCGAAATGGTCAATACTCTCATGGGTATTGAGTCTTCGGATATGAACATGGCAGAGAAGATTGAGAAGGCTCGTATGTTGCAAGCCAAGGCTTCATTGACGGAACTCAAGGAAACCTGCAACATCTACATTGAAGCCATGAAGGCAGAGATGTATGAGCCGTATTCAAATATTCAAACTACCCTTGACGAGGATTTTGAATGGATGTTGATCAATAATGTTCCTGCCGAATCTGCCACTCGCAGATTGCAGGCACAGATCAAAGAGTATCAGTTACAAGGAACCGATGAGATTGTCCATGCTTATTCCAAGATGACACCTGGTCAAAAACACTTCACCGCCGAAGATAAGGACAAGGATCAGCAGGAGAAGGACGAACTTTATAAAAAGTGGAAGAGCCTTGTCAATATGGGACCAAAGGAATTGGAAAGTTTCATTGATTCCGATACAGGCAAGGATGCAGGACTATCCCGTAAGGAAGCATCTAAGGCAGGAGCCAAGGGTAAGCCAATCAAGTCGGGACGCGATTCAGCCCGTGCCATCGTTCGCATGAAAGGCATGAGCAAGGACGAATGGACTGCTAATGATTGGGCATGGGCAAGACGGCAAGTAAACTTCATAACTAGAATGAAGGGTGCCGCAGGAAAAATGCGCGAATCTGACGGAACTCCTACACGCAAGTTGATGGCACTCAAGATTTGGGGACACAATCCAGAGAAGTAATATGACAATACCATTCAAAACATTCTCAAAGCATCTCACGGAGAAGGCAGCAGGCAATGTCTCTGTATTTGACGGACAGGTAGCAGATAAAGGCAGAATCTTTTCCGCAGGAGATCTTGCTTCTTTCGGTGGAGCGGGTTGGGGTGGTACTAATAGTAACCCCAAAGACAATCCAATGTACAAATATTTTGCTACCAATATTTCAAATGCAAATATAAAGACAAAATTAACTCTTAATCTATTAAGAGCAACTCCTGGCTTGATGTCGGATGTATTGAGGGACGGTGAAGGGAGTTCGGATGATGGCGAAAATGAAACAGGGGGCTTGCCCTCTTTCATACTACCTGGCGATGACGCTGGCGATGACGAGGAAGATGACGAATTAGGTGGGGTTGTAATAGGAGGTAGTGTATCCGGTGGAGGTAGTGTATCCGGTGGAGGGGGTTATTCGGGTATGACCACGGATGCTCTTTACTTTGGCGATCCTGGAGATGATGAAACCAAGAAAAACATTTATCGCGCAGCATTGGCAAAGCAAAAAGATGCACAAGCAAGATGGAAGCAATTAAAGACTTGGGTTACTTCTTTTGGAGTAGATCCTAAAATTCAATCAAAAATTACATCATCTACAACCGTTCTTGGAGTGAATACTCCATCAATTATGAAGAATTTAAAAAAAGGGTAAAGAATGAAGTCTTTCAATGAATCTAATAAAGGCTAGTATCAAAATTCGCTAAATACCCTAGCAATCGGACTCTTTCAGACCTTACGAGGCACAAATGAACAACAACAAGATTTCGGCACAACTACAAAATGACATCATGCGAGTTCTCCGTGGCGAGACCACACAGAAAATTGAATTACCCACCGCGATTATGGAAGCCGCAAAGCAGGCTGCTATTGACCTAAACCATGCCTTCCTTGAAGAGGGCTACGGCTCTGTTGAGCGCAAGCGCGAGATCCTACGCCGCAACCTCAACGAAGGTCTAAAGAAGTGCGGTTGCAGCCCAACCGCTGATATGATTGCCCGCTTCGAAGAAGAGGCTATGAAGCCTGTCGAAGTCAAGAAGAACTAAATACAAGCATCAAAGGAGACCTATAGATGCCACTCTGGAACAACAACGACCGCGAAGAATCAAAGCCACAGTTCTTGAACAAGACCGAGAAGCGTCATGTCGTCCGCACAATTCGTGGATGGGAAATGCCACAGATGGGCAGTCAGTTTGCTTATGGGGTGACCAATGGAAACTATGGCTCTGCTGTAGGATTGACTAATGCAATAGTTCAAACCGAACTGATTGTTTCCTTGCCAAACGATCCATCAATCACAGGCGCAACCTCTTCTAATTATGCCTACGGATTCACGGGTCAATTGAGTGGTCTAACCTTTGGTAGCGATTTCCAAGATCAGCCATACTTTAGCGCACCTTTCAATGGCGATAGTGTAACAACAGGAACTCCTTTTGTAGGCGCGACAGGTGTCAGCCACGCATTCTTGACATATACTCCAGGATTTGATGCCAATGGATATCCGTTAAGTTGGGGCGCACCAGGTGCAACTCCAGCACTATCTGCTTATCCTACCGGAGGAGTTGGATATCAGTATGGCGTAAATGCATATGGGGTATCTACTCTTGGTGGTCTCACCGGTGTAACTGCATATATCAAGATTCAAGCGCATGATACAAATCTATCGCAGAATCTTACAATTGGTCTATCCGGAACATATCCAGGCATGGCTCTATACACAGGAGTTGGACTTACTGTAGGTAGTAATGTATCGGCAGGACAAATTCCATTTGATGTCTATAGAAATTTCTTTGGCCCAACTGGCGATAAGAATGGTCGCGTTTCTTATCGCCAAGACAATATTGCAGTTCTTGTTGTCGGCGGATTGACAGCATCTGGAAACAAAATCGTTACTTTGAATCTGCGAGATAACTCTGGCTCAGTCGCACCTTTTCCAGGACTAACTGGTTCAACCGGAACCTCCATCTTCACCCTGACTTTTGATCGATTTGCAGGACTCACCACAGCGGGTTCTAGTGCGAGTTCTTCGACACAAGCCCCAACAGTCAGTCAGTACTTCTATGCAAATACTAGTACCATCCGCATCTAAAGGAGTCATCATGCGATTCAAGGATTTGAGAAAGAAACTTGCGGAAGGATTGCTTCCAACCGATACCTACGGCGGTTATGTCGCAGGTACAAAAATTGGACCGATGGATACTCAAGACAATGCTATTGATAGTCCCGAAGCAAGCGTTCATCAACTTTCGCAAAAAGAACTTCAACGCTTGAACACTTTTGTAGGTGCAGTAGAAGCCAAGTGCTATATTAATCCCAATACTGCGATCAATCAGATGAAGCAGAAGTTGTTCTCGCAAGGAATCTCTTTTGACTTCAATCAGGAAGCCATGCTTGAAGATGGAGTCCATGCATTCCCACTCAAGCAGTTTGGTGGGCGAGAAGGTATGGATGGGACTTCGTACACTCCCATCAAGGATGATGGCATCAGCCACCGCCTTGGTCATGGTCTAAACTTGATGATTTCTGTTCAGAAGGAATCAAGCGGAATGACCCGTATGAGTGCCAAGGTTGTTGCAAGCAATGGCAATCCAAATCCAGGAGTTGCTTCGCCACCAAACCCACGGGGCAAGGCAGGAATGCAAGGAATGAATTCGGGTGAGGCAGGGGAATATAATAAGAATCCCTTCACTAACCCGACTTTCTCCAAGCCAGGTTTGGGCTGAATAAAAACAAAAAGGGCATCAGGTCAAACTGATGCCCTTATTCATTGGATAGATAATGAGTAACTATGACACATCATGCAATTCAAAAAACTGGATAACGACAACTACACCCTCTATGCTGCAAAGCACTACGACAATCCAACTTGCCGTAGTGTGGATGAGTTCAATGAGGACTTAACTCGCTTGATCTATCTCAAGCGGTTGTTTCGCCGTTACAGGCGCACGGGTGAATTGCGTGAGCGTCTGATACTCAATCACCTCATCACCTTCTACAATGTGTTTGGCACAGAAGCCGCAACACGCCTCTTATTCTTCAAAATTGATACTGATCTCTACGATATTCTTAAGACTTTTCTGGTCTACTTGGAATATATGCCAATTTCTACAAAGAACCTAGACGGCATAGATATTGTAGGAATTCAATTAGACAAATCCATTGTGGATCAATTGAGGAAAATAGGGTGAAGAACAAAGCATACGACAAACTCATTCAATACCGCCTGTTTGAAATAGTTACCACCCCTTGGAAGGATCAGAAAGCCTACAAGATGGGAATCATTGATGAGAATGGTTCTATCATCATGTCTCGTCATCTGCTGACAGTAGAAGAGAAAGCAGCATATCCTAGCAAGTTCTACGCTTATGCGTGGGAACTCAAGCAGATCCTTGAGAGCCGCCTCACGCCCACCCGCGTGGGAAGAGCATTGGCTAAACTCTTTGATATCCGCGAAAAGGTTGCGGGTGAGGATATGTTCTCTCCTCGTAAGATTGATGAAGCAGGAACGGAACTATTCAAGCACTATGGTGTAGACATTCAACCTATGCTTGAAGAAAACTACGATGCTCTTCCATTGGAAGGTGAATATGAACTCCGTGGTGAGAAGTTTATGTTGGAACAAGCCTTGCTTCCCATCGGAGATATCATGGGATTTCCTGTCTACTCAATGCCAAACGGTACGACTTTTACCATTCTTGAAGCCAAGAAGTTGAAGACCGAAAACGGTATGGGCGCAGGCGCGGTAGGCGGGGGCGCACCCGCGAACAATGTCGGTAGCGGGAATATTGCAGGAGTGTCGCCTGGTCAAGAGCCGCCAGGTCCAAAGGGCGGATTCAAAGCATTGGCAAAGCAGAAGAAAAAGCGTATCACTCAACTTCGCCGTGATGCACAGACTCTTAATGTAGTGGCGAGAGAAAAGAAGGAGTAACCATGAGAATTTCAAGATGTTTGGGAATGGCTCTAGGCGTTGCGGCAGTCTTGTTCATGGGAGGATGTCCTCCAAAGGCTCAACGGATTACTGAAGATGCCCCAACCGAACTCATGTCGGTCTCATCCCATGTGAAGAGTGCAAACAATGAAATCTTGAAAGATGCAACTGCAATAACCAAGGAAGCGGCATCGGCAAAGACAAATGTTGATAAGTTGACATCCGAAGTAAATCGTCCGATTACAGGAAACATTCGTCAATCACTTTCAAGCATAGAAAGTCATGCCGATCAGATCATAGATGGTTCAAAGCGAATAGCAGAAGAGACTGCACAGTTGGATCAAACTCTCTCAGATATCTCCAACATGGAGAAGAAGATTGCAGAGTTACAAGGATCACTAGATGAAGCAAAGAAGGCGGCACTAGAACGCCTCTATACTTACATCACGATGTTCTGGATAATTGGATTCATCGTAATTGTAGGAGGTGCTATTGTGTCGTTCTTGGTGAACAAAACAATGGGGTTCACTTTAATAATGGTCGGTGCCTTGATGATTGGATTTGCATCCGCTAGTCATTACTACTTACAGCAAATTGCCTTTGTTGGTGGAATTCTCATAATAGGAACCATGCTGTTTGGTGTAGGTCTGCTTGTATGGACTATGGTAACTGCCAAGAAGACATCTACTGCTGTCAGGGAAATTGTAGAGATGATGGAGATTCTGAAAGAGTCCATGCTTGACAGCGAGAAGGAGCGTATCTTTGGTGCTGACGGTCTTGCCTCAAAGGTGCAGTCCGACATCACCAAGGAAATAATTGCAAAGATCAAGGAGCGCAATGGCTTCAAGCGTCTTGCAGAGTTGCGTAATGCTGCCACACAGCAGCATCCAACGCCTCCACAAACTTGATCGCTATGTATACAAGATGTTTGCGAAATTAGCCTCATAAATCAGCAAATCCAACAATTAATTTTCTCACGCATCAAACATATGAGAAGTCAAGGTTTTAAGCACGAAACCTTGACTTTTCTGCTTGACAGGTATGCGATGAGCAGTATACTTACCCCATGCCCAATTACATTGATACCAAGTACATCAACCTGATCTCTCCCCGTCTACAGAAGTTTGGGTGGAAGAAGCAGGATCTTGCTGCGTGTCGGTGTCCCATCTGCGGGGATAGTCAGAAGTCCAAGTCAAAGACACGGTTCTATTTCTATGAGAAGAAGGGTGGCTTCTTTGTTCGTTGTCACAACTGCGACTACGGGACTACACTTGGCAAGTTCATTGAGTATTTGGATCCGTTTGTCTATAAGCAGTATATGCTTGAGAAGTATCGGGACGGGGTAGAGGGTCGCCACGAAGTTAAGGATACGGCTGAAAAGCAGTACAAGTTTGAGGCTCCCGTCTTTGAAACCAAGCGCAGGGAGTTGCTGTTGGAGTCCCTAGAGACCCTTTCGGAACTACCCGAAGATCATAAGGCTGTGGAGTTCGTTCGCCGCCGTAAGATCCCTGTAGATAAGTGGGATCGCCTCTACTTCACCGAGGACTTTGGATGGTGGGCAACTCAAGTGGATCCTGAAGTAGAAGCCCCGCCCGATGAGCGATTGGTCATTCCTATCATGCGAGGCAAGCGTCTTGTTGCTGCACAGGGCAGATCTCTGACTGCTACTGCATCGGGCAAGAACATTCGTTACATTACCATCAAGCGAGACAAGGATCTCCAATCTATTTGGTTTGGCTTGGATCATATTGACAAGAGCAAGCCTGTGATTGTGGTGGAAGGTCCATTGGATTCGCTTTTTCTTCCCAACTGCGTAGCCATGCTAGGAGCAAAGCACATCTCCGAACTGCCTTCTGAACTGAAGGACTGCAAGTTGATCTTTGCCTTGGACAACGAACCACGCAACAAGGAAGTAGTCGGCATTTATCAAAAATTGGTAGAGGATGGTTACCGTGTCTGCTTTTGGCCCGATAGCATTCGGGTCAAGGACATCAACGATATGGTATTGGTCGGTCACGATCCTGTAAAGATTGAAAAGATTATTCACGAAAATTCATCAGAAGGTCTCATGGCACGGCTAAAATTGTCTACTTGGCGACAGATCTGACCTAAATATCAGCATGAACGAAGAACCAACAGACAATGAGATTTCACAGCCATCCTTGGATGGTCTATTTGATCGCCTCTCTAGCAAAGACATGATCGGGGGTCGGCATCAGATCAAGGCTATGCTGTATACCAAGTTGAAGGACAGGCTTGATTCCCTGAACGCATCATCTGCTCCTCTTCCATATGAAGAAGAACAGACAATTGAAGAGAGTGGTGTTGGTGCTGCCATGACAACCGACAAGTTGGTCACGCAACGCCGTGGATTTGATCGCCACTACCGCGAGTTCCCAAAGGAGTTTGTGTGGGCGGCTGAAAAGGACGGCAAGGTAGTTGATACTGCCGTGATGAATGTGCAGGATCTTCAGCAAGCCCATGCCGCAATTCGTGAGATTGCATCTAACCTAGCAGACAAGGGTGCAGATACTGTCAAGATCATGGGTCGGGGAGACAAGTTGCTTTCCACCATGAAGATTGATGGTCAAGGCAAGATTACCAATTATGAATCCGTTGAATCGGGTGGATGGAATCTTGGCGTACTTGATGACATCAAGGGAACAGGAAAGGCAAAGAAGCCTTTCGACAAGACTAACATCCGTGAGAAGATTGTCAAGCAGGGCAGTAAGTTTGTCATCCTATCCAAGGATGGCGACAAGAAGTTGGGCGAGTATGACAATGAAGATGCAGCAAAGAAGCGTCTTCGTCAGATTGAGTTTTTCAAGCGTAAGCACTAAACAATTATAAGAAAGGTTAGAAATGAACATTGTAAATAGCATTCGTAAGTTTATTGTAAATGAATCTGGAGTTGAGAGCATGGAGTTCGGAGTCGGTGGAATCATTGTTGCCGGTGGAGCCGTTAAGGGTCTGACCGATACCAAGGAAATCATTCAGGACAAGAATCAAGCCATGCTTGATAAGTTGAGCGAGTCCAGCATCGACTAATTGACAATAAATTTGTTTAGGGGGCTTTGATAACCCTATACGGGAGAGTTATATCATGGAAAGAATCACCAATATTTCGGTATTGGATAATGGGTTTGTACATTATGTGGATCATATGGGCGATGATCTTACGATAGCCAATGCTGCGCGTGTGTCGTTCAACAAGATGAGCGATTGGGACGGTGAGCAACATTGGACGGGAGAGATCAGGGGCAAGAAACTCAATGAGAAAGATCAGAAACTCATTGGCTATCTTGCCAAGCACAAGCATTGGACTCCGTTCGCCCACCCGCAGATCACTCTGCGTATCAAAGCCCCCATCTTTGTCCGCACCCAACTTTTCAAGCACAAGGTGGGATTCACCGAAAATGAGGTGTCTCGCCGTTATGTGAGCGATCCGCCAAGCGTGTATTTTCCACGATGGCGTGGCAAGCCTACAAACGGTGCCAAGCAGGGGTCGGAAGACTTCATGCCTATTGATGACTCGTACAACACCGTGAATCGTCACTACGAAATAACGGTTCGGGAGGCTTTGCTTACCTACGATGAACTCCTGAAGCGTGGGGTGGCTCCTGAACAAGCACGGTCGGTGCTGCCACAAGGCACATATACCGAGTGGTGGTGGACGGGTTCTCTTTCAGCCTTTGCACGGGTTTATACGCAGCGATCAGATCCTCATGCCCAATGGGAATGTCAGGAATATGCCAAGGCAATTTCAACAATCATACAACCTTTGTTCCCTCATTCGTGGAAAGCGTTGACAGGGACATAAGCGGGGTCTAAATATCCTGCATGGCTAATTTCCGAGACTTCATCCACAACGAGCCACCGGAAGACGATGGCTTTGATAAACTCTTCAATGAGTACCAAGAGTTCTTGAACTCTGAGGATGCTGTCCCATCTGAACCTATTTCTGAAGTAAAAATGCCACAACCCATTCAGGGCGCAAAAGGTCCAAAGGGTGATAAGGGAGACAAGGGAGATCCTGGTGAGAGGGGTCTTCGTGGTCTTCGTGGCATCACAGGCCCCAAGGGCGAGAGAGGTGACCGTGGCGAGAAGGGCAACCAAGGCGACAAGGGCGAGACAGGCACGAAGGGTGAAAGAGGTGAAAAGGGCGAGATCGGCTCCCGTGGGGAAAAAGGAGACCAAGGGCAAACGGGTTCCCAAGGCGCACCTGGATCCCAAGGTCTTCGTGGCGAAAAAGGTGCAACAGGAGATAGAGGCGAACGAGGCGAGAGAGGCATACAGGGCGAAAAAGGCGAAAAGGGAGATGATGGCTCTCAAGGCATCCAAGGAGAACGCGGAGAGCGCGGAGAAAAAGGTGAGGAAGGGCAACGCGGACTCCAAGGAGAAGTAGGAGAGAAAGGCGATCAAGGAGAAAAGGGTGATCGCGGAGAGCAAGGTTCGCAGGGACTAAAGGGCGACAAGGGAGATCGCGGAGACCAAGGTAAGCAAGGAGAGCGTGGAGAAAGAGGAGCGCAAGGAGAGAAGGGCGACAAGGGAGACCAAGGAGAACGCGGAGAACAGGGTGCTACTGGAGAGTCGGGGATTCTCCACGCAATGTATCCACTTAAGTATGATGCAAATACCAAGACGCTAAAGGTTGACTTATCAAAAATCAACAAGGGAACGACTGTCCTTGGAAATCCTGGCGGTGGTCTTGATACTGCATTCAAATATGTTGAGGTAGGAAATCAAGACGGTCTTACGACAGGTCTTACTGCAATTCAATATGTTGCGGAGACTCTTCGTTTTGTCGCTGGTCCAAACATCATACTGACTACAGATTCCGTCACAAACAGCATAACGATTGCATCCACCGCTACGGGGGGTGGCGGTACTGGAAATGGTGCGCCTGGTGCAAGAGGCAGCACGGGTGCAACAGGATCAACTGGAAGCACAGGTGCAACGGGAGACCGTGGTGCTACGGGTGATACAGGATCAACTGGAAGTACAGGTGCAACGGGAGACCGTGGTGCTACGGGTGATACGGGTGCTACTGGTTCAACAGGTTCTACCGGTGCTACTGGCGCACAGGGGACAACAGGATATGGATTTACCGCTGCTTCGGTAAGTGGTGACAATTATCTGTACATCAGTACTTTGTATCCTGATGGTTCCGTTGGATCTCCAATACAACTTGGATTTGTCAAAGGTAATACCGGTGCTACTGGTCCTGTTGGAAATTATGTCTCTACCTTTAATGGAAGAACTGGTGATGTTAGCGGTATCACCCAAGCCGCAGGAACGACATTCGGTGCAATCCAATACCGCGACTTTGCAGTAGGCGCAACTGGACTGAGTGCCTCCTCGCAGTTCGTTTGGGGATCTGAAGGGCTGTTGGTATACAACAAGGTAACCATCACGGGTTCCAGTAATTTCCTCCGATTTGCTGATGGAAGTACACAGTCAACCGCATATCTTCCTGAACTAATCAATACTTTGAATTCATTGATTGCTGGGTTGTCGGCACAAAACAAAGACCTTCTGAAGGCTTTGTCCTATGGCGATGTCAATCTGGATGGTGTGGTAAATGGTAGCGATCTCGGCGTGATGCTTGGAAATTGGGGTGTTGTTCCAGGAGGGTACTCTGGAACTTATAATAGTCCTTCTTTTGCTCCAAGTATTGGAACAGTAGAAGATAATTCTCTCTATCCTCCCACAGAATCAATGAACGAAGTCAAGTCTCTTGTTGTCTATAACAAGGGATCTAGAGAATACAACAGCATCAGCGCAGACAATTTGTTGAATGATCTTGTTTATACTGTCAACGGTATGACAGGTGATATCACTATTAGCGGATATAAGTTTACATCAGCAACTGCTGCTCCTACGGGCGCGAGTGCGGGAGACCGTTGGTTGCAGCAAGATACAGGAACACTTTACACTTTCACACCAAGCGGAGCGAATTTGGTGTGGGTTCAACTCTGACCCCCATAAATATCAAGACTATTTAAGGAGAAATTATATGCCATTTACGGGAGCGAACATTGCAAGTGCATACGGCGGAACAGCAAACTATTGGAAGATTGGACAGTTGTATGTTGACTACAACACCAATACTGGATTTGTAAATTACTTAGGGTTTGAGAATCAAGCCCAGGCTTATGCCGGAAAAACCCCACTTAAGACATTGGAAATTCGTCTTGGTCCGGCAGATATTACGGGTGTATTTGGTACTGCATATGGGGCTGTTGGAGTTACTGGCGGACTAACAGTAACAGGTGGAAGCGTAATAGATTTCTATGATCTCAAGATTTCTTCTGCATCAAAAGGCACAATCCTACAAGGCAAAACAAAAGTTAACTATCCTATGGTTGCAGAACTGTATAACCCTTACGAATAATCAATAGAGCATAAATGTCAGCAGATATCACATTCAAACTCAAAAGAGGCGTAATAGAGGGCGTAACCCCTCCTAGCCTCACACACGGTGAACTTGCAGTCAATACGACTGACAAGCGACTGTTTGTTGGTGGGTTGAATGGCGAAATCATTCCATTCAATAAAAACTATGTAAGTCCTGTCACACCAAGCAATCCAGTCGAAGGCGACTATTGGTTTGATGGTAGCAGTAATTATGCATACTATGACAATAGTTGGTTGCCTGCGGGCGGTAGTGGTAATGGCGGAATAGATCCCAATCAACTGATAGTTTATAATGCAGGATTGAGTGGTACGGGCGATGTGACTTTTGTTGGCGGTACTTTGAGGGTGTTGTCTACAGAACCCACCGAAGACAATTCAGATGTTACGGGTGGAAGTGTCTATATTGCAGGAGATTTGATTGTACTTGGATCCTATCCTGGTGCTTCAAATGGTGGAGTTAACACCTATAATCCATTCTTGCTCAATAGAGGTATTATTGTTACAGGTGGTGCAGTTATCAATGACGGCATGACCGCATATGGCAATTTTAATCTCAATGGAGATATTCGGATAAATGGCGTTGATATCACTTCCCTAATCATAGGTACCGGATCATCTGGTATTGGACATGGTGAAAATACATTCATCGGTGTACAAACCATGAATGCGGGATTGACAACAAATCTCC
>Ga0181356_1000633_pt1 | contig 15240 bp, 33 predicted proteins | sample Fa13VDMM110SN_FD_130104 | JGI IMG/M metagenome (GOLD analysis project Ga0181356, IMG submission 130104) | Freshwater viral communities from Lake Michigan, USA - Fa13.VD.MM110.S.N | ecosystem: Environmental > Aquatic > Freshwater > Lake | place: USA: Michigan | collected 2013-09-24 | reverse complement strand
GAGTCTTGTACGTAACAAATACAACCTCAACCTTTGACTTTTCAAAGGAAGGATTTCCAAAGTTATATCCGTCCGCCGGGGTTGTCGATTGATTACAAGATACAATAGAAAATGCAGCAATAATAATGAGTGGCACTGCAACAAAAAGCTTTTTCATCATAAAAACTCGTAGTTAAGAACAATGGAGGAACGGGTGAGAATCGAACTCACTCTCTTACAAGGCCTGGGATTTGCAGTCCCGCGCGTTTCCGGTCCGCCACCGTTCCATTAATGGTGCCCCAGGAGAGAATTGAACTCCCTATCTCCGGGTTACAAATCCGGCGCATCGCCAGCAATGCTTCTGAGGCGTTATTCTATATATTATGTAATGGAGGAAGCGGTGGGATTCGAACCCACGGAACGCTATTAACGTTCACTCGTTTTCAAGACGAGGTCCATAAACCGCTCGGACACACTTCCGTATTCTGGCGGCTCGTACGGGCTACGACCCCGTTACCTCTCGCGTGACAGACGAGTGTTCTCCCGATTGAACTAACGAGCCATTAAGTATTATATACCACATAACTTAAATTAAGTAAACTGGATCCCTCTGCTGGATTCGAGCCAACATTAACGGAGTCAGAGTCCGCTTTCTTACCGTTAGAAGAAGAGGGAATTACGTAAAAGCTTTACCAACCTGTTTGCTGGTAAGATGAAAAACAGTATCAATAGTGTTAATCATATGCTTGATTAAAGCGGTTTCTGCATCAACATAACTATCAAGCGAGCTGTGAAACGCCTTGTTCTGAATGTACGTCTTACTCCATTGCTTTTTAAGGCTTTGTGTAATGGTAACCATATAGCTAGTCTGAGCTGTAAAATTTGCGTACATCATACTTCCTTAGTAGTGTAATACCACATATATTTATAATGGTGAGTGATGATGGATTCGAACCAACTCAGCGTATGCAACAGATTTACAGTCTGCCCCGTCTCTCCAACTACGGCGATCACCCATAACTTTAATCATGGTGCGGGTAGAGGGACTCGAACCCCCACGTCTCTCGACACTAGCTTCTAAGGCTAGCGCGGCTACCATTTCACCATACCCGCATAAACTCATTTAGGCTTTCCACCCAATGGGAGACGACTTACCGATCACGTTTCTCTCTGTTCCCTAACCCAGGAAACCGGGCTCTGCAGTCACACGGATAACTACAGACTCTATAATGGTGCCTCCGAACGGGATCGAACCGCCGACACGTGGATCTTCAATCCACTGCTCTACCAGCTGAGCTACAGAGGCATTGAACGTTTTAAGAGTGGCGAGGGTGCAGAGAGTCGAACTCTGGCTTGCGGTTTTGGAGACCGCCGTGCTACCGTAACACTTCACCGACATAATGGTGGAGGTGACAGGACTCGAACCCGCTACCTTCTGAATGCAAATCAGACGCTCTCCCTGGTGAGCTACACCCCCATTAAATACTAGGCTTATCGCGATTCTCGTTCATTGCCTTTACAGTGGCAAGGCGATTTGTCTCAATTTCTTTCGCAGTCAAGACAACGTTCTTGTCTGAGTTGTATTGACTGAGTTCAGTTTCAGTCATTTTAGACTGAATGTCATTTACAGCGTTTTGTAGCCGCAAGATTTCTGAAGTGTTAGATTCATCAAACATATTCATAACAGTGAGTCTAGATTCTGCCAGCTTAAGCCAGTCAGATTGACTCATTTCAGGCGATACATTCATCATATAGTTCTTCCTTCAGTTGAAGTTGGAGCGACATAAGGGAATCGAACCCTTCTACTCAGCTTGGAAGGCTGGTACATTACCACTATGCTAATATCGCGTATTTGGTGTGTAGTAACTACACATAAAATGGTCAGGGTGGGGAATTCTGAGATCCCGGCCTCTGGTTTCCAAAACCAGCACTCTGCCTCTGAGCTACACCCTGTTAATTCTGCCGACTTACGGTGTTTGAGCACCAGCGGAGTAAACTGATTAGATGAATGCGCTGGCTACTGAGGTGTTGCCTCGCTACAGACAGTAATTTCGCGCTTTACGTTCCTATCTTACCCCAATCGCTTGGTCGCCACAGGAACCTCCAGTGCATTCATCTAATCAGTGAAAGAAGGTCTCGGGTCTCCTCGCCCGATGATGAAGCAACCCATGTAGGTAACACCTCCATCCACTTAGTTGGATTCAATTTTCAAAGATCAATCCGGTGGTTCAGTTTCCTGAACCACCGAGATTCTATATATACACTATACGCAAAAATAAGTAAAATTATTTTATCCGCGAAAGATGACCTTGAACTGCATCATCGCCAAAGCGGTATCTGCAAGACGAGTCACAGTTTGATGACCACGCAATGTGTGGCTAATGTGGATCCAATCAATCATACCGCCAGCTGCATTCAAAGCCTGGTCGATCTTCACGACTTCACCTCGGATGGTACCAGCAGCAGATTCGTAACGAACCCGGTCGCCGATCAGGATAGTCTTAGGAACAGTCATAATCAAAACTCCTCAATGCGAACTTCGAAGCCCTTCGCAACCAAAACATTGCGTTGTAGTTCGGCAAGGCTCTTGTCGTTGGTTTCCAGCACAATCACTTCGCTCTTACCGGTGAGGTGGCCGAAGCTAGAATTCCGAATCACTGAGTAGGTCATGTTCATTCCCTTTCCTTATATTCTTAATCTATCATAGGCGGAAAAATAAGGAAACCGTTTTATGCGGCGGCCAAAATTTCAAGGTTGAGATAATCCCAATTGGGACGATCCTTCCGAAACTGAGCGCGGGCCTCGTTGAGGCTGTTGGCCCAGTAGCGATAGAAGCCCGAAAGCTTCTGTCCGCGAACGTTAGCGATATAGAGGTCGTAGGCAGTCATTTGAGTTCCTTTCCTATATTCCTAATCTACCATAGGCTGAAAAATAAGGAAACCGTCTAACTTCGTTACAAGCGTGTAACAATTTTGCCGATAAATATCGTGTAACAAGTGGAGATTACACGATGAAAGAACCTCAAAGAATGAAAGCCGTCTATGCGATACCGTGTTTATCACTGATCGGCGACATCTTTTTTATAACGTTTTCCACAAAAGACGAACAGGAGGCCAAAGCTTTGGCCTCCTGCATACAGGGTTCAAAAGGAAAGAATGCCCTTGTCCTCATCACTGAGGATGGAGACATCTATCACCTTTAAGCTATATCTTTTTTAAAGAGATAAACATCAGAACGGATCCAGACCGTTCTGATGTTTACCCTAATCTAACATTTTAAGCGTTAGCCATCTCGGTTGCCAACTCAAGAGCCTTTGACTTCAGGTTCTTGTTGGGGCCGTACCAAGCCGACTGAAGACGGGTATCTTGAGTACGGCCAGCAAGGTGGTCAGTGTAGTAGGTGACCGCGTTGAAAGCCTGCCACCAAGTGCCTTCACCAAGTTCAGCACCTGGCTGAGTGTCAACACACTCACGGACAATGCGGTGAGCCTTGGAGATTTCCTTGCGGCTATCAACCTTTGCAGTAGCGACAGGGAAGACACGAGCGAAGTACTCTTCGATCTTTTCGCCAGTGTAACGCTTGGTCGAAAGGAACTGAGCCATTTCCTTGTACTTCGCCAGCTTTTCCTTAGCGATACCAAGGGCTTCCTTCACCTCATCAACAAGGAACTCACGACGATGGCTTACCTTGACGAAGTTTTCAGTCTTGGTATTCAGCGACAAAGTCAGTGTGTTGTTGCAAACCACACGGATTGGAGTGAAGCGGATATCGATGCTGCGACCGTATTGGTGTGGGTTAGTGAAGTGCAGGTAGCCATTCACGACATCCTTACCACCAAAGAGCTCGAAGCTATCCTTGATGCGAGCCAGAGCCCACACGATGTTGCCATCCTTCAAACTGCCAGCGGTGTCCATCTCCATGTCACCTGCCGCAATGAAGTCGTCAAAGAACTCAAAGGCATCAGAGTTCTGCATTGGAATCCAATCGTCGCTGATAACGTCCAGAACCTTGTCATCACGATCACGAACCAGAACCTGCTTCGGCAGTTCGATTCGCTTGCCAGCAACTTCAGCATACACTGGAGCAGTATAGACCTTCCAATCAAGGCCGGCAGCTTTGAGCATTTGTTCAGGAGTCAGGTCAGCGGGAACCCGCTTGCCGAGGCCGTGCCAAGGCGTATCCATTTGGTTGCGAAAAGCGTAAGCCATTTGCGCCTGACCATCGACGATTTCAAGTTCATGAGCCATTTTATATTTTCCTTTCAAGAAGGTTGGACCATCCAACCCATAATCCAGTTATACATCAAACTAAAAATTAGGTACACCACTTTTTTCAAAAAAATAATTTTAGTTTTAATCCGTCGTTTTGATAAATAATCGGTACATCCAAAGGAGATATCGATGCTAACAAATGTCATAACCTGGATTAAAGCACGTTTAAAAGAAAACACCACTCGGATGGGAATCGTTGCTATCGCTCTTGGCGTAGCTCTTCTCGTAGTTCCTGTACTTTTCCCAGCTGATGTTGCATCACTCATGTCAACCAACATTCAATGGTTGATTGGCGCTCTATTCGTAGGCGGCCTTGGTGGAGTGATCTGGAAAGAGCAGCCTAAGGCTGCTTAAGAACGCCGCATTCGAGCAATTGCGATAGCGTCTTCGTCGTTAGTGATGGGGACGCTGTTGCTTTTGTGGAGAGTGCCGATACCCTTGACGTACGTTCCGGTATAAACTTGTTCAGGCTTCTTAGCCATCACTCCGATGCCATCTCCGGATGACGGATACCGACTTCTGTGGTCTGATACATCGTACTGCATAGATAGCGTCTTACCCTTTTTCGTAGGAGTCTTAAGCTTACCCTGGCGATACAAGACGTAGTCGCTAAGTGATAGCTCGCCAGCGCCGATACGACGCATGTGCTTGTTATATTCCTTAAACTCGTCAAGGAACTTGCCATTGAGTTTGACAGCAGACTTACGTTTACGAGCCGCAGTGTTGTTATACTGCGGACCGAGCAGATGCATAGTCATATGATTTACTTTGCGTTATAAATGCCGATGCAGAGGACGATGATACCAATGATCATCTGAACAAGGATCTGCATGAGGCTCATGTCGAGGTTGTTGTCAGAAGCACCAGCAGTGCCGGCAATAATTAGGAAGCCAAAGACAGCGACGAGATAAGGAACGATTTTCATTGTGTTATCCTTAGAACAGCGAGTTGATCAGGTTTTGAAGAGCGACGAAGCGCATTACCATGTCACTGGGATCGCGGCCGAGCAGAAGAGTTAGGTTGATGTGGATCTCACTGGGATCCGCGGGCTTAAGAGAAACCATGGTACGTCCTTTCAGATCAAGCGAGCTTGTAGAATGAATTTTTAGTGCGAGCTTCCATACGTTCGAAGTCGATCGTCACCAGAGGACTGGTGAAGATGCGATCACCAGAAGCGAACCGACCCTTGGCATCATCGCCAGCAACGGTACCATTGATGCAGAACCAGTCAACTACGTTTTCGATCTTCCAGTCGATGAGAGTAGCGGTGTACATTGATGTCCTTTCCAATTGATATATCCTTTATATCATAACTAAAAAATTAGGTACACCGTCAAAAATCATCATTGAAAAATACGTTGTACTCTCTTAGCTGCTCTGGTGTGAACTGGGCCTTCATCTGTTTGCTAATCATCCGTTCTTGCATTTCAGCCATTGACGGATCAACCGCATAAGAATAATTCCGAATTCGATCGAGCTGCGCAATGTAGTCACGCAGCGTCTTCACATACGATCCTTTCATGGACCTGAGTGATGTGCTTGCACTTGCCGTGATGAGTAAACCCCATACATGTGCAGGTCCATCCTGATTCAGTCATAGAAGTGACGTGAGTGGCACCATTGCTATTGGTATATGGCCACTCGAATCCAACCATAAAGTTGTTCTTATAACGAATTCCAGGAAGAGCAAGAGCCTTGCGGCTGAACTTGCTCTTCCTGGGCTTCGAGAAATTGGAAAGATCAGGCATCAGTGATTTCCTCAATCTTGTACTTCAGGAAGTCGCCATTGACATTCTCGCAGTCTTCCTTGTACGAGACAGCGACGCTTTCGCAGTTGAAAGCAGCGATGGCTTCCCAATACGAGCTGTTCTCCACAGACACAGCACAACCCACTTCAGTTCAGGATACTTCATTTCACATCTCCATGCAGTTTTCATAGGCTGCGGCTTCAGCCTGTTCGTTAAGGTACTCGATGTACTCGTAGTACTGTTCAGTGATCTCCCGCTCACGCTCAGGAGAGAACTCTTGATCGCTATGATAGAGTTCAATGTAGTCTAGAATGTCCATGATCTTATCTCCTTAAGCAGCAAACATCAGGCGAGCACTATCTTCAGAAGTCTTGAACATCTTGCCACCCTTTTCGTAGATGAAGGGAAACTTGTGACGCTTGGTGTCATAGCGAACCAGGCGAGCACCATTCTTTTCCATCACGAGGCCAAGAGCTTTGACACGCGATTCAAGGACAACGTCGTTGAAAGTCTTGGCACCCTGCACCTTCGCAGTGACTTTGATCTCAACGTCAGACTGAGAGAACTTCATAGCACCAACGGTGAACTCAAGGTTGGCACCCATACCGTACTTCTGAAGGACGGCTTCCATCTCCGCACGAAGAGCCTTGAGGTTGTTGCGATCGAAAGCATTAAACTGAGTCACTTTGGTTTCCTTCCCAATTGATATATCAGTTATACCATACCAGAAAAATTAGGTACACTACTTTTGATGAAAAGTTTTGCACAGCTCCATCGCGCGTGGGATCCAGTCTTTCATGTTTTCGATAAAAACTTGAGGCTCAGAAACCATCTCTACGCCGATGATAACGACAAGATTTTTACAGATAACGCCGGTGCGCTCCCACATCATGTAAGAGTAGAGGGCGCACTGAAGGAAGTACGAATCGATCCACTCTCGCTTCTTATGTTTGCCTGACGTTTTAAAGTCGATGACAGACGTTACGCCATTCCAGTCGGCGATCAAGTCGGTAGCACCAGCAACCTTCAGCTTATCCGAGTAGAGAAAGAGTTCGGAACCACGAACGTTATCTACGTTCTGTCTTAAGATCTTTTCGAACTGACGATACATCGCTAATGGGATCGGCATCAAGCCTTTCAGATTTACGTCTCGATTTAAGATCAGATCTTCACACAGATCGTGTACGATCGTTCCTCGATTCGCTGCGTATTTTGATTGCTTATCAGCTTCCTTTTCACCGATCCGTTTGCGCCAAGCGTCTAGACCAGATTTATCGAGAGTCTTCCCGAGGACCGTCGTGACTGATGGATACGAATTACCCTCCGGAGTGACATAAGTCCTTCCGGAGGGCGATTCTACTCGATTAAGTTTTGGGAGTTCAATAAGATTGAGATTGAATTCCGTTGTACGTTCGTTCATAGCTACTCACATTGTGGTCCAAGGCCAATATCCCTTGTACAACATATCATAAAATATGTACACCAGTTTTTTACGAATCATCACGAACCTCAGTCAGATATGGATATATCTTTTCTAAGTTTATGATAGTGTCGAGCAATTTTGGTTGTTCGAGCTTATCATTCTCATAAAACGCTAATCGATGTTTGTGAAGAAGATCTCTCCACACAGCTTTTACACTTGATTCAAATGATATGTTCATCTCAGTAAAGACCTAGTTTATTTTCTGCTATGATAAACGATTTCACAAAACCAGAACGTACGATGTCCTCGATATCGAACTCAATGGTTTCGAGCATGTCCATCGCTTCAAAGACTTTCATTATGTCACGAAGACCAGATGTTTCCTTAAATCGTTCTGATGTAAGATCATCTTGGCGTGTATCACCACAAAGAATCATACGTGAGTTATCACCTAAGCGGGTAATAACTGTGCGTAGTTCTTGATACGATTGGTTCTGACACTCATCGACTAAAACAATAGAGTCATCAATCGTTGTTCCACGAAGGAACGAAGTTGAATGGAACTCAATGATGCCTTTTTGTTTTAAAACGTCATACGCATCATCGCGATGATATAGTTCTGAGCAAATGTTTCTATACGGAGCTTCATACACTTCAAGTTTTTGCTTCTCAGTGCCTGGAAGAAATCCAATTTGCTTCGAAGGTTGTGCAGTTCGAATGATAACGAGCTTTCTTTTTCTTGATTTTGGATCTGAAATTTCTCTTAATGCAAGATATATTGAAATAAACGTCTTACCCGTGCCTGCACAACCGTGAAGAAGTAGATTTTCGTCATTTCGATATGCATCGAATGTTCTATCTTGATTGGTAGTAATAGGATCTATGCGTTTAATTTCGAAGTTTAAATTTGATATGGTCGGAAACTTTGATACTTGATTGTGTTTTTCAAGGCCCTTTTCAGATAGTCTTTGTTGACGTCTAGTTAAGCGCTGAGTCTTTGCAACCATAATGGCTCCTGTTGTATTGAATAGTTTCACAGGAACATGATATAAATTAAACAACAGATCGTACTTGTCGTGCTTTCTGTTGTTTAATTGCTTCTCTTGTCTTCGATGCTTTTGAACCTTTATCGCCGTATTGGCTTGCGAGTGGAGATGTTGGATTCGCCGAAGCGATTCGAGACATCATATCCTTGAATCCGCTATCATTCTTATGCGTCATGCCAGATACACCTGAGATAACTGCTGGCGCATAAATGATTTGCTGAATATGTGAATTTTGTTCCAAGAAAGATTCCATCGATGAGATAGACATTAAGTCTTCCCAGATTTCATCAGTGTCTTTGTTATGAAAACTATATAAAGGCATATTAGTTATAGTACTCTTCTTCATCGATATCGATTAACGATCGTACATCATTTGAACGTAATGCATTACGGATTCGTTTATCTTTTCGATGCTGCATCAGTTTATCATGATAACCACTCTCATATCCATCAGGATCATCGTAGAAGTGGTTAAATTGTGTTCTTTTATTCGTCTTTTTAGCCATTAGTAGAGTCCGGGAAACGCCTTAAGAATGAGTTTTGAAGTGATTCCTGCATAAGGAAGTTCTTTGTTTTTCATACTCAAAAGAAGCTTTGCATCTTCTGGATGAATGTTTTCAAGCATAGAAATAAACAATGTTTCTCGCTTAATTTGATTTAAGTTTGGGCTTCCACCTTCAATAAAGAGATAAAGCTTACGAATTTCAGCGTAGAATCGAGATTCCATTCCACGGTTTTCATTAATAGTGAATGGAGGATTGCCTTCTGGCAAAAGCCACTTAGCATTTGGAGCATATGTCAACTTGAGTACCTCAAGAATCTGAGGTACGCCATTTTGTCTTAGACAATTAATTTTTTCTTCTTCAGTCTGAAGCTTAGACGTAAAATCTAGAATCCATGATATTGATTTGCGTTCCATTCGTAGTCCTTCAGAATTGATTCAGATCGCTCATAAGATTCTTGAGTCGATGTTGGATAAAATAGTTAAAGAGATGTTCACGTGATTTATTTGCCTGAGCATGGTAAGATTCCATCACAGCTGTCTTAATGTTTTCAGGAATCTTTGACATGTCGATCATCATTTGATTACGATTATATCGACTTAGCATGGTGCTGTCACAAAATTTACTGGGATCCTGCTTAACCCATTCGTCAAGCATCTTCTGAGAAATTGGCTTTTGACGAATCTTCATCACAAAGGTATCATCAGCAGACAGGAAGTTAGGAATGCCATCGCTAACATCACCCTTCAAAATATGAGTCTTCAGGTAAAGTTCTGGATTGTTTTCATTAATCCACTTCTTTTGAACCGGATCATATTGATGAACGTTCATAAAGGACTGCAGTTGACGATAATCTTTATCACCACTGACGATAAGAATCTTTTCTGGTGTGTTTCCGAATTCAGTGCATAGCACACCAATTACATCGTCAGCTTCAGCTGTAGAAATCTGAATGACTCGATAAGGAAAGAAGTTCTTAATTTCTTCCCTGACATTGTTCAAAGCAGAAAAGATCGCATTCCAGTTTAAGGAAGAAGCTTCGCGATCACGCTTACGATTGGCCTTATAGTAGGGAAAGAACTGCTTACGCCAGTTATTCGTGTCATCACAGGCGATAATCATTTCACCGTATTCATCGCGAAACTTTACGTTGTAAGAGCGCAATGAATTAAGAACAAAGTGGCGGATAAGGTTTTCATCAACTTCTCCGCCAATTTTTGACATTGACATGATAATGTTTGAAATCATGACCTGATTCAAGTCAACCACATACATAATATAATTTCCTATTCGGTTTTAGTAGTTTCATCTTCGTCGTCATCTTCAAGCAAGCCATTAGCAATATCATCTACGACTGCATGGATTGGATGGTACATTCCAGCTGCTTTACACAACATTGCATTAAGAGATTCAGCGAAAAACGTATTTGTTTTAATGCAACTTTCTTGAGAAACATCAAAACCTTCGTCGCAGGCTTTTTGAAAAATAAATGGCATCATCGCCTCCAGGAACATTTCAATGTGTTCCCGCCGAGTATTTTCGACTGTTTCAATCACTTCCTCGATAGTTTGAGGAAGTGAGTTGCGCTTACCCTTAGGGAAGTGAATTACGTTATCCATGAGATACCTCGTCCATACTTCTATATTTATACTATACTGAAAATCATGTACACACTAAATTTTGTAAGTGAACATTTCTTTTTCAGCCGGAGGGAAATCTCGTGGCACACTAATAAGACTTTTGATTAGCGCTTCCCACTGAGTCATCTTAGAGTCTATGTTGTAGAAGATATCGGCATACACCTTTTCCATCTGAAGAAACGATTGAGTCTTTTCAGTCCAGTAGTGTTCAATCGCAATATCAAGCATCGTAGCAAACTTACTGGCATGGACGCTAGGATCTTCTTCATATTGATACATCATCGTCAAGTTTGCTGCAGTTTCAAAAAGTGCACCAAGGTTTGAATGAACACACAAAATGCCGGCTGACATTGCTTCCATAAGCGACATGCAGGAAGTTTCCATCCAAATGGACGGATATGCCATGATGTGTGTCTTCTGAAGATTTTCTCTTAGCTGATCATTAGGGATAGAACCATGATAGTTGATCTGAGGATGATTTTCACATTCTTCAAACAACTTCTTATAAGGTTCATCACGCTGCTGCCAACCATAAAGCGCAAAAGATGAATACACATCGAGAACAACGTTATCTCTACGATCAGCAATTGCTTTAAACGCTGGAACTAAAAGTTCAAGTCCGCGATGTGGTGTTGACCAATAGGCAATTCGAATGATACCGTCATTAGGCTTTGTATGAAGAGGAATTGGCTTAATTGCGTTATGCATAATAATACAATGTGTCCACGGAATCTCATAATAAGATATGTAGCCTTGCATCTGCCAGTTACTCACAAAGATAAGCTTATGAAACTTCTTCCATCCACCGTTTTTTAAGTGTTCTGAAGCAGGATCGCCTGGAAGATCTTGCAAAAGCAACAATCGTATCTTTGACTCATCAAGCTTATCTTCAACTCGAGAAACAAAAAGTTGTATTTCATTCTTTAGCTCTTCAGGAAGAGCCGAGGCGATGCGATGTTTCATGAGTTCGCTTCCACCCATTGCATTCATAGATAGTGAATCTTTAGCCAACATTATACAACATCCCACTCAATAAGTGAATCATAACGAAATGATCTCCAGCCTTCTTTTTCAAGATCCCAAACTGCGAGCACGTCTGGATTTCTTTTCTGTTCTTTTGAATCATCTTCCTTTACAGGAAGCAATTCGCTATTCAGAGTACACAACATCTTTCGAGTTTCGCCATCTTTCTTTTTGAAAGATAAGCGAACAGTTCCATTATGTAAAGCCATGTATAATGTAGGATATTGATTATCCTGCAAGGAATTGTTTTCTGTTGTTAAACCATTCAACGAGATTTTCATATCCACTAACCTTTTCACCTTCAACAAAAATAAGAGGAACAGTCCTTTGTTCCGGGAAATCAGAGAGAAAGTCTTCCCTCAATATATCTTTACCAATAGTCACTTCTTCGTAAGCAATATTGTTACGAGTTAAAAGCGCTTTTGCTTTTACACAAGAAGGACAGTTATCCTTCGAATACAGTAATGCTTTCATATCATACTCCAAAAAAAAATAGTTTAGCCCTTTCAATAAAGGTTTTTGGGGTTTTTGCCAAGAGCTTAAGCTCAGTTTCACGATCAATAAAGTAATAATCTATTTCGACTGGTTCAAAATCTTGAATCATATCAAGAACATCTGAGACATTTAATGTGCTACAAGTATAAACGTCGAGCTGCAGCAAAGAAGGATTTTCCTCATCCCAAATATGTAGAGCAATATGACTTGTCTCAATGATCGTGATTGCAGTTAAGCCTTGATTGCCTACCACACTTGAATAGACAGCGTAAGGACCCATAAGAACTTTCATTCCAATACGATCAACGAGTGTCTTCATCCAAGTCTTAATCGACTTGACGTCCTTCGGTGGTTCTTTCACCTTTGCTCTAACAATTAAATGCTTATGTTCTAAAACCTTGCTCATTTCTCATTAGTCACCTTTTCTAGAGTTAATAAAGTGCTTAACACCGAACTCAATTCAATAGTGTTAAGTTTGTTAAAGATGTTCCGTTTAAACATTTTAGCACGAATATTTCCGTTCAACCAAAACTCTGATTCAAGCGCTCCAATAGAATAAAGGAGTCTTTCTTCAAGATAATTGAGTTGACCTTTCGTATCGGCAAACATTAAAACTTCTTTCACAAAATTATCAGTACCTCCACTTTCGATCAATAACTTGATGTCAGGTGAAGACGACCAATAATCCCTCCAATCACTTTCGACTCTAGAACGAATTATCTTCTTATTCTTTTGACGTGTGTGACTCTTGGTCAATAGTTTGCGCCCAACGTACCTCTGACCTGTGGGAAGGTAAGTGAGCATATACACAAATCCAGCTGCTTTAAGCGGGATATCTTCATCATTTAAAAGCGAACCACGATATAACCAGGTCATTCAAATCTCCACTATATAGTGGAGATATTTATCTTATCACATAAGTGATATTATGTAAATCAGTTTTCTTGAATATATGACATAGAAGAATGTGTGAAGCGCTTTAATCCTGGAGAAACTTCTTCTGTCCACTCGCTATGTGTTCGAGTGAATAAAATTCCATCCATCTCTTGCTCAGTAAAGTTCTTATACACGATGACGAGTTCGTTAGTGTTGCAATCGATTGCAAGGTGTTTTACTAAAAAATACTGGCCTTTATAATGTTTCCAGATCTCGTTAGGTTTGACTTCTGAAGACAAGATCTCTTGTTGCAAGATAATTGCGGGCTTCTTACTCACAGTGAGAACCCATTGAACGTAGTATCATTAACATCATTTTTCACTCCACCAACAATGTAGCTTACGATTTGTGTTTCTTGAGGCGCAACCTGAACATCAGAGCCAGCGATCCAAGAAGATGTCCACGGAAGTGGATTAGATCCACCCGTGAATGGCGAATCAAGTCCGATTGCAGTCATTCTTTTGTTTGCAATCCACTCAACATAATCACATAGAAGTCGTTCATTCAAACCAATCATAGATCCATCTTTGAATAGATACTGAGCCCATGCTTTTTCTTGTAAGACAACATCATTAAATATGCGAGTGCACTCATCTCTTGTCTCATTAGCAATTTGCGCAAAGTCAGGATCCTCTTTTGGTAGAATCTTAAGAAGCTGCTGAGTCGATGCAAGGTGAACGTTTTCATCGCGAGCAATAAACTTAATAATCTTAGCATTGCCTTCCATTTTCTTAAGCTCTGCAAAGTTCCATGAGCATGCAAAGCTTACATAGAAACGAACTCCTTCCAGAGCATTCACAGCGTTTAGACAAAGCCAAAGCGCTTTCTTGTGTTGATATTCATTATATCCAGTCCAAGCATCTCTAAGCGATGGGGTAATAGATGCAACAGTATTCATATCAATTAGCATATCATAATACTTACTGATGCTTTGAGCGCAGTCTACAATTTCTTGTAGTTCAAGTAGCTCGTCAAATACTTTCGACGGATCTGAGTAAATGTTCCTAATGATGTGAGTGTATGCACGGCTATGAATCGTTTCAAAGAACGTCCAAGTTTGGACCCAGGTCTCGAGTTCAGGTAGCGAACAGATAGGCCCAAAAGCCATAGGAGGCGCGCGGCCTTGAACCGAATCCAATAGAATTTGACGCTTAAGATTAGATGTGAAAATGTGCTTCTCATGTTCTGTGAGTCCCTTAAAGTCCTTCGCATCACGAGAAAGATCAACTTCGGTCTCACGCCAGAAAAACCCGAGTTGTTTTTGAGTTAGTTTTTCAAAAATAGGATGTCTTACTTTATCATAGCGAGCAACATCCACGGGTTCATCAAAAAAGCATGTACGTTCTAAATGTGATTTCTTATTGTTTAAACTAAACACTGACACTTTGTGCTCCTATTCTGCTCGCCAAATAGTATTTGAAACTTTTAGATCTTTAGGCCACGGTCCTTCAGTAAAGGACTTATCATGTATTCTAAACATATTCGTTGGAAGAATTGTAAGTCTTCCGTTATCAAGTTCAATGAAAGCAAATTCTTTCGACTGTTCAGGATTTGCAGTAAACCCATCATTAATGGGAACTGCAGTAAACAAATATCTACCAAATAAACCGGGAATGGTTTGACATTTTAGACCACTAAGGTAATTATACTCTATCGTAGAAAAATGTAAACCGTAACAATCCCAATGTTGTGAATTTTCTAATGACCACGTTTTTTCGCAATCAGTTCGAAAAGAAATTGAGTGTGGAGGGACATTTCGGTATATCGCTCCACACTCGAGTACAATGTGTAAACCCCATGCTTGGCCAGATTGTGATCTTATTCCGAACCAAATACATGGTTCAAATCCTTGAGCATCTTTACGTATGAATGACGAATCAACATAACAATAAAGATGTTTAGGTAGATCTCCTGAGCTTGTGTAAAGAGTCATGATTTAAACCGTGCAACTATCACAGTGTTCATCATCTATTTCATCACTTTGAGCCAGAGGTTGTTCATCCTTAATTTCTCCAGCGCCGTCAGCCGTATTAAAATAATACAGCGTCTTAATGCCGTATTTATAACACCACAGCAAGTGCTTAAGCAGTTCTGACATCGGAATTTCATTACCTTCGTAAAAATCTGGATTATACGAAGTGTTGACTGAAATTGCTTGATCAAAGAACTTTTGCAT
>Ga0181356_1000632_pt1 | contig 15258 bp, 7 predicted proteins | sample Fa13VDMM110SN_FD_130104 | JGI IMG/M metagenome (GOLD analysis project Ga0181356, IMG submission 130104) | Freshwater viral communities from Lake Michigan, USA - Fa13.VD.MM110.S.N | ecosystem: Environmental > Aquatic > Freshwater > Lake | place: USA: Michigan | collected 2013-09-24 | reverse complement strand
GGTTGCTTGCTGCGTTGTTTGAAAGGGCGTCACAAAAACGTCTCTTAAGGGAGATTCCTTGGTGAAAAGAACTGGGACGAAGAGCAGAAGGTCTTCCGGTATACTCTTTCCGACGCTGTTGGATTGATAGTAAGCCGTCGTATCGTCGTCCAGGAACTTCTGCCAGATCCTGAATTCATGAGCCTCGGCGCGGAGGGGGAAGTTTAGCGTTCCGCTTGGGGAGAAACCCACTGGATTCGTTATGAAATTTGAAGTTCCGCCCAGAGCAGGATTCGGACCATCATAGAAGTTTCCAATAAACAACGCGTCCTGATCCATCAGGGGAGGACCGTAGATCGGCGCGATTGAGCTGCCGCTGACGTTGAAGAACCCTCTTTCGACACCGTCAACCACGAATGACCCAGTCCCGTTGTCATACTCTGGTGACCATCTCACGACAACGTGATGCCAGCTGTTCAGGTTCAAGCAATTGTCGTCAGAGAAAAACGAATAAGATCCAGTTACAGCACGGTCTGGTCTTGTCTCAGCAGAAGATGACAGCTGCAGAAGAAGCTTAAACTTATCAGCCAGACCGTTCTCATCGACAGATGATCCAGAGCAGAGTGAAAGGGCAAAAGTTGATGATAGATGGTAGATTGTCCCAGGAACGTAACCCCCGACCGCACTCTCATTTTGATACTTCGGGTTTATGTAACATTCTAGCGAGAACGCAGAGTCAGGTGTGTAAGGACCCCGAGGCTCACGAGGTCCAGAAGTGACCTGATTATCATACACGATGACAGAGTTGCTGGGTAATACTGATGCTGTGAAGAAGTTTAAGCAGTGATAGTTCGTGAAATTCCAGTGAGCGTATGGATTCTTTACCCGATAGAAGGGAAACAGAACCTGCCTGACGTTGGACTTTCTTAAAAAATCAGAGTTCAGAGAAAACGGAGGCTCGAATCTAAGAGATTCCACTGCTTTACTACGAATTGAAGACTTTGACAGCGAGTTAACGCCTGACATGTAGCTCTCCAGACCGGCTCTGAGGTCTGTGGAGCCCGTGGATGCGATGATCTCCGTTCGTATCGATTCAGGATCGTCTGTCGTAAATTCAGAATCGGTGAAAGCGGGCTTGTCAACTTCTTTTTCAATGTGAGATGATCTCGCGAAGACAGGAACAGAGCCCGTCACGCCAGCTGATGAGGAGGAAAACGTCCTCCTCGGACGGGCTATCACCGAGAATTTCTCAAAATTATCGTTGCTGAGCCCTATTATCGACACGCGTTGCCTCCGATGCCAATAAGCACCTCACCGTAAATATTGTCCTTGAGTAATGGACGAATGATTTAGAAGTCTAACCTGATCCTGACCGTCAAATCCTTCTCGTCATTCTTCTCGATTGGCCTTGAGAGCTTCGCGACAGCAAGTAGATTGTCATTTGCGTCGTACAGACCGACCGTTGTTATGAAAGAGAAAGCTTTCTGTGTGTCCTCCTGGCCTTCGTCGACTACAACTATTCTTCCGTCAGAATCAACGTATGTTGGATTCGAAGAGTAGTTGAATTCGTCAGCGGTAGCGCGGCAGAAGAGAAGAGTGCTGTTGATGCTAGTGACATTCTGAAATGTGATCGCGGTGTTCGATCCGGAGCTGAACCGGCACGATGCAAGATGATCGACGATATCATCGATGCTACCAGATGTGAGGAAGTCAGGTATGAATCTCGCCGCCGGATTCGAGCCGTATGCGGTCTGCAATACGCTGCCAGACCCGATGACTGTTTCGTTGGTGGCTAACCCAGAGACAGTAGGATTTCCAACGACTGATGAGATTGCCCCAGAGACGTGCTGTGTACCCCACATTATCTTGGATAGATCGAGAACAGCGGTTCCTGCATCGTAGAACACCAGCCCTACCTTACGGCTGGTGTTTGAAGCGTCAACAATCTCTCCGACCTCACCACCGAAGGTGGTGCGCTTGTTGCTCGCTGCACCGACGTCCGTGAAGATAGCAGAACCAGATGTTGTTGTCCTAAAAAGATTGCTGCCCGTGTAAGCGCAGACAATCGCACTCTCAGCAGCTGACTTGTTCGCAGTGGGAGCACCTGATAGATCACCCGTGGTGTAGAATCTCATCGCAAATGTCTCGCGCTTGATCTTATCACGAGCGAAGAGGCGCTTGAAGTTAAGGAAGAGAGCTTCATTGATACGGTCTGTCGAGACAGAGGTCGGATCAGTTGCGAAGCTGAAGGGACTGTAGAACGCTTGATCAGCGTTTCCAAGCAGCTTCGCAGCGTGCTGTCGATAGACGTCAACTTTTTCCCGCATCTGCAGGGACGAGCTCGGAAAGAGAAGCTTACCAGCCGTATCCTCACCGAGCTTTATGTTCTGAACTGTTGATCCGCTGTACCATAGCCCAACGCTCATGTCAAACATCGAGTTAGCGGTCTGCAGTGTGTAATCCTGATCGTAGACAGTCTGAAACAGTGAGCCAGTCACTGATCTTGTGCCCGATCCAGTGACAAAGACCTGATAGGCTCGTCGGGTCGTGGATCCTGATACATCCTCCTGGATCATATCAACCAGCTGATTCAGCGCAGACTTGCTGGTCTTGATATCTGCGGCCGAAATTTCCTTGAAAGTTGCCATTTAATTCCTTTAGCCAAGTTGCCCTGGCTATGAGTTACTAATTCTGGTCTCAAACTCTATAGCAGTCCCCGACTGTACACCAGACACGCTCACGTTGCTTGCTATGTATGACTTGCTGGCTGAGTCGCCATAGACCGTGAACTGTGTATCAGTCAGAGTTCTAACAGTTAAGTTGAGTGTAAGAGTCGAGCCACCGCTCGAAGCTGCCGTTGAGGTCGCAGCGAGGATATATGTCGCAACTCCATCGCGATCGATAAAATCTGGTGTGAAACCAGTCAAGGATAGGAACTGATTCGCCATCCTCACCACGAACGCCTGGTCGCGAAGCTCAGGATCTACAGTGGAAGCGCCCCCAGAAGTCTGGGTGAACGTCACAGAGGTGCTTGAATTTGTTCCGTTTCGTGTCATGCTGAGCAACTTGCTGCTCGTTATGGTGGCTGGTGTTGACGTCAGCGTGACAGTCGGCATATAGACGAGATTGGGATTCGAGATTGATACCGACCTGTACTTTAGTGCCAGCCCTGCGTTGGTCTGCGCTTCGAAAACAGGTGTGTTCTTTTCAATCTTTTCCTTACCGACCGTCCTACCGAACTTGGGGATCATCAGATAATCCACCTCATCGTCACCGAGAGCAAATTTCACAATTGAGAAGCTGCCATCGTTGCGAGCCAGAAACTCCCTACCAACATCGGTGAGGACAGCGTCTACGATGATGTTGTTGGTTGAATGATCCAGATATCCCATGTTTTACCCTAAGCTAGATATTAATTTTTCAAACCGCTTCTTAAACTTTTATCCGCAAGTTGGGCTTGAAAACCGAAAGTCTTGATGTTTCGAGTGTCAGTGATCTTCACGTCAACATTTGATTGCTGCTGGAGGTCAGTATTAAGTAGGACGAAGCGATAAAGTCCGTTCCTATTTGTTGTCTTAATCAGCTGCAGGTCAGTGCCTTTGCTGTCTTCAACATTCAGGTATTCAGGGTCAAAGTACACTCTCATCTTCTTAGCTTCCGAGGATTTCACGCTGTCAAGGCTAAGTTCAGCTTCGAGATACGTGTTCGGATACTGCTTCGGAGCATTGCTCGGAGAAATTCTTCTACGAATCAACTTATTCTGAACCCTATCGAAATAGACAAGAAACTGCGCGCTGTAGTTTGACGTAAGAGCGTGAGCATCGATCGACACGATCGAGTATATGAAGCTTGAACCCTTGCTGAATCCTGCATCGATAAAAGAGTTACGTGGTCCGTCAAAGGTTGCGATCAAATCAGGGTCAATATTCTCTTGAGATGGAGTCTTAACGACAGAATCATCGAAAGTGATCTGTGATATGATTCCAAACGGTTCCGACACTGACGATCTTCTGAAAATCTGCCATCCCTTGATGTCACGCTGTGGGTTGATCGGGTATGCCCAGTTAATCTGCAGCAGTGAGTTCTCGTAGTCCCAATGAAAGTTAATGTCGAAGGGTGGCGGAGGAGGCACGTACTCCTCCGTTATCGCAGATGAGAATGTTGAAGGTCTCGATGCGAATAAGAATCGAGAAAGCTGCACGGTGTCGTTTGACTCGTTGATCGTTGTGGTGTAAGCAGAGATCAAAGTTCTGATGCTATAGACGTACTGGATTCCGTACTTAACCTCAGCATCAATATAGCTGCAGATGCTTGGATTGTTGATATGAAAAACTCGTCTGTTTCCAACAACATCGTTAATGACCTCGTATCGATCCACTATGTACCCGTGGTGCTCGATGTTTCTCAGCTCGAATGACGATTTGATAGAAAAATCTTCAACAGATGGAAGCTCCGGGTTCAACTCATCCGCAGTCGGTCCACGAGATTTTCTTTTCTTTGACTTTGCAGTTATCGCCTTTGAGTTCTTCCTGATAACGGATGCGGCTGAGGAGACAGGAGAGAGTGACACCTCACGCGAAGAATCAGTTAGGTAATCGTTGTCTATGATAAAAGCAAGCTGCTCGTTGGCAGCAGCATCAGTGGGTTCAATTTCGATGCCGTTCCTGATGAATGTCTTTCTGCTCTGCGCAGCCAAGCTTAAATATCGCTGGATCACGTCCTGATCACTTGAAGTGGATGTCACAGCACTTAGCTGCGCAGCCGTGTCAGTCGCCGAACCTGACAGGATACCTCTGACTCTCGCAGATGCTTCGAACCTCTCTCCTACCCGATTCTTGAAATCGATGTCTTGGAAGTACAGCATTGTCGCGTCAGAGTTAATGCTTGCTTCGTCGATGATATTCGATATGTTCGATGTAACGAACTTATCTGAGACTGGTAGCTCGGTGGAGCGGTTTGGATCGAATCTAACTCCGCGCCAGCTCACCTTAACGTATCGTGGTAGTTTCTCCAGAATATCATTCGGTGTTAATCCTCCTGCTGGACTCTTGAGCTTCGGAGCGTCACCGTTCACGCGCTCATCATTAACGAAAAAGTTGTAAACAAACTTAACGTTCGGTTTTTCCGGCAAAGGGATGTCGAGTACCTGAAACGCTCGGCTGATGTATGTTGTTTCTACGCTCATGTTTAACCTAAAAATTGTGAGTTGGTTAAGCGAGTCGCGAGCGGTGCTCGGTCCAAGGATATCTGGCAGCAGATGTTACCGATTGATGTGCCTCCGTTAATCGGATCACGATTGATAATCATATTGGGCCTGCCTGCCTCATCGGATTTAATCCATCCTCTTTTGAGCAATGCGCTTATCATAGACTTAGCAAGCTCTCCGCCTTCATCCGTGCTGGAAGTTAGATCAATCTCAAATTCGTCCAGGTCGAATGGGATCAAGAAAGTTCTATCAAACTTTGAAGAAAGTATAGTCCTTCCTACGACAGTATCATTTCTCATCAGAAACGATGACGTTATCGCCCCGATCAGCTCCTTATCTCCTGTGGTGATATCGTCGACTTTCTTGAGATAATCAATCTCACCGTCGCTCCCAAACATCTGATCTAACTGTGTGGAAGATGGTAATACCAGATCGGGTAACCCCAAACCAGCTGATGTCTTCAAGGCTGCTCTCCCAGCAGTAGATGTTGAATCATCAACTTTTAGCCCGAGAGTCTCATCAAAAATTTTTCCACACAGCTTGTAGAGATATGTTTCCATCATGTAGGAAAGAAAAGTGTTCTTTACTATCTCTTGTATCGCCTTTGATCCGAGCGTAGAGTACCGTGAATTGCTCTTGAGCTCATCGTAGGTAAGAGATTGCTTACCATCACGAGAGTAGAGAGTGTAATTAGCTCGACGAGCTAGCGAGAAGATGTAATCGTCCGATGTGAAAGATCTACGCTCGGAGAAATTAGAAAAAGCTCCAGGTTGTATGAATAGAAACGGATCGAAACGATAAGTTTTTGACTTGAAAACAATATCATCGAATTCATGGTCTTTTCGATATAGGCCTACCTCAATCATCCCAGTCGCGCCACTTGGCATAGTGCTGGGTAGAAAACCTGTCGGTACACCTATCGCTGTGATTCTTATATTCTCAGAGCTTCTTCTAGCGAATGTTGAGGACGCTAGCAGAGTCTTAAGGACATTCGACTCATCCTCTGAATACGCGACCCGGGAAGGCAGGTATCCTATCGAAGATTGAGGTCTGTACTTGTCCAGCATGGACTTTCTGTAAATGATCTGCTGCGTTGTTAGATCAGACAGCATCTTGCGACCGCTCTCAGAGCTGAGTGTGCTGCTTCTTGCCGAGGACGCTAGCAGATCGTTTGTAACCGTGATAAGCTCTTCCTTGGCTGCTGCAAGAACGCTCAGGTGTGATGAGACGTATGCTGCGCATCCTTGAACTTTCTGGTGCTTGTCCATAAGAGTTGAGAATGCCTTGCTAGGTTCAGGGTACGCCGCGGGTACAGTTGCGCTTGTGGAATAATTATTGGAAATGATCCAGTCGAGTGACTCTCGATAGCTCTCGATCCCCGATATATCGTAGTTTGAAAGTGAAAATCCAGAATCCGTGTAAGAATCTGAGTTCCGGGTAATATTCGGCTTTTTAAAGACACCCGCTAGATTTACGAAACATTCAACGATCAATGAAAGAATCGCAGACTCGTCCAGATTACAGTATCGAGTGAATCCATTTTCATCGGTGAATGTGGTATCAGTAGGCAATCTCTCAGTCGTTGCAGCTAAGATCTCGTCGTAAGCTCCTAGAATATACCCGAACACATTTGTGCTGGTGCTGCTTTGAACATTCTCGAATGAGCTTTTGATTTTATCAGAAGAATCATACGACTCGTCACCTGATTGTTCGTAAGACTCTAGAGACGCAAAATTACTACGAAGACGAACTAAAGCTCGTGCCAGTTCACTAAAATCGACTTCATCGAAATCTGGTAAAGCCAAAGTTGATTGAATCTTTAAAGAGTTCAATCTACGTAAAGATTCCTCGAGGAGCTCGGCCTGCTGAAGATCTACAGTGATGCCTAACGAGTTTTCAATATTACTAAGTGCCGCTTTCTCGGAGTCGAGCCCGCCGCTCCCCGCCCGTGATACAAAGTCTCTTTTTATATCGAATAGTGCTTCTGCTACGTGGGTAACGGCTGTGTCGACTGATTCTTCATATGACGAAGCGCCGCCGTTTGATTCAAGTGGGGCGGATCTCGCTAGCAGCCTGTAAATAGCTTCCGCCATAATATCGGACGCTGGCGCGGCGGACGATCGACGTTCTAGAATACGTGGGTTGACGTTTCCAGACTTATCTTCAACCTGTGTCGTATTCGGAACTGCATCGGATGATAGACGGGAGCTGCCTTCGGTTGTTCTCACCGTTGTCAGGGTGATTTTTCCAACTTCCGAGGGTGCGTCACCCTGCGCGATCGAGATGCCCTGGAGCTGGTACCACTTCATCCTCCCAACAATTCTCAGGATCCACTGTCTCAGGTTACCGCTTCCGCTGTCACTTTCGAAAACGACATTGTTGAAACCTGCGCTTGCAAGCGCAGCGAAGTGAAGCTTCGAATCCTGGGATGATTGCGCTTCTTTTGTTGCTTCGATGAACTTGGAGACTATTATTCTCATAATCTCCGGAGGGGTCACTCGATTCTCAGTGTCAAAACGCCCAGTCATGTAATTCAGGTACTTCAGTATGATGTTGAAATTACCAGTGCCTGTCTGGACGTATGAGTCAAGATCAGAGAAGTTAAAGTCTCCATCAAAGATTGATTGTCTCACCAGTCCTTTTGGGCCCGACTTACACAGTCTGCCCGCATTATCTCGGACAGTCGGTTCATTTATTTCCAACGGAAGCACAGTTCCACCCTTCAGGTGGTACTGCAGGAAGGAGAGAGAGATAGTCTTTGATGGATCCATGTCAGTAAGCTTCTGACCGAATGGAACTTTCTCAAAAGCTTTTGTTCCGTAAAAGATCCCAGCCGGAGTCTTCGAGCTGAATGACAACTTGCTGTTTATATCATCCTGCTCTAAGCCTGGGATTCCCGATGACACAGTCAGAACTTTAGAAAGTATCTCGGAGCAACTCGAGAGTTTAGAGTAAGAATTAGATCCGAGCGAATCGATCAAATCCCAGACTGGATTCACGTTGATATCTTTCTGCAATCCTTCGATTGCGCTCTTTTTCTCATCAGAGAATATGATATCATCGCGAAATACGTCGATGAAGCTTTTGAAAATTTTAGAATTGTTTTTGCTGGCTATTATATCGCCGAGAGGTTCTGATGAGAGCAGAGTGGGGACTGCGAAGCTTAGCTGGTCCGGAGATTTTTCGTATGATCGTTGCCCAATGTTTTTAAGATACTCGGCAGCCCCATCGGTAGTTTCTTTATCTTCCCTGCTAATGTCAAGCGCGCTCTCAACTTTTTCAACCGCGTTAAGAAATGAAGCGAGATCCGATACGAGATCGTCTGCATCAGCTATGCTGGCGTCGACCGAGTCTTTCAAACCAGTCCATGCACCCGTTGCGTCATTATCGAGGCATTTCTGGATGACGTATGATACGTCCTCCGTGCCGATGGAGTGACATGACTCAAGCGTGTTAAAGTACTCACCGTACTTGGTCATGCTTGATCTTCCGCCAGTGTCTCCCGTGCTGTAAATTCTATTAAAATCAGCGATAGCTATCAGGTCTGCATTCGGGGCGCTTTCTGTCGCTTCTAACTTCGTGTCATCCGTTGACCTTGCCTCTACCGTTGGCAGACCCGCGAGTGTAGCGACCGGCGTGCTAGTAAGCGACTTCGCTAGTGTCGTTGTTCCTGCGAATGTTTTCATTTATGCCACCTTTGCAGGCCCGAAGGGCTCGGATTCGCTTAAATCCGAGAACACTGCGGAGATATAGTAATTCATATTCTCGAGAGGTGCATCGAATGTGCTATCAACGTATGACATGTTTCCGACATCACAGTACTGCAGAGCTTTTATCGGTGCTATCTTTCTGTTGTAATCAGCGTAGATGATGATGTGATCGATTATCTGGACGCCGCTCTTTATCTGCCATTTGATGATGTTCCCTTTTGGGCCCTTAGTAACCCTGAAGTTACTGAACTGTGTGTCCGCACCTGCAATCTTCACGATTGATAGCCCGGTGAATGATGTTGCTCCCTGGATCATCTCTGAGTCGCTGCTGGCGTAAGCTGGCGTGTTAAGGCCCGTCTTAGCACCGATTCTCTGCTGCTCGAAAGTGGAAGCTAGAGTTCCGAGTTTTGAAACATTCGGAGAGTTGAACTTCTTCATATCAGTTTGAAAAGTCTTTCCCGTCTGCTGATTAATCTGTGGGATGTGTATCCCACTGAATACCGTGCTTACGCTCCGAACAAGGAGCCTGTAGTGATAGTGATAAGTTCTACCAGCTACCAGCTCCGAGACGTTTTTGGATCTTCTTGTCTCCGAGCTATCGATGAAAGTTCCAGCTGGAACGATCCCGAAGCACTCATTCAGGCCTGTTACGGGGTCAAATCTAAAGATCTCAAACGCGATGATGCCGCTTAGAAGTTCCCTGTTACCCTTCAACTCGTTTACGTATGCCGTTGATAGTCCTGACGCTTCTACGATAGAGTAGATTTTGTCCAATGATGAGTCATCAGCTGACGCATCAAGATTGAAAGAAACTTGACGAGCTCCTGCTGATGTTGTTTGCGGTGCTGACACGGTGATCCCCTGCCGGCCCCCTGCGCTTTTGTCATTGACAAATCTCGTTACACATGAATTCTGCGAAATTCGTTCGTTACCATAAGCGTCTATGAGAATCAAGCAATACTCGAGCGTAAGGTTTGCACGGGTCGGCTGGTCTTTAAAGCTTGCTTCCTTGGTCTCTCGATCTAATTTCAATGAACTTGCAGTTATGACGGATGAGGGTGCGGTGAACTTAGTTTCATGTACAGTTAAGTTTTTTCGAACTAATTTCACAGAGATAACATCATTTGGAATGTTGAACACTTTAATTTCAACGATTGAGTTATTCTCGTAAGCCAGCACAGAGGTTGTATCAGTCTGGTATCTTTTGTTATACCCTAGACCTGTTTGGACGAAGCTGGTGAATTGACCTGACGTGATACCAAGCTCATTGAATGGAACAACCCTGTAGATGCAACCGGCAAGTGAGTTAGGTCGATCGATGAATCGCACGGATGATCCGAAACGAGCTGGTAAGTCGCTGATCTGGTCGAAAGATGAGTTGGAGCCTCCGTCTATCAGCTTCCTGTAGATCTTCAAGCGTGACGCGTTCCGATCTACCTGCCTAGCGTTGATGATCCTGTAGGCTCCATATGACGCAAAATCACAGGATGGTGATTCAGTGGGAATTATGAAATCCTCATACAGCTCCCTAAGATTCAGGTTGAAGCTGACTGTCTGCAGTGTTCTTGTCTGATCGTTTGCACCCGAACTTGTAACTGCATCAATTTCGACTCTAACCTCGGAGAGTCCTCGCTTACTTACGTTAAAAAGAAGTGGAACATCGACCAGCGTTATCTCTTTTTCTTCGATGTAAGCTTGAACTTGCTTGCCGCTGGTTCCCTTGGACAAGGAATTTCTAAATTGCAGTTGCTTACTGTCTGCTCTCGAAATCGCGCTATCAACTAATTTCAAGCCTGATATTCCATCTTTTGTTGGAGCAAAAAAACGAACCTTATTGACGAGGTCAGCTGGATCGATGTGCCTTCTGTGGAGCATATCAACTCGTAAGGACTGAGAGTCACCACGGCTGGCTATCGCGCCGCGACCCAAAGAAGACGCAGCGCTGCTAGGCTTGATTCCAGCTTGCGGATTTAACTCATTGCTGGATTTGAACTTTAGAGTTTTCTGCTTCCCGATTGACGCTCCACGTGAGATTGCGAAGACCTTATCATTTGGAATCTGCTTTGTCACGTCAACAGATCCTTCGAAGATAACGTTCGGCTCTTTTTGCAATGACCGCAATTTCTCAATTGTCGATGAGTTAATAGCGCTCTTTGAACCAGCGGCCGTGAATTTCTTGTCTCTTGACTTTGGGTTCTGCTGCAGCAGAACACGAAAATTGCATGAGATCACGTTTAGTCGAACAGCCTGGGCTGGATCAAGCGCAAAAAAAGATCTGAAGGAGACGCGTCCACCGTTGATCTCAAGAGCAAGTGTCTGGGTCTCGCTGGTGTAGATTACATTTTCCTGCTGCTTCTTCTTTGCACGCATGTTATTCCAGCTCTATCGTGAAAATGTTCACGAACGTTGCATTTCCGAAGCTGTCATTCATGATTTTACCGGCAAAAAGAGTTCGAACCTGATCGTTTGTTCTCTTTCGAGATGCTCTTTCACCGAAATCTATCACATCAAGCTTGGTGATCGAGCTGTCATTGGAAACTTCGAAAACTTGCATCACAAAATTATTCTCCATCGAAGTTTGATTAAAGAAAACATCGTTGAATTCAAGTTTTGAGAGTCGACGTTGGAATGACTGCTGGTCAAGATCCATGAGCTCGTTGTCATTTGGAAAGTCAGCGATAACTTTACCAGCAAGCTCACCAGATGAATTGATCGGTGGGAGGTAGCGAAAGTTTTCAAGCTTTGAGAGCCTAAAATCGTGGTTCAGGCTTTCGATATCATCCAGAACAGCCGTCTTTACGTCAGCTCTTGTAAACGGAAAATTTTCGCTGATTGAGAACTTCAGCTCGTTTGATGATAGAGTGAAATACTCAGAGCTTTCAAGATCCTCCTGCGTTCCGATCACCTGCAGGTTCTGCCAGCTCTCAAATATTGCGCTTGATATCGACGAAACAACCTGGTTTGCTCCGCTGGACCCTGTGACCCTTACGCGTGCTCCGTTGATCACAACGTTTTCACCGTTCACGCCGAAACCATCGCTTCTGAATGGGCGGAGGTATCCGGCGTCGTCGGTCTCGAATGTGATCATATCAGAAGGTAGATCACTCGCAGCCTCAAAGTAGATTCTGCTTGTCGGATCATCCATCACGTCGTTCTCATCGCCGGAGTAGAAAGCGCCTAAATCTGTGAACGTCGCGTACTCAATCTTCATGCGACCGTTGGCAATCTGACGACGACCTTGCTCCGTGATTATCACGTCCATTATTCTTGACTTTGAGTCTAGTATTCCAGCCATATTCTTTCTATTAAGTATCCTGATTTCAAATAGCTACAACCAAAGTATCGTCAGGATTATCGCTTCGATTCCTCGCTTGACCGTCGTCGAAATAAGGAAGGGACGATGTCGCGAATTTGCTTAGATTCTGGGTGTGGGTGTCATCCGAATTGACCCCAAACGACCCGCTGAACTTTATCATAACAGGTGATAATTTGCCCGGAAACGCTGTGTCAAGTCTCGGTTCCAGCGTATCGCGAAGCTGACCGAACTTATCCGCCCTCCATTGAGCTGCCGTGAACTCAGGATTGACATTCGAGATCCCGTATCGCAGAGCAGGTGCGCGAGAGATCCCGAGAACATTCCTACCTTGACGGTGTCGAAGTGATCCCACCGCAGAACCGACAAGCTCCAGGTTGTAAAGCTCTGAAACTTGGTCGGAGGTCAGGACTAGACCTTTCCAGATTGCGACAGTGTGGATGTTTCCGTTCCTGATCTCGGTGGCTGGATTTGGGTCTGGAGCGCTATATGCTACGGTGCCACCTTCACTGATTGACCTTCCGTCCCCTGTAGCAGGATCGATGTCTGTTCCTATACGAAGTCTTGAAAAAGCGCTTGTTGTGGTAGGTGAAGCTGCTGAGCTACCCGAATCGAATGTGCATATTTGGTTGACTCCGTCAACGTAGATTTTGTATGTAGATGAGTAGTTTGAGCTAACATCAGGAGCTTCAAAAGTCGCAACAACGTGATGCCACGTATTCGCTGATATCACGCTTGATGGTGTTGACGCTTTTAGAAAATTACTTACGTCAGGGGAACTTCTGCCCTTTCTAAAATGAACTTCGCCGGCGCTGTCGACGTGAATGCTGTACTCGAAATTTCGAGTTGCAGCCGTGCCAGCTGCCCAACCGCGTCGTCTGCAGATGAGGAACTGATCAGCGGTTGAAACCTCACTCAGATTGAATGTCACCGATATCGAGAATGGGACATCAACACCCCCTGATGACATCTTATGATCGTCAGCGTCTCCATTCGCGACAAGAAGCTTGACATTGGCAGCGGAGGCGGTTACACTAAAGCGGGCTGTGAATCCCCTACCGGTGAACCCCACAGCCGGGAATACTGGACTTCCTTGAACGCGGGCAGGACCGCCGGATGCTGTTCCTGTCAATCCGATAAGATCGGTGCTCGATCCTGGGTTCGAAACGAGGTTTGAAAGAGCTGTAATTGTCGGACTAACGGTCAAGAACCCAGGACGGTAGTAGGATACGAGGTTGCTGGTCAAGTCGATCGGCTCGCGACTTCCGATCATGTAATACGGCGGAGCGGTGATATTGTAGAGCGCGTTGTAAGGAGCAGGAGAGAATGTTGTGTTTCTAACCTTGAAAATATCAGTCAAGGGCTCAAGATCGACGCCCGTGATCCCGATTGGGCTGGAGGCTAGATTGAATCCCGGGCCGTCACCATCACTTGACGCGCTTAAGATCCCGATGGGCAGTGTTGTTCTTCTGGCCGGATTGTCCTTGAACGGAAACTGGGTGATCACGCTGGTGGATAAGGATTCCTCTGTTATCCAGTAATCATCGTTCGGTTCGATAAACGCTGGGACATTGTCACCGATAAACGTGTAAGGTGATGGGACGGAGTCGACATCAAGCATCGATCCAATCTCGGGTAAGCAGCTGTCGAACGTCCTTTCGTTGAAATCTACAAATTTTACAAATCTCATGTTGATTTCCTTCCGATCACCCTGCGCGAGTTGTCCTGATCGTAAATTGTGAATGTAGTCCCGTCTGAGTTCAGAGTTGCCATGCTACCCGTCACAATCTCGTCAAGGTAAGAGCCGTAGTAGGATGAGATCGGCTCGATCTGAAACTGATCGAGGACAGGCTCTGCGCCAACTATCTCATGGACAGAGTTTGACGAAAGATCCTGGTTCAAGGAAGACAGGAACTCTGAGTTGTTTTTGACAAGTGATCCGTGAAAAACTACCTTGCACGGTTTGGAGGCTATCTCAAAATGTGATCCAGTTATTGATGAGAAAGAATCTGAAAATTGGAATGGACCAACGCCCACATCAAATCCAAAAATGATCTCATCGCTAGGAAGCAGAAGGTACGGAGAGACGGAGGACTGTTCTGTGCTAGAAATCACTCCCTGCAACGACCCCGATGCAAGCGATGGCGCTGCCTCCCCCCCTATCGAACGAAATGATCTTGCGTTCAAATTTGGCGTAAATCTATCGATGCTCGGGCTTGCAGACCATCCGAAGAAATCAGAAAAATTTCCAAAAAAACTAACGTTTGAAACGTCAGGTTCAAAATTGTTAAAGCTTGTGCCTCCTGGCCAAAAAGTTCCAAGCCATTGATCAAGAGCACCAATCATTGTTGAAGACGGGACCAGGCTCACCCCGCTTCTCTGCCTTCCAGCCGCGGCTGGAAGAATTTCAAGACCTATCGATCCTGTGAATCGACCTATCTGGAGTCCCGTTGAGTATGATAACCCAAAATTATGATCGAAAGCCGGTGAGTGTGTCAGGATCGCTTCACTCGCTGAGCTTCCGTAGAATGACGCTGAATTCCAAAATGACATCGATCCCGAGAAGATTAAATCCCTTCTGGATCCTGACACTCCGGTTAAGCTGTCACTTTCTGATCCGAGGTGTCTCTTGTGATAGGCAAAAAATACGTAATTGTCTATATCACGATTTGCTCCCCCCCGCGCGACTGCGAGCGCCGCCGGGGCGTCTCCCTGCGAACGTTGTGCTCTAACTTCCGTGAAGATTACTTGAACTTTTTCAAGAAGAAAAGGAGCTGAGATGTAATTCGACATTCTAAGACGTTGGGATGCTGTCGCATGATAAATCGTCCTTGAGGGTGCTCTAAGTCCAGCTGTTGGTGTTCCTATTTTGCCGTAGCCGTTGTTTGCCCTCTCCTGTGGACTACGCCCAGGGAGTCCTGGAGTTGTCGTAAATTGCATAGGAAATGATCCGCTTATGCTCCCGTTGTCTATCGCGTAATCGTAATATATCGAACCCCCAGTTGCAGGGTCTCTCAGACCGATCTGCTCCCACTCGCTTCTATCGAAGT
>Ga0181356_1000630_pt1 | contig 15263 bp, 10 predicted proteins | sample Fa13VDMM110SN_FD_130104 | JGI IMG/M metagenome (GOLD analysis project Ga0181356, IMG submission 130104) | Freshwater viral communities from Lake Michigan, USA - Fa13.VD.MM110.S.N | ecosystem: Environmental > Aquatic > Freshwater > Lake | place: USA: Michigan | collected 2013-09-24 | reverse complement strand
TGGATTATTTAAAGTTTCTGGTGTTTGGAAAATACTGTTTATGAATAGAATTCCATTTCCTCCGCTGGTTCCAAGACCAACAGTATTGGCTCCACCCACTCTCAATGTAAATGTTCTTCCTATACCAGTGAATTGATCTGAAATATCATCATAAATTTTATTTGAGGTATAATCATTTCTTAAATATACTCTTCCAGTAAAATCTGAGACTTCAAAACTTAAATTACTCAAATCTTTACCAAGTTGCGGATTTCCTCTTGGAGATTCCGTAAAGAAAATACTGTCTTTTACAATATTGTAAGAACCTTTATAAATTCTAGCTTCGGTAGAATCTGTGTGAGAAGTTGCAGATGATCCAACAAACCCTCTTGTAACCTGAACTAAATTAATAACTCCACTATTTGTAATTGGTCCAATATTAGTTGTCCCCAAACCAACATTAACAATACCCATATACTCATCATCAACTTTAAGAATATCTTTTGGTGATATTGTTGATATTCCACTTAAAGAAAATATTGTAGATCCTACACTAATTTGACCACCATTTCCAGATAGTGTGTGTGATATCTTGCTGAATATTAAAGGATACTGTGTTAAATTGTCAATAGTAATAAGTCCCTTTTCATTCTTTTTAAACATTTCAAGTTTGTGTGCATTACCAAGACCATATGAAATAAATGTAACTCCTATTCCCAATTGTGCATAGTCTGGTCTTGTGGATAATTTAAATGAATCATCAGATAATTTAATAACATAAACATCAGAAGGTAGTATTGTAGTTACAACTCCAACAGAATTTAAAGTTGCTCCAATTCCAACCGCACTTTCTCCAATTCCAATGAATGTTGATTTTGGTGTATAAATTAATCTTTCTTTGGGACTAAAGAAATGATTTGATATTGTAAATATTCCGGTAGAAGGATCTAATATATTAGAATTTGATGGATCAAATGTTTTTGTAAAAATTGGTATTCCATTAGAAGTTAATTTAAATTCTTTTCTGTTAATTCTATTCCCATTAATAGCATTGTACAGTTGCAAATCAATAGATTCAGTTACACTTCCATAAGTTAAGTCCGGTGCAATATTTTGCGAATCTAAAATTGTATATAAACATTGATTAAAAGATGAAATTTTTATCTGAGATGTTATTGAAGCATCTGGATAGAATTTTAGAACAAAATCATCTCCAGAATATTCTCCACCAAAAGTTCCAATTCCAGTTACACTGTTGACGGAAAGGAATGGAGATTGTTGAGTGTAAATATTTGATATGTCCTGAACCAACATAATTTGATGAAGAGCACTTGTCGACCCAACGCTAACTTCAACTAAAGATTTGACAGCATTAAAATTAAATTTATTTAATGATATAATTGATGTTGATGCTGCAGAAACTGTGGAGGTATGAGTAGATTGATATAATGCTCCTCTTTCATTTCCTGCCAATTGTCCAGTCAGTAAAAATCTATGCGTTCCACCACCAACAGATGTTGTACCAAATCCAACAACCTTCGATCTTGTATTGACAGTGTTTAATGAATTATTCGTATAATTTAAGGATAAAATTCCTGAAGAAATAGATGCACCAAATGTTCCTATAAAGTTTCCGGAGTAAAAATTAGTTGAAAATTCGGAATCAAAATAATACTCTGAAATATAAGTATCAGTACCATCATGTTTTAAATATACCTCAACAAAATTCATTTTATTTGTTGTTGTATCAATAATCTGAACATTTGTATACAATGAAGAGAATTGGTTAGATTGTACTGATAGAATAGAAGTTGTTATTCCAGATCCTATTGATTTGTTTGATCCAGTCAAATTGATAAATCCAATTGGATTCGTTCCAATTCCTGGTAAAATTGTATTAAATCTACTTTTGATTAGTTTGATATCATAATCAATATTAAATGGATCATTAGGTTCAAATCTTAAATAATTATCTATTAATGAAAATTTTCCAAAATTATCTGAAGCAGTATGTGTAAATCCTACTCCCGCATTAATTATATTTGATTTTTCTCCCAAAAAGACATTATTACCGTCATTTAATAATATTAATTCTGATAATTGAATTTGAGAATTATCAGCACTAGATACTCTAACTAATATATTGTCATAAGATGTTCCGGAATTTAATTCTATTAAATTTAAAAATATACTAGGACTTCCTTCTAAATTAGAAAATTGTTTGTTTATATTGTCTATTTTTAAAACAACATTACTCCCACATTCAATGTAATCTGTTAGTTTTTTATTTTTTAATTTTAATAATTTTGAAAAAACAGTTGACGTAATTCCAGTATTTACAGTTACTACATCAACATCTCTTACCAAATCAAAGTCATAAATTGTATCAACTCTATTTTCTTCAATAATATCACGAATTATAGTTGTTGAATTATTAGATGTTATAATTCCAGACCTTGCAGTTGATGTGATTCCAGTATCCGAAAAGTTTTTTAATCCACTAGTATGGACCAAACTATTGACAGGAGTTCTTAATTCAGTATAAGTAATTGGACTCTTTATTGTATATGAAAGATTTTGATAATAATCATTATCCTGTACTACTTGATCATCATAATCTAATTTTCCTACATTATCAGACCATCCAAGAGTTTTTCTAACAGAATAATCAACTTTAAATTTTCCAACGCCAGAATCAATTTTATTTACTGTTGCTATATTTCCAGATTCTTTTCCCGTAATAACATCACCAGCAATTAATTCATAATCTCCAATCACCTTGATAAAAAAGGAATTACAATCAGAAATTTTTAAATCTATTTCATTGCCATTAATTGTAAGATTTTCCCCAATATTAAATAAAGAAGAAATTTGCTTAACATCAAATGTGGGGTAATCTTTTTTGTTTATAATGTTTGGAATAGAATCTTGAATTGTTTTTGCTATTCCAGTATTTGTAGTTAACCCCGAAACATTAATAGTGACTTGATGAAGATTTGTAGTACTATTGTAATTAGATACGGGAAAGAACTTGTATCCGTAATCTTCGGAGTTAAATCCAGATCCACTAGTATTGAATTTTTGAATTCCTTCTATAAAGACTTCATCACCAACCTTAAAAGGATTTGTTGAAAATCCGAGTGTTGGTGTTGTTATGAAGCAAGTAAAAATTCCGCTCGAATTAGATTGAACTTTTTGAACACTAATTCCATTAGTATTATTAGTAGTAAATAGTTTTACTGATGTTTCTGGAAGACCCTTTGGTTTTTGTACGATATTTATAGAAAAAATTGAAGTTCCTGATAATTTTGCCTCTAATATTCCACTATTAATCTTCTGACCAGTGCTTGAATCTACAATTACAATTGATGGTGAATTTATATATTGATTTCCACCACTAGTGACTGTGACAACACCAATAGTATTTGAATTTTTAATTGAAATTACTGATGATATGTATGAAATTGGTTGTAAAGTTTTATCTGAAGAATATTCAAATCCTTCATCAAGAATTCTTACTTCTCTTGCATTACCTATAGATGTTGATATTGCAACAATAAAAGCATCTTTTCCATTGATAGAATTAGATCCTACAAAAATTGGAATTTTTCTATATCCATATCCCCCCGAAACAATATTAATTTTATCAATAGGACCTTTTTCAGTCAATGATTTTGTATTGTATTTTAATACACTACATTCATTTTGAGAATATTTTAATTTTTCTGGTTTTTCGGTTAAAGATATATTGAAGGTTGTTGAACCTATGCCAGAAACTCTATAATTTTTTGAAGTATAAACACTATTGGTAAATAATATTTCCGAATAATTAGTCACTGTTTTATCAGAATCACTAATATATCCAGATTTTTCTAAATTATAATATATTTTATCTGGCAAAGATTCATCATAATTAATAGTCAAAGATGCCGTAGAAGAAACTCCCACTGTTCCAATACCTGATACTGTAAATCCACTCTTTTTGGCGGTTGAAACAAAATCTTTACTGTAATTTTGATCATAATAAAGTTTAAATTTATATCCAATTAAGGAACTATCCGATAAATTAAATACTAAATTGTTATTTTTAACTGATTTAATTTGAGGATTTACTAACGAAATGTTTTGATTTGATCCTCCAGTACTAGCAATGCTTACTACCGTTGGAGGGGTAGTTTTATTATCAATCAAAGTTTTAGAAAGTTTGATATTATTATCATCAACTCTACTAACATAATAAAAATCTGTTGTCAAACCAGATGCAACTAAATTTGCGGAGTATAAAACTTTATCACCAGTTTTTAACTTATGCGAGTTAATAGTAATAGTATTTGTTGTCGTATTGATACCAGTAGAGTTAAATCCAATTGGATTAATTAAAATATTCCCGGTTAACAAATCTCTTTTAACATTAATAAATGATGAGGTTCCAATACCAACAGAAAGATTTGGTTTAACTTCTAAGTCAATGGTATCTTCATTGGATAGTTGGTGAGAAGTTGATACTGAAACTGTAGAACTAATTTTTTCAACTTTTCCAATGATTTGTGGATACAGACTTTCAAATGAATACTTTTCATTATTAGCATCATTTTGGTTTACTGTACGAAAATATACTTCAGAAGAATTTAGATTAGTTTTTATTCCAATAACATTCTTATTTTTATTGCTTACATATACAGGAGAATTTGTAGGTATATTAAATGTAGGCGATGTTGGTGAAGTTGAAATTGCAATTTCTCCTCCCGGCAAACTTACTGCTGGTGGAATTTTAAATATTACTGCTTGATTATGAGTAAATGGATGATTTTCAATATAAATTCCCTGTGTTGGAATAACTCTCGTAATAGTAGAACTACCAAATGATACAACTATAGAATTTGTAATTCCTGAAATAGTTCCAACTCCTACCGATTTTGTTGGATTAAAATATACTTTATCATTTACATCAGATTCAAAATAATCTGTATTTTGCGAAATAGTAAATGAATCTGGAATGAAATTTATTTGTGTTGTTGCAGTATGAGAGACTCCGGTAGATCCTCTTTCAACTTTAAGTATATTAAGATTTTTAAATACCTCCAATATTGACAATGTTTCGCCACCAATTGTAATACTGCTTCCAATTGATACTATTTCTGGAAATTGAGAAATGTATATTTCTGTTACTACACCAGCCGTTGATGCTGTAATATTTTGGGCAACATTTGAATAATAGGAAGATACTCCAATTTTATATGGTTTGTTTAATTTTGATAAACTGGTCGAAAGACCAGAAATTACGACATAATCATTATTTGATAAATTATGATATGGTAATATATTTACTGTTACTTCATTGCCATTTTTCCAAGTAAAAATAGAATTCTGATAAGTTTGTATTGAAGTGTTTATCTCTACAATATCTTTTCCACCTATTGATGATACTCTTGCAATAATCCCCCCACCTGAAGTATTTGCATCGTCAAAATTTAAGACGTCATCTATCTTGTAATTTGTTCCGGAATTGATGATGTTAAATTCACTTATACTTCCTTCGGATACTGATTCTACAATTGACTGCTGATTTGATCTATCTTCCGGTTCAATTATAAAATCATTTCCGGCATAATTATCAGAAATTTTATATGGCAGAGTATTTCGGAATAAATTCGAACCATTAAAATTGTATGATTGGTTAAGAGTTGTATTTTCATTTAAGGTCTTTGATCTATATTTGTTTCCAATAAAATATGGGAACTGTGAAATTAACGTTCCTGGACTAATAGTTGCAAAGTATGCATATATGCCATTTGGAAATTCTGGAGTTTTTCCAAATCTTCCATTATTTTCATCCAAATCTCCGGAGTTATTATATTGGTAGTCTTCAACAAAAAATCCTGCAGGAAATTGTGGTCTATCAACAACATTAGTTGTATTTAAGATATATCCAGGAGTTAGTATTTTTGGAACTGAATTCAAGTTTTCTGGATCAGAATAACCATATGGTCCATATATTGGATTTCCATCATAAGCCCATCCGATTATATTGGATACTTCGCCAGTATCATTGAATGATTCTCTCAATCCTTTAAAATATCCACAAACCGAATATTGTAATTTATTTTCAGTTTCTACTAATATTTCATCCCCAAACTTAAAATTATGATTGACAGATAAGGATCTAATATTAGCATTAAATTTTGCATTAGATCCTGTAGGTTGTACATTAATTATTGTTGATGTAGAAGAATATCCAATACCAGCACTTACAACTTTAACATCTAGTATTTTTCCGTTAGAAATAATAGGTCTTAATTCTGCCCCAGTTCCTGCCCCAGTTAAATCTTTTACATTTAAATTTGGAACGGAGTAGTACTCAACTCCACCATATTGAATATTGACATTTGTAATTTGACCATTTACGATAACTGGTTGTATACGTGCTTCTTTACCGTTTTTTATAGTTATTATTGGAGATTTTTCTAGATTTAAAATTGTAGATCCATAACCAATTCCACTTTTATACAAATAAGCGTCAATAATACTACCAGTAACCACTGGTGTTACTATGAGAGATGAATAAGTCTGAGTTGTTGTACCAACTCCTACCGGAGAATATAATATAGAAACAGAAATATCGGGATAACTGAAATATTGATATCCCGACCCAACTCCAGTAAATTTAACATAGTTTTGTCTGTTATAATTTAATTTATCAGTCCCACCAATTCCAGCATCACAAAGTCTGAAAGAATTATTAGTATCTTTAAGCACATAATATTGTGATGATGTAGAGATACCAATTGTAGAGGTTTCAAATTTATAATTTATCAATTCTCCACTGGAAAATCCATGATTTTCAAAGTTAATTGTATGATTTATTGTAGATATTCCAGTTTGGGAAACAATTAATTTTCTATTAGTATACCCACTACCAGGATTCAATATTTTGATTTCTGATACAGTATTTTTAAATGCTGCGGTCGAAAATTTATGAATTCCTGAAGTATTATTACTATTAAAACTTATTGTATTAATTCCCGAAGAACATTCTAAAATAGAAGAAAAAAGTCTAACGGTTCTATTATTATCAATTTTGACATAATATGTTGCATTATTAATTAAAGTTAAATTGGAAGTACCAATACCAATTGGAGTGTTTCCATTAGAATTATAAATTATTGATTCTTGATTATTCAGATTATGATTGGTTAAAAATGTTAATTGTGGTGTTGTACTGCTAATTCCACCAGAATTTGTAGTTAGTCTTCCATCAAATGATATAGGTCTTTGTCTCTTTACAACAATTGGTTCTAGAACAGCGCCAGACCCATTACCACCACTTACGCCAATAGATACAATTTTTTCAATATCGTAATCTTGAGAATCTATATAAACCTTTTTGAAAGATCCACTAATTACTGGTTGTACTAGTGCAGTTTCTCCTATACCAGAAGAAACCGATATTAGTGGAGGATTAATTGCATCATAATTATTTCCACCATTCAATACTTCTATTGATTTTAATGGTCCATAATAAATTTTATCGTCGGATTTATAATTTCTAATCTCAACACCGTTAATTAACATACCGGTTGATCCGGGAATTGTTAATTCTGCTGTTTCAATACCAACATTGACAGTTTTAATTTTTTCACTTAATGTAAATTTTTTTAATAACTTTTGAGCACTAATAACTCTCGATTTTTGTGAATATAATGTAAAATTATGTTCATTTTGACTATCAAAAGTTGCACTTATAAAATTTAAATGACTATTAGTTCCAACAAATGATTTTGAAGAATAAAGTTTTATACTATTGTCTGGATTTTGAACTTGTACATAATAATCACCGGTATCCAATCCAACAATATTAGTTCCAGATGGTTGATAATAAATCCTATCTCCAGTAATAAATGGAACACTACTAGAGAATAATATGGTAGAATACCCATCAGTACCCAGATTACTTAATGCCGTAGCATTAGATGATTTAATATTTTTTGTTATTTCATAATTATAAACAGTGTTAAGTCCAACTATTCCTGATGGTAAAGAGTTAGAAGCGACATAAGCATAATCATCGTCAACATATAAATTTTGTACATCCGATATAATAGAGTTATTTCCAAATTCAATAGAGACCGTTGAACTACGTGCAGTATTAATTTTCCGTCTCAAATCATACTCCACTCCCGCTTGAGGGGTGAAGACTAAATTACTTAATAAAACAGTATTATTAACGTTGTTAATATTGGAAATATATGCTATATTTGTGGTAGAAGATTTTACAATATTACTGTCTCTTACTAAAATTTCAACTCTATCTCCTATTTTTAAACTAGACCTATCAATACGACTTTTTAAGGTAAAATTACTAATATCACTAATTTGATATCTTGAACTTGTATTGTATATCCAAGAATTTGCAAAAATTTCTTTATATGTTTTATTATTTGTTGGATTTTCAATTTTAGATCCAATATGTTTAACGGAAATAATTTCTCCTTCATCTAAATTTAAATTATCTGATATCTGTACAAATTTAGATAATACACCACAAAGTCTTAATTCAACTTTTTTATCTAAATCTCCATTTTCATATCCAAAATAAATTTCATTAGATCTTATATCGGCAGATGATAAAATTGAAGATGTAATTCCGGTACATCCAAAAAACTGATTAACACTCTTACTTGTATAAGTGATAGTATTAATTCCGGATATGATGGTTCCAATTCCAGCAAATCCTATTGTAGAGTCTACAGAAATTATAGATGCTCCGACAGAAACATTTTCCAAACATTTGGTATTTGGTGTAATTGTAAAAGTACCAAAAACTGCAGTAGAATCATCATATCCAACAAAAAGTGAAATTTTATGATACTGTTTATTATTTCTTGTAAATGGTTCAACTTCAGAAACTGAGGCATTAGTAGATTTATCTGTTGATTTTACTATTGTTTGCCCCACCAATTTACCAGGATCACCAGAAATTTTTTCAACAACTATAACTTCTCTTCGAATAAACTCTGAAGATGATGGTTTAATCAAAAAGTTTTCTAAGTTTACAATTCTTGGAGTAACTCCATAGAGAACATTAAATAAAATTCTAAATGATTCGTCGGTTCCTTTTGCCTGATAAAAAGACCTTGCTTCCCTTATAAAATTACCAACATTTAAATCATTTACAAAATCATATTCTTCTAATCCCGGAGTAAAAGTACTTTTTATTTTCTTGTAAAATTCTTTTAAAAATAAAGAACTGAGATTTTGTACAGATGCTCCTGTATTGTGTGATGCTGATTTGGATGTAGAAAATTCTAACTCCTGTGCGTCTGAAATTGTGTGGTAAGTGGTGATCCCACTAAATCCCCGAATACATCCAGTGAATGTATTTGTTGTTATTCCAGTATATGTAATAATTTCATCATCAATCTTAAGTAGGCCATATTTTTGTGGAAACCCCTTAGTACTTGTTACTGTAATTATTCCAACATTGGAATTTATGCCAGTGCTGAGATTAACATTATTTACAACAACTTCCGGAGTTAAATTGTCTAATTTTAAATATTGATCTAAATTTTCTGCAATATCAGTTGGACCACCCTGATATTCTTGAGAAACATAATATTGTTTTAAAAATTCCGATGTATTTGGACTTTCGTCCAAAATAAAATTTGGAAGTTGGCTAGAAATAATTTGCTGAATCTTAACTCTGGATTCTACTCCGGTTTGTATCATATTATTCTCTTATTAATTTCCCATTCGAATAACTTGATGTGTAATAGTCTCTTGAAAACACTGTTCCTGATATTTCATCACCAGAAGATATAACGTCTCTTACCATATTTATTGTACTTTTTGAAATGCTAAAATTAAGATATAAGTCAGCGAGTCCAACAACATCATTAGATTCTGGAAATGCTTGAATTTCAATAATATTATTTGGTTTTGATGTCGATATAATGTTTATGGTGCTAATATTAATTTCACCTTTTATGTAATCAACTACTCCGGCAGATTGTACAACAATTTGAGTCGATCCATCAGATAAATTCCTTACTATCGAAACAATACCTTTTCCACTACTGTCTGGTTTTGGAACATCAGTTAGGTATACAGTATCTTCAACACCAGAAATTTTAAATCCAGTGCTCTTAATATTAAATCCAAGTGGATTGATATGAAATTTGTTTCCGAAACATAATTCATATTGAGCAAATTGATTTATGGATACTGCCAGATCTCTTCTGATTTTTACCTTGGTAATATTGGAAGTTATGGAAGTATCAGTATTATCAATTATCTGCAGAACCTTACTGTATTTGAATCTTCCACCAAATTTATTGAGATCTATAGAATTTGAATAATCTGTTAATGCTTTAATTATTTTTGTCTTTAATGATTCTACTGCCGATACTTGAGAATAGTTATAATAGACGGATGAATCAATTTCTACATATAGTAATTTAAGATCGATTATTTTTTGATTAATTCCAGAAATACTATATTGTTTTAATTTATTTTTAATTTGATGTTTATTAAAGTCGGAAACAAAAGTTCCATTTTTTGGTTTAATTGCAATTGATACTGTTCCAAACTCTGGTGGATTTAATTCTTCCCCACCAATAACCGAAACGGATTCTGTGTCTGGATATATTTTTTTAATAATTGCTTCATAATCTCTGGATGTAACTGCTCGGTACTGTGCAGAATATATTCTTGGAGCAAAATATTTAATCGAGTTTATAGATTCTATCTCCGCACCATTTTGAGATTTTTGATTTGTAGTAATAATTACTGTTCCTGGATCTATAATTTGATCATTTGCTTTCTTAATTCTTCCAGAGAATGAAAATGAGGACGCACCATTACCGTCTTCCCCATCGGTTACAATATAATTTACCGTGATGAGTGCATTGTTTTCTAATTTTTTACCAATTTTACCATCACCAAAAAGTAATTCATATTTTTCATCCTGAACTTCTTGTAAAAGATAAATTTTTGAAGTTGAATCAACCTGAAGAATATTTTCTACCAAAGAATATTGAACTCCAAGTCCACTATCATTAATTCCTTTTACATAAACAGAGATTGTTGATGTATCGATGAATGGATTATTTAATATAAATCTTTGATCCAGAGAACCATCAACTATAAATTGCTTTGTTAAAAATGTTCCTTGATAAATTTCAATATTATTAAAGGATGCAACATTATTGGTTACATTTGCCGAAATATTATTGGGAATTGAAAATGTATACGAGGTATCATTAACGGATCCAACGCACAGTAGTCCTGCTTGTAGAGTAAGGGTTGGTGTGTTTTGGGAGGAACTCACTCCCACATCAAATGATACAGTTGCCTTTGCAGATGTTTTGGAACTAGGAACATAACCAATATTTCTTGCTAGAGAAACAACATTTTCACGAACAGTTGCAGAATCCAAAAAAGATTCATTCACTATCATATTCGAGTTGAATGCCGTAATATATGTGTTATATGCTAGCGTATCTATTAAAATAGAAAAATTAGATCCATCAAAGTCAAAATCCGTGAATTTAGAGTTTGCACGGAGATAATCCTTAATGGAAGTTTTAATTTGATCAAAATCTAGATTTGTAAATTTAGTAAAAGGCATTTTATCTTGCTGCCTCTAATATGAATGAATACTCTTGAGTTGGTATCTCCTGACCAATAATATCAAAGATGATTGTCACATCAAATCTATTTAAGTCTGGATCCGGATTCACCTGAACTTGTACATTATCAACTCTTGGCTCAAAATTATCAATTGATAATTTAATTTGATCCTCAATTATCGAGGCAGTACCAAAATCGATAAATTCAAATAAACTTCCTGTAATATCAGACCCAAATATTGAATTAAAAAACTTTTCTTGTGGGATAGTCTGCACAATATTTCTTACAGATCTTCGAATTGCACTTGCATCCTTTAATACAGGTAGGTCCTTTGTTACCGGATGTGGTTCAAAGGATAAACTGATATCAGTAAATGATTTGGATATCCTTTGAATCGCCATCTAATGGAAGGTTTTTATTTATTTATACTACTTCCAGGCACTTCCGTAGTTTGGTTCGGTTCCATATTCCCAATCATCATAGTCTTCATCATTGCGAATTTTTTCGTGCAGTTCAATTTGCTTTTTTAGATCATGTTTTGGTGCAACATCATAAACAACTTCTTGTAAGACTCTTTTTTGATCTTTTTCTGATTCGAATAGCATTTGTGAAACTCCTGTTTTAAGAATAAAACAGAACTTTTATGAAGGAGGTTTCTATCTCCTATTACTATTTAACGATCTACTTCACGCAAGGAATATGAATCGGAATTAAGGTACTTTAGGAGTTCAATGGCGATTAAACGGGGGTTTCCTTCACCACAAGTATAAACATCGACTGCCAAACATCCATTTTCCGGCCAAGTATGACAAGAAACATGACTTTCCGAGAGGGATATGACAATTGTACACCCCTGTGGTACAAAAGAATATGTAAATATATTTAAAATAGTCATTTTGGCACGATTAATGCCTCTGACCATTGCTTTTTGAAGCGATTGTGCATCATTGATCGCTTCAAAATCAACATTATACACCTCTAAGAGCAGGTGCTTACCCATTGAAAATCGTTTCAATTTTTACTTGTCTTAAAAAGTTATTTATTTTCTCTTTCTTCTGATGTTGTGTAGAAATATTCATCACAATCACCCAGACTTCCCCATTCAATATCGTTTTCAACTTCAAACCACTGAGTCGAAACCTTAAAATCGGGTGATTTTACCTCAGATGGTGTCAAAGAGACATCATAAATTCTACATCTATTGTTTGGATAGAGTGCATATTGACCATTATCAAGTTCGATTAGATTAAATGACTTGTGTTCCTGAGGAATTTCACTAGTGCTATAATCAATTTGATCCGTTGCCTCATGATAATTGTCTAAGGTGCAGATATAAAACCCATTAATTTCACCAAAATGCCGAGTACGGACCACCCAACGCATGGATCCAGTAAACTGTTTATGAATATTAGTCACACCATAGTCCATACAGTTCCAAAACTGAAGATTTGGAAGATCTAAATCAGGTGTCGGAGTTTCTGGAGATGCTACAAATGCAGATATTGGTAGTTTATCAAACATTGCACCATATTCCGGTAAATAAGTCTCAAAATAAAAAGCGCGTCCAGGAATTGACTTTGCCGAAACCCAGACTCCTTCTACAAATTCGCCATGTCCATCTTGTAGATCACGGAGATATTCTTTCCTTACCCAAACTTTTTGTGCCGGTAAATTTGTAATTAAACAACTCATAACCAATCTATATCTGTTTTTAAGTATGTATAAGTCAATTCCTCATCTTTTTTAATATTTCGAATTGCAATGTATAACTCTTCTTCACCAATAACATTACAATTTGGATTATCTGAATGATTAACGTAATATGCCTGATAAATGCGATCTAGATGACAATCAATCCAAAATCCTTCATCATCACACCAGGTCATTGATTTAATATGATCTCGAATTTCTTTTGTAAGTAAATCCCAAGGAACTTTATAGGGTTCATCCCGAAGTTTCCAAATAATCGTATCTCTTGGAATATCAATTAAAGCAAAAACACCTACCCCACTACAGATTTTACTCGGTGCGAGATAGGTGTATAGTTCTAAATTATAAGGATTCATCCCTTACCCTGTCCTCTATATTTTTTAGGTGCCCCATTGCGCGAGGAAGTGGCACATTTAGTTCCTGCTCCACTTCCTTGACGAGACTTTTTAGGACGCCCAGGAATATAAGAAAGATTCTTATTCAGTCCACCTTGTGTCTTTGCTGCCATAATACTTAACCTCCTTTTATAATTTCGGTTTTAATTTCGTTTGAATTTGGAGAACCAGACTGATAGAACTCTTGTGCCAGATCCTCCATGATATCGAAGTATTCTTCTTCCGTAAGATTTGAATGAATTGTTATACCCTTACGGATTATATTATACTTATCTTGCCCCATTTCAAATCACTCTGGTCTTCTCATGTCCAACGCGAACACGAGGATCACACCAAATTTCAAATCCTGCTTCTTTTGCATCTAAACAGAATGATACATCTTCTCCACACATATCTTGAACTTCTCCGGATTCAAAAACTTGCATCTTTGGAGCAAACCAAGGATAGGTTACTTTAGGATGTTCAAATACACCCTTTTTAATCAGAAGCCATCCAAATCCTGCATAATCAACAGTAAATGGTTTGCGACGTTTCGAAATACTGTCTACTGTTTCGTGATTCATCACTCCACCATTATTTCTAAAATCATCCTCTTCCATCCAGTGAGCAACTGATGTAGTATGACCATCTTCTGTTGCATACCATCCTGATGCCAAATCTTTGTCCATTAAAACGAGTTGCCAGAACTTTTCACTATTGAAGACAATATCTGAGTCAATCCAAAGTTGCCAATCATAGTTTAGTTTTCCATCCCAGGGAAGTTGGTTTGGTCCACGAAGTACATTTGCCCCAAGGCATTTGCATCGGGCAAAGTTAACCATGGAAGAATAGTCCTGTGAGATTTGAATACTAGCACCAGACTGTACTAGATCAAAACACAATTGAACAAAGTTTTTGAGATAAGTGTAGGATACTCCTCTTCCCGGAAGACAAAAGACAATTGCCTTTCCTTTTACCATTTCTCTTGCTAAATCATAGTCCCATTCAGGACCTTTTTGTGCCATTGGGGCATTTGCTTTAACCGTAAATCCTTTTGCCATAATTGAAAATAATTACTTCACTATCATACAGTATTATATAGAAATTGTCAATTACTCCCGCTCTGATAAAATTATTTCTTTACCATCCAGCAATAATTTAATTTCAGTATCTTCGTACCAAGAAAGTTCATTGATAATTTGTTCGGGTATAATTAAACAATATTGTCCAGTAATTGGATCAATCTGTAGAGACTCAAAAATTTCTTCGGAATTTTTTTTCATATAAATGCTCATAAAACCTTATTTTACTTTTATATAGCGGAAAAATTTTTTTATATTCGAGGTTTTATATTTCTGCCTTCCGTAACACTTTGTAGGTTAGGGTAGTGTTGCGTTTTCGTATACGGCGCCGCCGCCGAAGGGCACGGAGGGCGCACCCCTGCGATCACGAACGGCGGGCACTGCGGATCCACGAACGCCCCGGAGTGCATTAACGCACGTCGCCCAGTGCTGTCGCCTTGTTGCTCTGATTAACGCTGCGCGACCCTGCGCCAGTGCGAACGCGGGTGCT
>Ga0181356_1000629_pt1 | contig 15280 bp, 20 predicted proteins | sample Fa13VDMM110SN_FD_130104 | JGI IMG/M metagenome (GOLD analysis project Ga0181356, IMG submission 130104) | Freshwater viral communities from Lake Michigan, USA - Fa13.VD.MM110.S.N | ecosystem: Environmental > Aquatic > Freshwater > Lake | place: USA: Michigan | collected 2013-09-24 | reverse complement strand
GTATGTGCAAGGTGAGCATAGGTGGTTGGGTGATGTAGATGCTCGTACAGAAGTAACTTACAATACTGCTCCTGTGCCTTGGTACTGCAAAGAAGAACAACCTGTTTTAAAATAACGGGGTTGTTTCGCGGCATGGTGTGCATGCGCGAGATACCTGCATTAATAGCGAACTAGGGTACGCGAATTCCTATATATAGAACAAAGGTTTGAGTGGGTATATAGACGCATGCTCAAATTTTTTTTGCAAAATCCGCGTTGAATTCCATATAGGCTTTTTTACTTTACTTTACCAGCTTTCCTGCCCCTTCTGTCTCGTTTGTTTTGAACTGCATTAGCTAGCCATGGTATCATATGCAACATTGATTCTGCCACCTATGCCATATGCACTGAAAACAGGCCAACTGCCATTGCCTGCTGGCAATTGCTGAGATGAGAGTGTGGTGCTAAATGCAAGATCATCATCACCAATTTCTGCACTGGATATGCAATATGCCCAATACAATGAACTTTCACCTGTGTATATGCTGGCATTGCTTGCTATACCCAAATTAACAGTTTCTGTGAAACCATATGTGCTCAACCCCATGTTTTTAGTATAGAATGGCAATTGACCCATTTCACTGAATTGACGCACATACAATCCATTAGGATCACCTGGTCCTATGCATGTCAATCCAGACACATACAAATAATCATAATTTATCTGTGGCACTGGTATGGCCACATTCTGACTGGCAGGAGCACCACCATTCACCACTGAGTTAAAGGACAGACGATTGTTCATGGCCAATCGTTGTTGTCTGGCCAAGTCAATGAAATTAGGAGGTGTGGCCATGGTTCTTATTACTTATGCCTGTGAAACCATATATCTGGGCGGTGCCAGGGGCGGCTGCGCCGCTATGGCATAGGGGGAACCTGCTGAGGCCGAAAAAAAATAAGAATTAAATCGCTTCCCAGTTCTTGGCAGTGGCAATGGCTGTGTTGCTGGCACCATATCCCGGATTGGTACCCACATATATTTGACCAGCAGGCAAACTGATGCGGTTTGGCAGAGCAGTGTACAAGTTGTCGAGTTGCAATGCACCCAAGTTGTTCTCAGAGCCATCTATGTAAGACAGTGAAGGAGTGACAGTATTGATGTTGATGGCAGACAATGCAGCATTGTATATAATGACCATGTCTGTTAGTGCAGCATTTGCATTGATGTTCACTTGACGCAATTGTGTGCATGCGTCCAGTGTCAAGTAATTCAATGCTGAGCTGGATGCAAATGTACTGTCCAAGCTTCTTTGAGTGGTTTCACCAACTATGCCTAAATCTCGCAGACCTGTGACTCCCACACACAAGCTGCTCAATGTGGCCAAATTGCCCGGCACATACACTGATCTCAAGGTTTGCTTGCAAGACTCAGGCACATTGGTCAGAGTTGCTCCAGAACTCACAAGTTCCAATGCTCCGACACCTGTCATGTCAATGGCGCTCAACACAGGGTTGTTAACAAACACTGTTAATGATTTTAAATTGCTGCAACCTGACAATGTCACACCAGCCAGAGTGGAAACTGAACTTATGTACACGGCAGTCAATGCTGCACAGTTGGCGGCTTGCAACCGTGCTGTATTGAAACCATTATATATTTCCACATATCTCAAGGTGTTTTGCAATGCACCAGTGAGTGCCACCACAGGCAATTGTGTGCTCATGCCTTGTCCATAATTGTTCAACACCAGGTATTGCAAATTGGCACAATTGCTCAAATTCATGGAAGATAGGTTGTTGGTGTTGCTGTTGAATGAAAGCTCAAGCCCTGCAGGTGCCAGGTAAGTGATGGTGCCTGCAGGTTGACCTTGTGCATTGCAACTGAACACTGTCAAGAACGCTGTTCTGGTGGTGGCAGAGGTCACAGTGTTGCTCACATAAATTTGTATTCTGCTGGATGGAAAAGTGCTGTATGTGGCACCACCTGCTTGTCGCACACCACTGCCACTGAGTGTCACAGTGTCAAACACATCACGGTACACATATGCAGCAGACCCAGTGGTGGTGTTGGCATACACATTGAATATGCGTTGATCGGGATAAGCTGCGAACCCGCCCATGACAAATGATGCACTATCAACAACAACAGGAGTGGGTGTAGGTGTGGATGTCGCTGTTGGTGTAGGTGTGGGTGTTCTGGTAATGGTTGGAGTGGGAGTAGGTGTGGCAGTGGTGTTGTTGCTATATACCATGTTACTAGATGAATTAACAGCAGTCACTGTGGAGTCCAATATGATGTTGCTCAAATTAACAGTTGCTGTGCTGTTGCCATAATTCAATCCATTGAATGCTAGTGAATTAAAAGCTGTTTGAGGCACTATGATCTGCTTGGGAGGATACTGAGACACCACAGCATTTGCACCACCACTCAGTGCATATGAATTGGTGCCTCGGTATGCCACAAAACTGTTGGTTGCACTTATGGACCCCAGATAGCTGAAGTCTATGAGCCGCTGTTTGGCGCTTAGTGGTGTTATGTAGGGCATGTCTTGCAGCATGGTGGCCAGAATGCCTGCCACTTGAGGGCCAGCCATGGAAGTGCCACTGTACTTGCCACACCCATATGCACCCAATGCTCCACCTAGATATGTTGCAGTAGCTGTGGTGGGCAGTGCACTGTTTATGTATGTGCCTGGTGCATAGATGCTGACCCCCTTGCCATAATTGGAATACTCTGCTTTGAGAGTTTCATTGTTAAAGGCTGCATAATTGTATGGAGCTCCTGTTAAGCTTCCATTGACTGAATATGATCCTGTGGCCCCTATGCACATGACAGGGTTGTTGGCTTGCACCGTCCATTGATCAACAGGATAACATGGTGAAGGCTCTCTGCAATAAAATCCATTTCTTATGGTGTTGAACTGAGGGTCAGAAGGCACAGTTATCATGGCACCGTCATTGCCAGCAGAATGCACAAAATGTACCTTTGCATCAGTTAATGCTTTGACTTGCAGATTAACTGAAGAATACAATGTACCAGTGTCCCACCCATAGCTGTGGTTTGTAACTGTGGGTCTGCTGGACAAAGCAACAGATTGCATTTTTGTGTTGTGCCAGTTTAGTAGCAACCCATATGCTTCTATGAGACCAGTTGCGCCAGTTCCAAATCCATATGAATCAGAAAAATTCAAATGCATGCTGTATATGTTTGCATCCGTGGCCCAACCAAATGCAGAGCCTGCCACAGTCCCTGTGCAGTGAGTTCCATGGCCATTTGCATCACTGTAAAAATATTGATCATCAGCTTGTGTGTTGTAACCGGTTCTGGTTATTACACCTCCCATGCCAGCATGCTCACCACACCAATAATACATGGCAGATTGACCAACAGACAATGCATTGTTAAGAGGAAATGTGGTCAATGAAACTGTGCCTGTGGATGCACCATTGTTGGTTACCCTGTCAGGACCAAAGGCAACGTTCACTGCTGATCCAATAAAAAATGGATGTGATGCTGTGGACCCATCTAGCACAAAATCATACACAGTGGTTCTTCTTTGCACAGTAGTCTGCACTTTGTCAGTTGCCACATACACTGTGTCTCGTATTACATTATTGATATAATATGCACCACCAGCTGCAGAGACGTTCAATGTTCTGCCAGCTGTTATGGGGTTGTACATGGTCCAGTTAATTTGTTGCAACCTGGAATTGCCATTGCTGTCTCTCCATTCTGGGTGGTCAGATTTTATGCCAGAATCAAGAATTACTACATCTACACCAGAACCTGTTTTTGTGTGCGTAAAATTGGTATTAAAAGGAATTATACCAGACAAGCTGGTACAGCGTGCAAATCCCCAATTGTCGTGTTTGAAGTTATTTAAGGAGCTGTATACTGGTGTTAAAGTTCTGTTTTGACCTATGTAATGTAGTTTTGCTAGTAAATCAGATTTTTCTTCTAAACTAAAAATTAATGGATGCTGTCTTAGTGCATCTGCTGCTTCAGATGTCATCTCCACTTGAATTGAAAAATTTGAATATGGCATGTAATCTTGTATGTCGGTAAAATCAATCAGTTCAGTGTTTTCTGTACCTGCAGGAGCAACTCCAGGAGTAATCAATTGGTTTATAATTAGATCAATTTTTTCTTCACTGTCACATGTTATGATGTATATTTTTTTCATGTTGAAATATTTATGATATTAAATTAAAAATGGAACCTATAAGAGGAGTGGGTGTATTGGTTATAGTAGGGGTGGGTGTGGGTGTTGGTGTTCTAGTGATGGTAGGGGTGGGTGTAGGTGTATTAGTTATAGTAGGTGTTGGAGTGACGGTGGGTGTATTGGTTATAGTAGGGGTGGGTGTGGGTGTGGGAGTTGGGCATACACCGTAGTTTATGATGGGTGGGGGAAGACCTCCAGATCCACCTTGTACTGACCACCCAGTTAAAGGTGGATTCACAGAGCCCGGAGAAGTTATGTTGGTATAATATACTGTAGCCTGGAAGTCACTTAAAAATCGCGCCATCAACCATAAAGCAGCACCAGAATTGTATACCACTCTGACTGTATTTTCTCCGCTCAATACTTTAGTCCAATAATTTCCTGCATATCCCTCTGTGTAGGCATAGCTTCCTTGTACTTCACCAACTGGTCCACCTGAAACGCATATATTATCAGTTCTAGGCACAGGTGTAGATGTTGGAGTAATAGTGGGTGTGGGTGTGTTTGTAACTGTTGGTGTAGGTGTAGGTGTTCTAGTTGGTGTAACTGTAGGTGTGGGGGTGGGGGTTCTAGTTGGTGTAACTGTAGGTGTGGGGGTGGGGGTGGGAGTGGGTGGATAGCTTGTAATGGGTGGTATGTAAACATTACTGACTGCAAATCCAATAATAAGAGAACCAGTATTGGTATAATAAACAGTATATAAATTATTGGAAATACTTGACAATGTTGCACTTTGAGTTACAAAAATTACTTCACTATTGGCAGACAGGCCTGTACCATAGTTTAAAGATAAATTACAAAGCGCAAAATCTGTTACATCAAAATTGTTTGAAAATCCTAATGTTTCATTGTCAAAAAGTGCACTAAATGTTTCCACAGTTGTAGTAACAATGAAGTAATTTGGTACCTCTAAATTTGTAATAGGAATAACTGTATTATTACTGGTAACATAATTAAATACTGGTTCTGGTACAGGTGCCGGTGGTGCAGTAGGTATAGCAGTGTTCTGGCTTGCAGGAGACCCATTATTAACTACCCTATTGAAGGATAGTCTGTTGTTAGTAGCCAATCTTCTTGCTCTCTCGAGATCCCTAAAATTCGGTACAGTAGCCATGAATAAATATTATTTATATTTGCTGTAACTTTAAAGTTAAGCAATATTAGGAGGGTAGCAAGCCAGCAGTGAATTGAGATGTGTAGGTGGTGTATGAACCATTGGCACTGTACAGCTTGAAGCTTTGCACATCCACATATGCTTTGTAGCCATCGTCCACATTGATGAAAGTACCAGCGCTCACAAACACATCTGGACTGAAGTTGTAAGAAGCTCCCAATGCTCCACTTAACGCTGTGTAAGCGGCTGGCAGTATTTGCTCAATGGTACTGTTGGCAGCAGAAAGAATGGCATTTGTGGCTAACACCATTCTTTGTGCATATGTGCCACCTTGTGCATTGGATGCACCAGTTAGTGCTGCTCTCACAGTTCTGTTACTCCACAGAGTATTAACCAGTGTATACTGTTGAAAATCGTTTTGGCTAAACTCTTGACCAGCGCCAAAAGTTGGTGCAACAGCACTCAAAGGACCAACTACTCTGGCTTGAGCTGCATTTACAGCGCCACAAGTTTGTGAAAGAGCCAGAGAAGCTTCTTGATCTCTTCTGCGCATGAAACCCACTTGACCATCTGCTGTGATACCAATGTGAGGCTGTACGTAAATAAACAGAGCACCATTGTTAGCATTGGTGTAATGGCTCATGTAAGCAAAAAGGCCCACAATGCCAGGAAAAGGAAAACCACCAATGCCACCTGCAAAGAATGGTCCAAGGAACTGTTGCAAAGACACAGGATATTGACCAAAATCATTGCCAGGGAAAATGGGGGCATTCTTATCATCAGAACATATGGATGCAGCTGCTAGCACACTGTCAGGTGCATATCCGCATAGGGTTTGTATGAATGTGGCGCATCTGCTCCCAAAATCTTCTGCTAATACAGCTTTGGGATATGTTGCTCTGATTGTGGTGGTGTAACCAGGTTGAATAGGAGCAGCAACACTGGATGGTACAACTGTTGCCACATCATTGCTTGTAGGAGTACCATTGTTGACCACATTAGCGAATGAAAGTCTGTTGAACGCTGTTGATCTCTGCTGTCTTGCCAGATCTTGAAAATTAGGAGGTGTAGCCATGTTACTATTACTTATTAAATCAAGCTAGTAATTTAAAAGATTATTGATTGATTGCTGCAGCTAGCTTCTTCTTCAGATCCACTGTGTATCTGGCCACAAACTTATCAATGGCCTGGTTGCCAGCAGCTAACCCCTTGGTCTTCACTATCTTGGTCAACTCCTCTGTGTCTAATACCACGCTAAGTGAATCAACAGTCTTTTTGTTTACCTTTAAATCTGTGCTAATATTTATGTTCATTAAACTTACTTAAACACATGCATAATATAGTCCACTGTGTTATTATAATTATTGAATTATTTGCTTGCTTAAAACTCTGATTCCTATAATATGGTTACATGAAAAGAGGTATAATATTGCTGCTGAGCATTTGTTGCTCGGCACAATGTCAATCAACTTTTTCTTATGGCCTTGCTCCACAACAACCAAGACAGACATACTCTGCTGCACCAGTGCCCATGCAATCTGGATATCCTATGCCAAGCAGAGGTGCACCTATGAATGGCAGTGGTGGGGGTGGAATACCCATTGGCCCCATAATTGGGCTGGTGGGCGGACTCATTCAATCTGCCATGATTGCTGATCAGCAAAAAAAGATGCGGCAACAGTCAGAACGTTCTTATGCAAATTATGACCCGCAAGCAAAAATTATAGATCTCAACACTGGTGCAGGAACTGAACAACCTGCAACACAACCATTGCCTAAAAATGTAGGATATCGTGCATCTGATGGATCTGTCTACCACAAGGTCAGTGAACAGAATACACCCACAGGTACAAAAACTGTATATGCTAGTGGTCCTTTTGATAAAGAAGTTAGCGGTATACCAAATGGCATAGTTCTACCTAATGGTAATGTCAAATCTCCTTTTTCAGATTTTATAGTTGATGTAATGAAATACCCTGTGGTTGTATCAGGCCATGTTATTACTGACCCTAATGTGAAAAAGAATTTTAGAATTCCAGGTTATAATTATGAATAAAATTCATATGTTGATTTTTGCAATAAGAGAAGTATAATATTGATATGTTTACAGAAAAGCTCAAATTGCAAGAAGGGTCTGAATACTTACCATCAGTACTATCTGGGTTGATGAGTTCAGTTGCTGGGTTTGCAGATTTTTGTGAAAATAAAATTTCTGAATGCAGTAAAGATATTAATGCGCTAAGATATAACCCAGTTAGTGATTGCAAAAGAAAATTTGAAAAATATGTAAAAACCTATCCCAAGAAATGTTACGATGTATTGGTTGAATTTTACGACGCCAATCCTTCTTTACAAGAAAGTATAAATTTAAATATTGATTCAAATTCATGGGTAGATGTTGGTGGTAAGATATTAGAAATTGATAATAATGATGAGGCTTATGCAGCTTTTTATGAAAAGTTGTATGAAAAGAAGTATGCTTACCGTGGCATACAAATTATAGATAAAGGCGACAAGCTAAAAGTTTACTTTTTATAATGCGGATAATGCGGTAAAATTTTAATATTCTTATATTAATGTCTCTAGTTCAGAATTTTATTTAAAATTAACTATTTTTTAGTCACAAGCTATACTCCCTCAAGTCAAGACCCCAAGGGGGAGAGTTTATTTTTAATGCTGCAGCAGCTTTTACTGGGTGGCTGGCTGGTTTAAATATGAGTGTTTAAACAGACTTAGCTTTGCGGCTATTTCTTACTTCTGTAATATTTTTGCGCTCAGCTTTGCAAACATCAGCGATTGCTTTTAGTCCTTTGCGAAGACGTGAAGAAGCCGCGTTCTGTTGTTTGACAAAAAACTTTTCATAGTCTGCTGTCAATGTGTTTGCTAGTTCAACAATTTGTGTAATGAAGTTATTTTCCATATGACTAATTATAAGATATATGTTTAAAATCAACTATTATAATAGAAAATAATAAATATTATTATGAGTGAGCGGAGAAAAATTACCGCAGATTTAGTCTTAGATCTCTATTTAGAAGCAAAAAAAAGCAAAGGTGTGAAGAAGGAAGAGATCATGAAGAAAGTAATATTTTTGTCGCAGCATCTAAACGATAGACTCGATTTACAAAAAATCGGAATCAAGTAAGCTTATTCTTGGTTTGTTTTTAAATTTTTTGGCAAGATTTTTGATTAACTTTTCTTCTGTATTAAATCTGTAACATGAGCACACTGGGCATATATTTGTTCTTTGTGATAGTATCGATTCACAACTGTCACATGATTTGAATAAGTCCCAGTTTTCTACTACAAAATCACAAACCTCTTTACGGGTCATGGATTTTAATTTGTCCAATTTGGACTTCTCCATATAAATACTTAAGTGAACAGAGATGTCTTTTTAATAGAACAGGTGTATCTTAACAAGCTCAAGCCCAATGCTAGTGCTAACCATACAGAGATTCAATCACAGAATATACCAGACAATGCTTTAGCACCTATCGATTATAGAGACAATGAAGCTGAAGAAACCACACCTGCACAGCCTGAAAGGACCCGGGCAGGTTGGATAGAAGAAATAAACAAAGTTGATTTAGATAAGTCAAAAGTCAATGTGTCAGGATTTGGTGTTGTCACACTTGGCAGCTTGAAGGATAATGTAACAAAAAAGTTTGAAGATTTAGCAAAAAGAATAACAGGCAATGAGCCTAATTTTGTGTATAAAAGATTAAAAGAAAAACACGGCTTCTTGATGCATGCAGTTCGCGCTCTCATAGAGATAGAAAGAGATATAGAAAAGCTAAGACGCGCTGGTAAAATGCCTGGAATGTTAAAGAGATACAATTTTAACTCATAGTTGATTTTTAGTTTGTATAGCAGATAATAAAGTATGAAGACGCTTTATACCTGGCACGATATTTATCAGCGATGTGAGAACATAGTAAAAGAGCTTAAACAAAAATATGCTGATATAATGGACTATGAAATAGTTGGTATTAGCAGAGGAGGTCTTGTACCTGCTGTAATTATTAGTAATCTTTTGGGCATACGCAAAGTATACTCATTGGGACTTAAGACATACAAAGAACAGGAAAAGGATAACGCTGAAATATATCAAGTACCTTATTTAGCAAACAATAATAAAATTTTATTAATTGATGACATTTCTGATACAGGTGAAAGCTTTATAATAGTAAAAAAGCTGTATAGTCATAAGCAACTTGTAACTGTTTCAGTATATATGAAAGAAAAAACTAAGTTTGTACCGGATATTGTTAGTGAGAGCGTTGATAATAATACTTGGATTGTTTTTCCCTGGGAATAAAAATTCGGCAGCTTTTTAAGCTTGAATCGCTCTAGTTTTCCTGTATTATTTGATTAAATAATGACACAACCACATTATAGTTATTAGGCCTATTTAGCGCCTACTGCTTAAGCAGTTATTTTTTACTTTATGATAACAAACAACAAAATATACACACTGCTCGCTACCCTAGCGGGCTTACTGCTAACAACTCTGCCTTTTAGCTTCACATCTATGACCAGTGGTCCAACTAATGTGAAAGAACTAAAGAGAGAATTAAAGCAAGCTGCTCATAATGAAGAAACAAAGATGGCTAAATCTATTGTAGTCAGTAAGGAAGGTATTAAATTTAAGGGTGCCTCCATACCTGTAATAAGTCAAGAAGTTAAGGTGCTCACAGTGAGATTGACTGTGTATTGGGCCAGAGGCAGTGGCACTGATTCTGATAGTCGCAAGATGAGAAGCTCTACAGGGTATACATTAAAAGAGGGTGAGTCCATTGCTGTTGATCCTAGAATTATTCCCTATAATAAGGAGGTTATCATACCCAATGTGGGTCTTGTGAAAGCTGTTGATACAGGAACTGCTGTAAAGAACAAAGTCGCTTCTGGTGGTAAGCTGCCTGTAATTGATGTGTTCTTTGTTAATAAAAGGGACGCTTTAGATTTTGCTGATTCACATCCTAAGATAGTTAAAGTTGCTGTGCTTAATTAAATAATTAGGTGCAATTTTATAGAAGAATAAAAGAGCTATTAGAAGCTGTTGCTGATATACCACCGCTACCATCTTCTGCTATTGTACAGAATGTAGCTGATACACGCATTACTTTTGATGATGTTTTGTCTTTAATTAAAAAGCACGAAGGACACAAGAACCATGTGTACCTTGATTCTGTAGGCAAAAAAACTATTGGCATAGGTTTCAATTTAACTAGACCTGATGCACCTGCCATACTCAAAAGCATTGGTGCTAATTATGACAAAGTTATCAAGGGGCAGCAAGATTTAACCGATGAACAAATTAAAACATTATTTCAAATAAACATCAAGACAGCTTATAGTGATGCAAAGAAATTTTTACCACAATTTGATGGGTTGCCTAGAAATGTTAAACTGGCGGTGCTTGATATGTCTTTTAATCTTGGTTATACACGATTAAGTAAATTTACAAATACTAAACAACACATTGATGCAGGCAATTACAAGAAAGCAGGTGAAGAGATTCTCAATAGCAAGTGGGCTGCGCAGGTAAAAAATAGAGCCAATAATTTAGCTAAGCTCTTCTTTTCTTCTTAATTTTCTTTTTCTTTGTTGGTAGACTCACGTTAATACTCTTTAAAGAACTAGGAAATGTGTTCATTAAATCTCCTGATGTCATTCCTTGATCAGGGCCCATGTTGTTGGAAGCTTGAGGCATGTTTCTGCTGACAAACGGTGATACAAAGGCTTCCTCAAAGTATTCTTTGAATGTCATATGTATATTTATTATAATTAATACTTTCTTGATGAAATAGGGTAACCGAGACTGGGTCTAAAGTCGTACTTGTAGTCTGCACTACTTCCGTTCTTATCTACATAATGAAAAAATGCCTGTATTTGATAGGACCCTTCACTCACATCAAAAGCATCTCTCCAATGCTGCACTTCACATCCTTTGTACACAATAGCATCACCAACTGAACACTTAGGGGTAACGGTTGCACCATCATTATCTTTTACATGCATGTCCCAGCTATACCCTTGTGCATCGGTAACATATTTGTATCCCATGCAGGCAGTGACACTTATCTCACATGCAGCTCGGTCCTTGTGCATTGGTAGTGTGTCACCTGGCTTGTAGACACGATAATACGAATATGTTGGATACAGGTCTAGTTGTGTTATTTTTTCTACTTTTGGCTTCAGTAATAATAAAATCGATTCCATTAATGTGTCAGCATAAACTGCATGTGTACCCTCTCGGTAAGAGACTGTTTCTGGAGAGTATTCTAATACTTGTTTCATTAAAGTATATGATGTTACAATCTCGCAAATTTCTAAAGGAACAAGCCCTAAAGCATGCGCATATTTTTTTTCATTAAAATTATAAAACATTATTGTGCTCTTACTACTATGCCTTGTGGTGACAATATGACTCCTGGTGTTGTAATACTACCATACAATTTTAAATCTTTTTCATAATGACTTATAATTGTTGCTTCTTGAGCAGGTGTAAATGTAATACCCTTGACTATGGTAGTAGGTGCTTTTACAGGTGCAATAGGGAGTTGTAGATCACTTACTAGTTCATTAACATGGTCTGAATATCTGTAAAATCGAATACCAGAAAATATATTATCCAAAAGATCCACCTGTGAGACAAGTGTTTTATTTTTATACAAAAATGGTTCATTTGCATCTTTGTTTTTTAATTTATTCACAGCATCTTCAGTGCATGCATATACATCAAACTCATGATTTTTTATATGCAGTTCAGGTACCTCGCGGCTTATAAAGCTTCTAAATCTATCCACTGGATGTCGTATAAGAGCATGAGGGATGCCGCGCGTGGCTTCTGATGCTGTGGGTACGAAGATATGTGGTGGTTTGCTTTCTACAAAGACGTAGTGTTCGTTCTTTAGCTTACTATAATAATAAACGACACCAGGTGCAGGTACAGGAATTAGTTCATTAGGTACTTGTATTTTTTTAAGATCACCATTTGTATTCTTTAATGCCTGTATAAAACCTTCTCTGCTCTCAACTGGTGTCATCATTTGTGAATAAAGCTCAGGATAAAAAGATTTAAGAATTGCTTCACCCATGGCTGTAGTCAGCCCGTTCCTTCCGATTCTCACATATGATTTGTTGTTTGGCAATTTCCAGTATATCATACGTGTTTACTTATAAAATAATAGAACATTAATCAATTATATTTGTTGTTTTTTAATATTATGTCTATACAATTAGAAAATGAGCACTACTATAACACCATTATTTAGCAGCCCTCTGTATCATACCAATATTAAGAATGACTTAGATATTCAAGAAGTTGTTACAGTCTTTGATAATGCTAATTTGAATAAGCGAGAGTTAATGATTGAGAATATAGGAAATAAATTCACAAGTGATCAAAACGTTTTAAATGCAAATCAAAATACAGCTATTTATAAAGCTATTAAAAAACATGTTGATATTTACTTCTACGAATTATTAAGAGCAGAGAAAGATATTGAAATTTATATCACACAATCTTGGATTAATAAAAGCAACCCGGGTGACTACCATCAAGTTCATACACATCCTAATTCTTTTTTAAGCGGTACTTTTTATTATAAAACTGATATAAATGCTGGACATCTTACGTTTGCAGATCCAAAATACACTCCACTTGAATATAGAAAGCAAGAACACACTGCATTTAATTCCAATTTGTGGAAAGTAATTCCAAATGAATATGATTTAGTTCTTTTTCCGTCTTATCTTTTACATGGGGTTGGAATTAATACTTCATCTAATACAAGAATATCACTGGCTTTTAATACCTATCTCAGGGGAATTATAAACAACAAACCTACAACATCTCTCAACTTAAATTAATAAGGCGCAGTTCTGTGCGCAGGGTTATTGATGGGGTCGCATGTATTTGCCCGTACGCCTCTATTGCCAGCAAACCACGGGTGTGTGCTAGCAGGATCAAATGTGAGTGACCAGCCATTTTTTATCAATGGTAAAACACCTACACCTTGACTAGGACAGTAAGATGCACATCCACCTATCATCCCTAGCCCTGCTCCCCAACCAGATCCACCTGATCCGCCACCACCTGTAAACTGGCCTCCAGGTCCACTGCCCTCTACAGAAAATCCTCCAGGGGAACCAGCTCCACCACCACCGTTTCCATCAGGACCTCCACGATCTGCGCCACAGCCACCACCTGCGCCAATAATACCGTTATTGACTATAGTTAAATTATATCCTAATGAAATTGCAGAACCTGGCTCTGCGCCTCTTGCAGCTGATCCACCATTACCTAGAATCAATCCTTCAGGTGAACCTAAGAGCCCTGTATTTGCAGGCACATTTAAAACTATTTCAGATCCTGCTATCCATGATCCTGTGTACAATGCCACACCACTATTTTGAGTATTGCATCCAAGATTGCCCCGCATGGTAAACACTACACGCACTGGTCCTGAAGATCGAACACCAGGGTAATTTGCATCCATTATGGTAGCTAAATTTTGTGCTGTTAAAAACACACCAGGAGTGCCGAATGTTATCTGAAATTCACCATCACCTATTAGTCCGCCTAACATATATTAATTTATGCTTACAGGTATTTATATCCAAACGAAATGTCTACATTGGTAAGACTTGTGCCAGCAATTAGACTGACTAATGTACCAGCCGGTATAACACTATTCAATGTTATTGCGGGAGAGAAGGAAGGAGCACCACCTGTAGCGTTCGCTATTACTGATGTAATGATTTGTATGTTGTAGGTTGCTCTAAACAATGGAATTGTACCTGCATTAATTCTGGGTGATGCAAATGTTGCCATATTTTTAAGCGCACCAAAAGTAGGTGAGGTTATGCTCCCTGTAACGTCTAAGTTTCCACTTAACTGAGCAGTGCCTGTCACATTTAATATACCTGACACATATGCATTACCCTTAACATATGCATTACCACCCACAGTAAGATTGCCGCTCACCCCTGCATTATTAGATGCAGTGCTGTTTACACAACTCAAATTGCCTGTAACAGTTGTATTTCGATTAATATAAAATTGATTACCACAGGCAATAAAAGCAGGATCAAGATTAAACAATATACTTGTTGGTTCTGGTGTTATGATCAACCCAGGGCCTGCTGTATATGTGGCAGTGTAAAGGATTTGATTTATACTGATTGCTGTGAGAGTGCTAGTATTGGTTCTACCTATAACTTGACCTGGCTCAACAAAGGCAAGCACAGGTGGGTTGGTATTATTTGTAGGGTTAAGAAAAAGAGAGTTTTGTGTTATTTGTCTTAAATGTTCTACACCAACACCGTTACTTACTGATCCAAGTGCAAGACTAATGGGGGTTGAAGGATCAGATTTTGACAATGTTACACCATCTACAACATTGCTATTTAAATTTGTTACTGCTACACCTTGTACTTGTAAATTTAATAGTAAACCTGGATCATAGTAAAACTGTGTAGAGTTAACAAGAGTAGAAATATCATATTTTACTAAGTCAGCTACAAGCGGCACATCACTTGTTGTAAGGTTACTCCTAGCACTTAAGCTGTAAATTGTTCTTGTGTTTTGATCAAAAATTATATCACCTCTTTCTGCACCTTGACTAGCAAATGTATTATATGCTTCCTGACTAAAGCCTGAACCTAAATATGACCCGTAAAGTGAGCTAACACGACCAAGGTTTCTCACGCCAGCAGCAACACCGCCTACGATGCCATTCCCTATGTACAACCTCTGAGTATCAGTGCAAAAAGCTGGTTCACCTAGGTTAAACGTAATTCCTGTGATGTTTGCTGTTCTTCTGTCTAAGTTTGTACCGTTTCTTATGATTATTTTTGTGATTTGATTAGCCATACTTTAAATTATTTATTAAAACCACATAAATATAAATAACAATATGGCAGCTAATTCAGGTTTTTCCGCTGTAGCAGACAG
>Ga0181356_1000627_pt1 | contig 15295 bp, 12 predicted proteins | sample Fa13VDMM110SN_FD_130104 | JGI IMG/M metagenome (GOLD analysis project Ga0181356, IMG submission 130104) | Freshwater viral communities from Lake Michigan, USA - Fa13.VD.MM110.S.N | ecosystem: Environmental > Aquatic > Freshwater > Lake | place: USA: Michigan | collected 2013-09-24 | reverse complement strand
CGCCAGCCTCCGGTAGAGCCTCGACCTCGGCCTCGGTAGGCGTAGTGCCAACGCCAGCACGGCGAGCACGCAGCGCAGCGAATGGCATGCGGATGCCACGGCTAGTCGTCTCGCCCTCAAGAGGAGCAGCCTTTGTTACCTCGGAGACGTCAACAGCCTGCTCCTTCGGGATGACGATGCGGCGACCGTCCGCAGTCTCCAGCACCGTCGCGCCTTCAGGGTCAGACGGAAGCAGCGCAGTCTCACGACCGGTGATGGTACGCGTAGCCGAAGGCGCAGGACGTTCGGCTTCAGAAACACCAAGCGTATCGTTGTCGGGTGCGACCACAGCAGGCGAGAACTTCGCAGTCTTCACGCGAGGATCTTCTGCACTGATGGGTTCAAGTTCAGAGTCCGGTGCGTCAGAAATGAAAGCGAATGAATCATCCTTCATCTTGAAGACCTTGCCACCCGTAGCAGCAGAGACTTCAGCAGTCGTCTGCTTGTCTCGCGCTGCTTCAATCTCTGCGTCCGTGGCGTACTTGCCATCAAGCTTACGGTACCTGCCGTCCTTGTTGACCTTGGCAGCGTCAGGCGAAGGCTCACCGACCTGCACGGACAGCACGCGACGGGCCTCAAGACCACGACGCGGGAGGATCTGCCGCTCAGGACGCAGCGTGCTCTGACGCATCGCCACACGAACTGCACGCTCGTCGTCAGGGCCGGGAACGTACACGGTGTCGGTGGCGCTGTCGTAGCCGGGAAGATCCTTGTCACCGGGACGATCAGCAGGACGCGTGTTGCCTACCTTCAGCCCATTGCTTGCTGCCCAATCTTGGAACTTCGGTCGGCCCACCAAGCGAGCCATCGCGCTGATGCGAGAGTCCTTGGTGGCTGTCTCTCCAACACCGAACGACTTCAGAGCCGTCTGCGCCTGCATCACGAGATCGCCAGACAGCTCGGTGTTGAGCTTTGCGATCTCTTTATCGTAGGCTTCACGACGAGTCGTAAGGTCAGTCAGACCAGGAATCTTCTCCGCAACAGTGCGAAGACGGTCGAACTCTGCATTAGGGATGCCGTTGAGCGCCTTCTGCACCGTGTCGGATACTTGACCGCTTCCTGCAACAGACGACAAGTCCTTGAGTGCGTCAGACCCGAAGCTGTTGACGATGACCTGTGCCGCGTTGTTCAAGGACTGCTGTGCAGCAAGACGGTCGTTGTACTGCTGCATCACTCCTGTGTCGCCGGGGATGTCGAACGACAAAGGGTTTTCTACGTCAGTCGCCTTGATCAAGTAGTCGATGTCGCCAGTCAGCGTAGGGTTGTACGCGCTAGCCGATGCGTCCTGAAAGTACAGCTCAAAGATGCGACGGTTCGTCGCAGGATCTTTGATCTTACCAAAAGTTTCCGTCTCTGCCTGACTGATGATCGTCTTGAGACGCTGCTCGTTTCCCTTGTTCAGAGAGACGTTGATGTCCTTCTGAAGCTCCATGACCTGAACAAGGTACTTGATCTTGTCAATGGGCTGTACGTTGCCTGCTTGAAGCGCACGACCATACGTTGTATTGAGGTCAGCAAGCTTTACGAACGCGTCGTTCTGTCCCTTGCCGATGAACTCATCGAGCTTGGTGACGCCACGCTGAAGCGACTCACGACGCGCAGCCTTGATCTTGTTGCCCTCAACGACCATTCTGGTCACGGCTTCAATTGCAGACACAAACTGCTGCGAGTTAGCGCGAGTTTCTGCGGCCTTAACAGAAGCGGCGGTAGGTGCTGGAGGCGTCGCCATGGTGTCTCCTAGAACGAACCAAGAAGGGACATGATGTCGGACTCGCTGGCCGTTCCCGGCGCAACAAGAGACTGAAACGGACTCTCGGTTCCGGACTGCTCCTTGACCTCTTGAGCCTTCTCGCGGCCACGCATCTGCGCAGCCTCAAGCGCACGCTGACGGCGAAGCTCACCGATGGCCTGTGCGTTCATCTCGGCAGCAAGACGAGCACGCGAGGTAGCGTCCGCAGCCTGTTGACCAGCCGCCTGCTGGGCCTGGAAGAACGAACCCTGACGAGCGCCACCCATGGCCGCGCTACGCTGGAGATCCTGCTGCTGCTGCTGCATGGTAGCCGCAGCCTGCTGCTGAGCGCCCATCGTCTGCTGCATGACCTGCGCTTGGTCGGGAGCAAGCGTCTGGCCCATGCGGATACGCTTGAGCGACTCCTTGAGCTGCTTGTCGTACGTGCGCTGGTACTCGTTGCCGACAACCTGCGTGCCGAAGTCACCAAGAGCCTGACCAGCCTTGAAGCCCGTGACGGCACCAGCAGGGCCACCGAAGAAGCTACCGACGCCCGCGCCGACAACACCAGTAATGGTTCCAGCAGTCGTTGCCATCAGACCTCCTACTTCACCGTGAGAACGGTGGCGTTACGAACACGGATTCTAATACGGTGGTTCGACTCGTAGTAGGCTTGAGGCTGCTCGTAGATGCCGCCATCCGTCGATTGTTCGACCTGGTTGTTCGCACGTACGGACACCTTGAGCGTTGCAGTGTGCCAGCCTTCCGAGATGTTCTTCACCGGGAAGTGCATGTTGATCGGTCGAGCCTGAAACGCCTCAATGATCTGGTAGCTCGTAATGTTTCCGCTATAGGCGAACGGAGTCGGGTACACGGTGAGCGGAAGATCACGCTCGGTGTAGGCGTACTCTTGACCGTCGTACTCAACCACGTAGTAGATGCGTGCGCTATCGTCGTTGTCAGACTGTTGACCGTCAATAGGCCGACCACGAAGACGCCACCACGAACAGAAGAACGAAAGGTTGATCATCGCGAGCGAGGCGTCAGAACGCTGGTACCAAGTGATGGCCGTTCCGGCGATCTCACGCGCTTCGTTGCTGCGTCCCCATGCAGTCTCAATGAAGTCCTGCGAGTAGAGCAGTCCATCGCTCTTACCGTACGACATCATGTAGGGACGGATCTGCTCGTTCTTGATGAGGAACGCAGCGTTGAAGTTAATCGTAGGCTCTAGGTTTCCGTTGCTCGTTTGGTAGAGCGACTCGCCCGTGGTGTTGCTGTACAGGTCACGATTGAATTGGTCAGCGTTGAACAGCGTGCCGTCTGTCGGGACGTACGGAAGAGATACGAGAGACATTATCGCTCCTGAATCCAGGCACTAGCATGCCCGCCTTTAGTGGTGACCTCAATGTTGAAGTTACCAGCCGTAGATCCGTAGTAGCCGTTCACGCAGATTTCAATGCGCTCAAGCGTGCTTGAACCTATGATGCCGGCCAGCGTGTCTGTTTGGATGGCTAGGAACAACGGAATGTCGTCGTCGCAGAGGTTGACGTTAACCTTGTCGCCTAAACCATTTGCACGATTGTACGATACAAAGAAGTTGTCGTTGGTGCAGTACACCTCGCACCTATCGATGTTGAACACCGCAGCCGCAGTCTTCATGCGGATGGTAAAGCACGCCATGGCCTGGCTGCGCACATTACCGGTAGCGCCAGTACGGGTCACATGCTTCAACGCGACGTTCGCCATGACGACAAGCCAGCCTTTATTTACTGCAAGGTTCCATCCCGCACCACCGTTGTTGAGCACAAGCAGATTGCCAGCAGCATCGCGGACGATGTCCCAGACCGTGTTGGAGCCGTACTCAAAGTATTGCGTCGTGTAGTCAAACAGAGTCGTGCTGATGTTCTTGGTGTCGACCTGCGTAGCAGCAGCGGGAAGAACCTCTGACCGCAGCGCGCCACGCTCGGTGTTGCCGAGCACGATGCTGTTGATGCGGTTTTCGATCACGTCGAGTCGGTCAAGGTACAGGCTCTGGTTGGACAGAACCTGCGCCTCCTGAATGTTCACGATGCCGCTGCTCGGGTTCGTGACCGTGCCGCCACCCCACGCGTTGCACTTGAGCACGAAGAGCTGACGGTTGTAGATGCCTACGGTGGAGCCAAGACGGTTGGTGTCTGGATCGCTGTTGACGTTGTTGTCGACTAGGCCATCGCTCTGCGGCATGCGTCGGACGACGACGTCAACCGTGTTCTGGCCCTCGACCACGGGCACGGCGAACGTAAGCCGCACCGGTCGAGCCGCGTTGCCGCAGCCCTCGGTGTTCTGAACGTAGCGAACGTGGCGATAGTCGAAATTCCCAGTCTTTGCCTTGGCCTTGTAGGTCATCTGCATCGACGGGTCAGGGAATATGTACGAACCAGTGATCGTCTCGTTGACGACAGACCCATTGACGCGAAGCGCGAACTGCACGCGGACAGGATCTTCGGTAGCGTTGTTAGGAAAGTCGAGAACTAGTCCGCTTATTCCACCCTTCCACGATGTGTAGGTCAGCTGCGCCACGATCCACAGGATGTCCTCACCCGTTTCAATGGTGTAGGTCAGGTCATCGATGGTCTGCCACGCTTGACTGTAGGCCACGATTGATACGTCATTGTTAGCAACGAACCAGTTATTGGCGGTGTTGCTTCCAAAGCCGCTTACGGATTCTTGAAACGCTAGGAACTTGCTGGTGTAGGCGTCCTCGTTTCCGATAGTCCCAAAGTTCTCAATCTTGGCGAGCGGGAACTTGCCGTTGACCGGCTTGATGTCGTGCTCGTTAATGCGCCCGTAGATCTTTTCTGCGATGGGAGCAAAGAGCTTGTTCAACTCCATCGGAGTCGGAAGCTCTTGGGGCTTGAGCGCCTTGTCAGGGAAGATGTGCGCCATGGTTCAGCCCTTCATGATGCGAGCGCCACGCTCGGATGCGACGACGCCGTCGAACGCGAACGCTGCGATGTGGAGGTACTCGCCGTCCGCAGGCTGGCCGACAAGCTCAAAGGAGAAGCTGTCCACGCTGCGTAGGTGCATGTCAAAGCGACGCCAGAACAGACGAGGCGACAGCGCCTTGGCCGTACCAATGACAGACGTGGAGTACGGGCCTGGTCGATCATCAGCCATCAGCGTGAGTTCACCCGTAGCGATGACCTCATCCAACCGACCGTTGCGGTAGGCGTTCACGGTAATCTTGGCGCTGCTGCTCTCAAGGAAGCCGACGTAGATCGTCGCTGCGTTGAAGCGCGTAAGGCCAGACCCGTCGATCTTAAGAAAGCGGCTCCTGTACCGAAACGACACAATGCTGCTAGGGTAGTCGCGAGTCTCATGGTCGAGCACGACCACGTTGTTCTCGTTGACGTACTCACTTGCTGCGAGGACGTACTTGCGGTCATCACGCGTCACGCACAGGCTGCGGTAGCTGCGGTCGTGGTTCTGCTCGCGCCACCCGATCCCATCGTACGTGAAGATGTAGTTCGGGATGTTCGAACCAGGCAGCGGCAAGGCGCACACGTACTCACGCATCGTCGGGTTGTAAACGGCTACGGAACGCGACAGTTTTGCTGTATTCGAAAGCCGTAGACGGTCTTCGATAGCGTCGCTGATGTACTGAACATTCTCGCCGTTGTAGCTGTAGAAGCCATCACGACCGAGCCACACGAGTTCGCCCCATCCGGTAGAGACGATGCTCGACGGAGCCACGCACCCGATGCCGTTCGTCACCGGGATGCTCTGGTAGACGCCAGGCTCGTTCTCGGTGATGGCGTAGACGTTGCTCGTGGTGAAGGCTAGCAGGCGACCATCGAACACGGCAAGTCCGGTGACCTCATGTCCGTTCGGGTCAGGAAAGATGAACCGCTCAGGGCGGAACGAACCGGGGAAGCCTGGGTCAGAGAAGTGGACGATGCCGGGGTTGGCCAGCGTGTTGCCTATAGCAAGACCACCGCCGAACGGCGTCATCACCTTGAACGTAGGCGTAGGCAGGTAGTTCTGACCAACAGGCCCAAGTAGGGCGTCGGCAGTCTCGTCAGGCCAGCACGTCGTCACGTTGTCGGGGATGCGGGCAAGGAGCCGCATGTCGTAGTTACGATGCATCGTGTCGGCAGATCGCAGGATGCGACGAGCCACCGTACCGTTAGGCCCAACGGTGATGCCTTCAATCCAGAACTGACGCTGAAGGTCAGAGTACGTGACCGACGAGTCGCCAAGATCCTTGTAGGTGTCCGCAAAGATCGTACGTTCCTTGAAGAACTTGGTCTTGGTCTGCTCTTGAAGGACGCGCACACTGCTCATGGCGCTCCACGGAGACAGGTTGCCGAAGGCGTCTTCAAACTGGACAGCGTAGTTCCAGTTGCCTTCAAGCATCATGCCGATGGTGGAGTCGCTCGCCGCGTCGCTGATCGCAGTCAGGTCAGACGAGATCGTCCCGATGTTGCCGGGATGACTGTAGCCGAAGTCGTTTACTGAACGCTGGAAGTTGCCGCTCGGGCTTGAACTAGGCCCAAGCACAGTCGGTGCATTCGGAGCGCGGTCGTGGCCAAGAGTCATGAGCCTGGCGAACGGAACATTATTCTTGATGTAGCCATCGTAGATGAGCGCGCTGTCGATCCCGTTCGTCCAGATGATGCGTCCACCGACCTCGCAGAATTGATCGGGGTACTTGTACGAGGCCGTCTCGGTCAAGTCTCCATGAATGTTGTTGAACGCGTCGCCGGTTAGCGAGTATCCAGTCTGTTCATAGAGCGTATCGCCTGACCTAACCAGCAGTACGTCTCGCATCCCTTGGTCGAGCATCGCATGGTAGACACCATACATGCTGCTCGTCCAAGTGTAGGGCGTATAGCTGCACGGCCCACGAACTGCCGCAAGGGTGCCGTCCGACGTGCGCTGGAGGTTCAACACCTGAAACGCGAACTCGTCGGGGGCGTAGGTCTTTCCGCTCTCAACGAGAGGAACAACCAAAACCTTGCGGGTGTACGACATCAGACGGCTCCGCGCTTCCGTGCAGACGTAACCTCAACCGGAGAGTCGGGCGGCGCAGCAGGCTCTGCCTTGGTGTCGGCAGGGAAGAGGACGTTGTCATCCTTGATCGGATGCCACTGGGAGCGGCTGCTCCAGCCCTCGCCCTGCGCCACGCGGTAGGCGTTGCGGAACCCGCCGTGGATGACGGCGAGCCACTGGGTGGGCGTCTCCTTGACGCCGATGACGGTCGCAGTCTCGGTGGCGTCCGGCCACACGGAAACCCACACATCGCCGGTCTTCGGCTTCTCGTAAGGGATGAATGCCATTGCTTCTCCTAGATCAGCTGGTCATGGGGCCGAACCGCAGCCCAGCGAAACGTCGGTTCGGGTAGTTCTGTACGAACCACGGGAGGCCAGGAATCATGCGTGCCGGATTGGCGTACATGGCCTTGAGCTTCGGAAGGTGGATGGTCAGGTACAACTGGAGGTGGTTGTTAGCCTCCTCCTGCTGGCGATCCATCAAGCAGAGATAGTAGAGGCCAAGCTCGATGAGTCCATCGTGGCAGTCCGGGTGAACCGGCGGCGCATCGAAGTCGTTGACGAGCTTCTCCGGACGACGGCGAACGCGGAAGTCCACCTCGTACCGCTGGTCTTGGTGCGGATAGAAGGTGTACGCGTAGTAGCCCTGCGACTCAGGCAGACGACGATAGTAGTCAGGCACGACAGAGCCGTTGTCGTCGTAGGTCGTGGTGATGCCGTCGATGTCGACAAGGTACTGAAAGATGCTTCCAGCCTCGATGGTCGGATGCGACGGGCTTGCACCGGTCACGCTACGGCGACGGTAGATGCGCTTGTAGATGCCGCTTCGGCTGTAGCGCAGCGAGGCGCTGTCTCCAAAGTTCAACTGCCAGTCGATCTCTGGAAGCGTGAGCACGACAGACGGGCCTGGGAATGTGCTGACCGTAGCCACGCTGCTGATCGGAGACGGCGCGCTCTCCCACACAGGAATCGGCGTGCCGTTGTTGCTGCTGAACTCAGCGTCACGCTTGCCCCAGCAGTAGGTGAACACGTACTCAAACGAGCCAATGGGTTCAGGCCCGAGCCACGTTGCCTGCTGTCCAGACGCAGTCGTAGGAGCCTTGACCGGAGCATCAATCTGAAAGTGCCTGCCGCGAGCGCAGTACTGCGGGCGACCGATGACGTTGCCTCGGATGTTGTCGTGCTCCATGTAGGAGGCAAACGACTGCGGTAGGCAGATGATCTGCGAGACGTTCGGGTCGTGGATGCCGCCATCCACAAGTTCCATCACGTCGTCAGCGAAGAAGAACTCTGGCTGATGAAGCCTGAACTTCACGTTCGTGATGGGCAGGATTGCAGACTGAAGCGGTCGGTCGAGGCTCACAAGGTACTGGTTCAGGTGCGTAAGATTCACCGTCTCAAGCCAGAACTCGCGGCACTGGCGACGATGGTACACGCCCTTCGCGTCCTGAAACTCGATGTGGTAGATGCCGTTCCATGTACCGTCAGTCTCTGGCACAATGCTAAGACCGACGCCAAGTCCGAACGACATGACGTACGAGTCAGTCGTAGACGACACGCCACGACCGAAGTCGGCCTCCGTGAAGTCCTTGTTGACCACGACATGGTCGATGTCGGGAATGACAGCAGCCGGCACATCCGACGCGATGCGCTGGAGTGCGAGGTTCAACACGTCGTCAAGCTCGGACGAGAAGCCCTTGGTCGTGTCAGCGTTCCACGCCCGCACGGTAAGCAGCCTGTCGCGCCAGTCTTTCTTGTTCATGTTGACCTCCTAGCACGAAGCCGGTGACAGGAGCATATACCCCTGTCACCGGCCTGTGTCGCCTAGTTGAGACTAGAGCTTGATGTACGCGGTTCCGACAAACGGAGACACGCTAGGCAACGCAGCGGGGTTGAACGCCACGAGGTCGACAGCACCAATGGTGCCGGCGTTGAACTCGCCAGCCGCAACGCAGGTCAGCGAGCTGTTCGCAGCCACGCCAGCCGAGACTCCGAGCACGCTACCAACGCCACCGTACTGCACGAAGCCGTAGTAGGTATCGAGGAACAGGCTCGTCACGCCATTGAACGTGTAAGCCTGAGCGGCGCCAACGAAGCGAGCGTGCGTCGCGGCAGTGGTAGAAGCAACCACGTCAAACGCCGTGCTGCCGTCCTTGATCATAGCGCCCTGACCGACCTTCAGGCTCGCGCCCGCGCCGTTCCTGACGTACACCCAGAACTTGCTGCCCTGCGTGTCCCTGGTGACGACGCGGTAGCCCATCCGGTAATTAGGGGTGGTGCTGATAGCAGTCACCACATCAGCGGTAAATTCGGGAAGCATGCTTCAGTCCTCCTTTATTTAGGCCGCGCCGCCGGCAATGCAGCCGTGGGCGGGGAACTTGGTGAGCACCATCTGGTGGTGCAGCTCGACCTTCGCGGTGACGGCATCCTGCTGCGCGATCTGGTCGGTGAAGTCCGAGATCTGCATCTTCTGGATGTGCACCAGCTCGAGGAAGTCGGTGTTGATCATGTAGACAACGCCGGCATTCGCGGGAGAGGTGAAGTCCGTGGTGAGGTCGATCAGGTTGGAGGCGTAGACGCCACCGACGCCGATCACGTCCTGAATGAGGTTCGACTTGTCCGTGTTCTCCGGCAGGGCCGTGAGACGGACGAGGTCGAGCTTCGCATTCTGGTAGTTACCGAACGTGTCGTCGTCCATCACGATGATGTCCGGGCCACCGTTCGGCTTGCCAGCGAACTGCGCGCACTGACGGTACAGCTTGCGGATCTTGGTGATGCCGTCCGTCGCGAAGGCCGTGATGGACTGGAACTGGTTGAAGTGGAAGTTCGCCTGGCTCTTCGTGACGTTCTGCACCGGATCGCTCTGGGAGCCGGGAGCGAGGAAGTCGAGGAGGCCGTTGGTGACGCCCGTACCGACACCAGCCGCGAACTGGCCGTTGAAGGTCGTGAAGCCAGCAAGCTCCGCGCTGTCGATGGCGATGCCAGACGACGCACCCGTGAGCAGGTACTTCTCGTAGTCGACCGTGAAGCCGTCCATCGTCACCTTGGGGTAGGTGTCGATGAGCTTGATCGCGCCGAGACGGCCCTTGTTCTGAAGGAGTTCCTTCTTCGGGATGTTGATCGGCAGCACCACGCGGTGGAACTCGACCTGGTACTTCTGGCTCTTCTTGTACCGGGTCATGTCGAGCGTTTCGTCGCCGTTGAAGATGCCGGTGCCGCGAGCGGGCGAGCCGGACATGATCGAACGCTCGATCTGAGTACCGCCGTCAGCGGTGATGCGGCCCTTCTTTTCGAGGGCACGGAAGGTGGGGACGTTCTGGTAGAACGCGCTGACCATCGGCCCCTTGAGGTCGGCCAGCGTGGTATTGAGAAGTTCGACGGAAACCGACATAGTCGTGGCTCCTGAGTAAAGGAAGATGAGGAAGAGTGCTTGCTCGCCTTCCCATCATAGGAGCCAGACCGTGCCGAAGCCTACGGATGCTCTAGGTGGGGGCTAAACCCACCGTAAGCATGTGCATGACACTCTGTCAAGAGAGACAGAATGTCACTCGTCGTCAGGCTCACCCATGGCCTGCTGACGCAGCGCACGGATGGCGTCGTCGTAGGAGTTGAACTCCTTGGACGTACGTGTGCTGGTCGGATTCGGGCCATCACCAGGAGCCTTGCTGGCTCGCACGCTCGGAGGCGGCTCGACCTTGCGAGGGCCAAGAGGCTGCGGCTTCTGCGGCATGATGGATCGCGTCATCTTTGCAGCAGTGTCGCTGTCGTAGCCGGCCTCGATGAGCTTCAGGAAGTTGGAGAACGCGCCAGACTCGTTCCCCGCCTCATCGACTTGGTAGTCCTCGTAGATGTCTGGGAAGTCTGCCTTGAACTTCGCGTCGAAGACCTCGGCCTCCTTCGCGACAACCTGCTCCTCGTAGGAGAGGTAGCGGTTCTGCCACTCGTCGCGCTCGCGCTGAAGAGAGGACAGCGAACCATCCTTCTCTTCAAGCGCCTTGCTAAGCGACGAGATCTTGTCGTTCAGTTCAGCCGTGGAATCGTCAGAACCAAGGAGGCGCTGGAGCCATTCGCCGTTGTCCTTCGCAGACTCAAGAGACTTCTGAAGCTCAGACTTCTCCTGCTGCCAAGACTGCTGGCCCTTCTTGAACTCATCGAACTTCGACTGGTAGCCGCGCTGCCAGTTTCCGTACTTTGACTTCAAGCCATTCTCGACGGTAGCGCGTGCCTGTTCGGGCAACGTGCTCCACCAAGGTTGAGACTTGATGCTCTCAAGCTCGCCGTTCCATTCAGAGGATACGCCCTCGCCACCGCCACTCTCGGTAGCAGAGGGAGAAGTGTCTCCACTAACGGAAGACGATGGCGAGGACGCAGCCTCCGCGCCTGTATCCTGCACAACCTCGGTAGTGCTCGTGTCCATGGCTTCTCCTTCAGACTGGTTGATCACATACCCATACGCATACGGTACGCCTTGGCCTTACCGTCGTCTTCCATGCCGTCCTCGGCCATGTCAGACATCTCGGCAGCCTTCTTCATCTTGTCCATCTTGGACGAGACAGAAGGCATGGACTCTTCAGAGGTAGGCTCCTCTTCAGAACCCATCTCCGCGCTAGGCTTCTCAACCTTCGCGAGGATGATCTTGACCATGGCCGGCTCGGACTTGTACATCGACGCAAGTTCCTCGGGAGACTTGCCCTTGGTCTTGTCATCGAGCTGGCTCGCCATGAACAGCGCCTTCGCGTCCGTGGTGAGGTTGAGATCCTTGATCATGGCGGCGAGAGGCTCAAGCTTGCCTTCGGATTCGGCCTTGTCCACGATCTTCATCAGCGTCTCACGAAGGCGGTTCGCCATCATGGAGTCGTCCTTGCTCATCATGTCGTCCATTACTGCCTCCTAAAGTGGCGACCACTCAAAGGGTCGTACCCGTTATTGCGCTCACGGATGACCTCGGCCCACTGCTGTGAGTCAATGCCACGGGCACGGCGCGCTTCCCATGCTCGATGCTTGTGGAAGTCTGCACGCTCGGAACGATCCGAGTTGCTGACCTCAACGATCTTCTGGCCGGTGTTGCGCTCAACAACAGCCTTGTAAGCGTTCCAGTCTTCGCGAGACTCGTAGGTGATGCCGTCGTGCGTGAGCGGCTTCCACATCTGTGACGTGGACGCAACCTTCGCACCTTGCGGATACCACCCGTTCTTGCGAGGCTTGCCACAGTCAGGGCACGGAGGCGGGCCTTCAGAGCGACGGTACAGGACGCCGATCTCCCAGTGACCGTCTTCGCAGTTCAGGTCGAACGTGATGAAACTCATGTGGTAGCAATCTCCTCTTCACTAATCGGTGCAGCCGCCTGATTGGCGACAGCCTGCTGCTGCGGAGGCATCTGCGCTGCGGGAGGAGCAACGCCTTGAGCCTCAAGCATGGCTGCTTGGTCAACAGGTGGCTGTGCAGCCATACCCTGTGCAGGCTGCGGCGGCACACCGGGAGCGCCCTGCGGAGCCTGCTCTGGCTTCAACAGGCGAGGCGACAACTGGAAGACCTCAAGGAACTGCTTGGTGACCTCAAGCGCATCGACGTACGGGTTGTTGAGCAGGAACTGCATCGCAGCCTTGAACTGCTCCTGAAGCACCGCACGGTTGGACTCCATCGGGGAGTACGGCACGACCTTGAACTTTGCACGCACGTTCTCAAACGAGGACGGGTGGATCGGCTCAGCGTCGGAGTAGCCGGTAAACTCCACAATCTTCTCTTCACGCATGAACTTCATGGCGAGGAAAGCCATCTGCTCTGCGACCTGAGTCGTGACCGTGTCGATCTTGCGCTGACGAGCAGACAGACGGTTGCGGAGCTGGCCCTCGACCAGAGCCAACTCGGTCGCGGTACGAGCGCCCGTGACCTGACCACGCTGTGCGTCGGCAAGCGCAGACACCGTAGCGATGCTCTTCTCAAGAGAAGACGCCATCTCAAACAGCGCACCCGGAGGCTGCGGCATCGGCCACGCGTAGAACGAGTCGGCCATGCTCTTACCGCCGGTCGTGCGAATGCCGACCATGCTGCCGACAGGAGCCTCCTGCGCCACGGCCACATCCTCGCTCTGCAACGCGGTGCTGTCGTACCCGGTCTTCGGGATGGACAGACGAGCGATGTTCAGCAGGTAGGTGCGGATGTGGTTCAGCTCCTCCTGATTGTCGCTGATGAGCGCGATGTCGGAGAGGCCACGGCAGTCCTCGCCGTTGTTGTTCAGCGTGAGGACAGAGTACGGGCAGTAGAGAAGCTCGTCCTCAAGAAGCGGCTCGTCGTAGTCGAGGTGCATGTGGACGACACGGTTGCTCTCGATGTCGTAGACCTCGTAGACCGTGATCCAGTTCTGCCAGTTCTTAAGTTCCTGACGAGAGACAGCCGTACCAAGATCGTAGCCGAGCCACTTCGGGTAGGTGTCGCCTTGGATGCTGTTGGCCCACGGCTTGTACAAACCGTTCTTGATGCGGGACTTGAACTCATCCTCGCTGATGACGGTGGCCTCAATCCAGTAACGGATGTCGGACGAGCGACGCGACGTGAGGTCGAAGAACACCGCACGCATGTCGCAGGCCCGAACCAAGGGCAGGTCGTTCTTCGCGTCCCACACGGTCTTGAGAATGCCTCGACCGTAGAGCACGGCGTCCTGAACAGCCAGCACAAGCTCGCTGTAGTAGTCGCTATGGTCGAGCGAGAGGTTGACCACGCCCTCCATGCCCTTGAGCGCATCACCAGGTGCCGGCCCACGCGACAGCGCAGTGACCTGCGGGTTGCGAGGCACGAGCGTAGAGAGCGCAGTCTCGGTGATGGCGAACGTGAGGTTGATGCTGGTGACCAGCAACTCGCTCTCGGTCGGGCCAGCAGACTCACGGTCGGTGTAGAACTTGCCTTGGTAGAAGCGCAGCAGCCGGTCGAACGCCAGCTTCTCCGTGCTCTTGAACGACTGTACGTGACGGTCGATTGTAGGACGGTACTCGGAGAGCTTCATGGGTGAATCCCTAGTGTCTTTGATCGACGCGGCTTGAAGAGTTTGTCGAGAGTCTCAACAGAAAGAGAGAACGTCTGACCCGGCTTCAACGCGACGGTACGCTTGGTTGACTCTGGACGCAGCCCATATCCGCGCTTGCGGAAGATAGCCGCCGCAATCATCACCGTGATGGCTCGGTCGAAGTGGTGGCGTCCATGTTCACCCTTGCCGCGCTTACGACTCTCGCCGTCCCATTGCAGCAACTGATGGATGGTCGCCTTGGTGTGGAGTTTCATCTCGTCAGCACGAAGCATCTCTACAAGGACGACGATGGCGGCGCTCTTACCGACGCTGGTCATGTACCAACCGGGATGGTTCTGGTTCGTGTGGTAGAGCTTCGGACAGCGCATGCCGATGAGCGCCTGCACGCACGCAGGAGCGTTTGACTCTACGACAACCTCGCAGTCCCATGCGGCCTGAATGCGCATGATGCGAGCAGCGAGGCGACCCGGATCCTCACGACCTGACCACGACATGACCTCGCTGTGATCCCATGCGTTCCACAAGGTGATGGCGCTAGGGTCACCGTCGCTACCGTAGCCGGCAGGGTCGCAGGTCAGGACGTACGGGCATCCCTCCTCGCGCTCCTCGTAGTAGTGCTCGTTGTTGTCGATGGTGGCGGTCGCATCTGCAAGCATGTGGAGGAGAGAGTCAGACGGCAGCACGTTGCCGCTCTCCGTCGTCCAGCCATCGTACGGGCCGTACGGGTACTTGTGCCGGAACTTGGAGTCCTCACCGACGAACTCCGTGTCGAGACGCTGACGACGGAAGGCGAGGTGCGCGTAGGTGATGCCCTCTAGTTCCTCCATGATCCGCAGCTCGCTCTGGTCAGGAACGAACGTCGGGTCAATCGCGGTGCAGGAGTCGTCTAGCCACCACTTGAGGAACAAAGGATGGAACTGGCTGGAGCCTTCCAGCGCCTTCAGCCACATGGTGTGGGACGTAGTGCCCTGCCGGCCTGGCGTAGACTCCATCACCACGCGAGCGTTCTGCCGCTTGGCGACGGACGGGAAGAAGTGCGCGTTGAAGTTGTCTTGATCGTTGAACTCATCGTACTCGGTCACGACCACGCGGTCAGGGCTGTTGCCGATTGCCGGCGTACCCGTGGCTGCGGTGATCGTCTTGATGCGACCACCGTGGACGAACTCCATCTCGCGCTTCGCAGGGTCACGTCCTGACCGAGTCGGGATGCGGATGGCATCCGGTAGGTAGTCGTAGGCGTAGCGAGCACGGCCCCATGCGGTTTCAGCCGTGTCGTACTTCTCTGCGATGAGGACGCCCTGAACGCCAGGCGTGTACATGCATTGGCCGAGCAGGTCGAGGATCATCAGCGTCGTGATCTTCGCCTGACGATACTTCTTGATCATCACCCAGCGGTGGTTGGTGCAGGCGTCAAGCACCTGTTGCTGGGTCGGCGTGATGTTGAGCGAGCCGATGCTTTCGTCTTCGCGAACGATG
>Ga0181356_1000626_pt1 | contig 15310 bp, 19 predicted proteins | sample Fa13VDMM110SN_FD_130104 | JGI IMG/M metagenome (GOLD analysis project Ga0181356, IMG submission 130104) | Freshwater viral communities from Lake Michigan, USA - Fa13.VD.MM110.S.N | ecosystem: Environmental > Aquatic > Freshwater > Lake | place: USA: Michigan | collected 2013-09-24 | reverse complement strand
TTAATAAAAAATGATTATAGTAAAACTAATTGGGGGAATGGGCAATCAAATGTTTCAATACGCATTTGCAAGATCAATTTCATTAAAAACCAATACGGAATTTAAAATAGATTTATCTTTCTTAAAAAGGAAGGATTTAGGAGAAAACTTCACCTATAGGGATTTTGATTTAGATATATTTAATATTTCGGAAAACATAATTAAAGAAATACAAACAGATAATTTACAAAGTGTTAGTGAAAAAATGTTTTCGTATTCACAAGAAACTGTTAACACCATAGAACAAAATATTGGCAATGACTTATATTTAGATGGTTATTGGCAGTCTTATAAATATTTTGAAGAATTTGAAGATTATATAAAAAAAGACTTCACATTTAAAAACTTAGTGGAAAATAATAAAGATACTAACGTTAAAAATATGTTTAAAGATATTATAAAATCTAATTCCGTTATGGTTAATATTAGACGGTCTGACTATTTAAATAATAATTTTCATGGCGTAATGGGTAGTGATTATATTAATGAATCATCAAAAATTATAGAATCAAAAATAGATAACCCAAAATATTTTGTTTTTTCAGATGATATTGAATGGTGTAAAGAAAATATTAAACTTAACAATATGGTTATTGTTGATCACAAATATAAAGGAGATAGGTTTGATTTATATTTACAATTAATGAAAAGTTGTAAACATTTTATAATCCCTAACAGTACCTTTGCGTGGTGGGCGGCATGGTTGAGTAATAATAAAAATAAGATAGTGATATCGCCCAAGTCGTGGTTTACCGATTTTAATATAAATACTAATGATTTAATACCAAGTAATTGGGTTAGAATATAATAAATAAAAATAATAAAAATGCTTTTAGATTTTCACACAATTTACAATAAATACAAGTTAAATATTAAAGGAGTACTACATATTGGTGCTCATTATGGTCAAGAAGACTCACTTTACCGAAGTGTGGGTGTCCAAAATTTAATGTACTTTGAACCATTATCAGATAATTTTAGAATACTTGAATCTAGAGTTCCAAAGAATTCTATATTACATAAACTTGCTTTAGGTAACGATGAAAAAAATATAAACATGTATGTTGAAAAAACAAATACGGGGATGTCCTCATCTATTTTAAAACCTGATCATCACTTAATCCAATACCCACATATTGTTTTTAATGATATTGAGGAGGTTAAGATGAACAAATTAGATAATATTGAATTTAATAGAGATGACTACAATTTTATTAACATTGACGTTCAGGGGTATGAATTAGAAGTTTTTAAGGGCGCCGAAAAAACTTTAGAACATATTGATTACATTTTTTCAGAAATAAACAATGTTCATTTATATGAAAATGGGACATTGTTACCTGACTTAATAGATTTTCTTTCTAAATATAATTTTAAATTAGTTGAAGAAAATTGGGCAGGTGGAACTTGGGGAGATGGATTTTTTATAAAAATAAAATAAAATAAATAAGATTATGCCAACATTATTAAAAGAGGACTTAATTAACATATTAAACCTATCAAAAACTAATAAAGACGATTACAATTATTTTGTTGAAACAGGAACCTATATGGGTGAAACCATATTAAGATTTATAGATGATTTTGAAAAACTTTACACAATAGAATTAAGTGATAATATCTACGAGGAATTTAATAAAAATAACTATAATAGGGATAAATTAAAAAGTATTTTAGGTGATAGTTCAGAAAAAATAAAAGAAGTTATTGACGAACTAAACGATAAAACTATTTTTTTTTTAGATGGTCATTACTCATCATGTGGTACAGCTCAAGGAGTAAAGGACGTTCCTTTATTTGAAGAATTAAAATCCATAAATGATTACTTTAATTATGAATCTATAATAATTATAGACGATTTAAGGCTTTTTGGTACAAAGATAGATGAGGATTGGAGTGAGATAACAAAAGAAAAAATGTTAAACATTTTAACCAATAGGGTAGATTCTTACTTAGAGGTTGGTGATAGATTTATCATAAAACTAAAAGAAAAATAAAATGGAGGATTATTCACAATACGGAGAAAGTAAAATTTATGAAAAAAACATTAATAACAGGAATAAACGGACAAGACGGATCATATCTTGCGTAATTACTTTTAGATAAAGGTTATGAAGTTTGGGGAACAGTAAAAAGAAATTCTGTTTCTGAAACTCAATCATCGAGAATAGAATCATTAAGATACGGAAACTTAATAAATTTAGAATATGCTGATTTAACAGATATGGCATCTTTAGTTAGAGTATTACAAAAAGTCCAACCTGATGAAATTTATAATTTAGCCGCCCAATCTCATGTAAAAATTAGTTTTGACCAACCTATCTATACTACAAATGTGACCGGTGTTGGGACTTTAAATCTTTTAGAGGCAATTAGAATGGTGTCTCCCAACTCTAAAGTATATCAGGCATCCTCTTCAGAAATGTTTGGTAATTCAATTGATGAAGATGGTTATTTACTTTCTAAAAAACACACATATGTTAAAAGGAGTGAACAAATTTTAGAATTATATTCTAAACTATAATTGATTTAAAATAAAATTATGATAATACTAACAACAACATTTAATTGTGAAAAATATATTGAAAAATCTTTACTCAGTGTTATGGGTCAAAGATTTAAAGATTTTACATGTTATATTACTGATGATATGTCAACTGACAATACAGTTAATATTATAAAAGATTTAATTAAAAATGATGATAGATTTATATTAATTGAAAATAAAATAAAGAAATATCAATGTGGAAATTACGACCAAATAATTCGTGAATTAAATATTCCGGATGATGAAATTTGTGTTGAAGTTGACGGAGATGATTGGTTACCAAACTCTAATGTTTTATTAAAAATTAATGAAATTTATAACGATAGTGATGTATGGATGACTAGTGGGTCATTTAAAGATTATGATGGTAGAGGTTGTGATGAAGGATTCATAACTCCACCGGAAAGTTTTGATAATATAAGAAAATTAAGATTTACATTGTCACATTTAAGGACATGGAAATCTTGGTTGTGGAAAAAAATCAAACAAAAAGATTTAAAAAACTCCGAAGGAAATTATTGGAGTGTTGCCGGAGATTTAGCCTTTATGTTTCCAATGTTTGAAATGTCAGGTGAAAAACATTATAGACATATTCCGGATATTACCTACATTTATAATCGTTTAAATCCATTAAATGATTTTAAAGTTAATCAGAATACCGCTAACTCAATTGATAAAATAATTAGAAATAAAACACCTTACGATAAGATATGACAAAAACAGTAAAAGATGTTAAAAATTATTGGAATAGTAGACCATGTAATATTAAACATTCAAAAAAAGAAATTGGTAGTAGAGAATACTTTAATGATGTAGAACATCGTAAATATTTTGTAGAACCTCATATACCTGAATTTGCGGAATTTGATAAATGGAATGGAAAAAAAGTTTTAGAAATTGGGTGCGGTATTGGTACCGATTCAATAAATTTTGCAAAAGCAGGTGCTAAATTAACATGTGTTGAGTTATCTGAAAACTCTTTAGAATTATGTAAAAAAAGGTTTGAAGTTTTTGGTTTAAATGCCGATTTTTATTCTGCAAATGCTGAAGAACTATCCAAAGTTGTTCCAATTGAAGAATACGATTTAATATATTCTTTTGGTGTTATTCATCACACCCCAACACCACAAAATGTATTTGATGAAATCAGAAAATACATGAACAAAAATACTGAAGTTCGTATAATGATGTATGCAAAACACTCTTGGAAGACATTTGAATTTTTTATTAAAAACGGATATAAATTTAACTTTAACCTTAATAAAACAATACAATATTATGCTGAGGCTCAATTAGATTGCCCTGTGGCGTTCACATACACTAAAAAAGAATTAATAAACTTATTAGAAAAAAATAATGATTTTAAAATTACTGATATCAAAAAAGACCATATATTCCCATACATAATTAAAGATTATATAAATCATGAATACAATAAAAAAATTATAATTAAATTAATACCTAAAGTTGTTTTTAATTATATAGAGTCTATACTTGGATGGCATTGGTTAATAACATTTAAAAAATAAATTATGATAACATGTAGTAACATAGGTGACAATGGAAGATTTGGTAATCAATTATTCCAATTTGCTTCTTTAATTGGAATTGGGGATAAATTAAACTATGAAGTTTTATTTCCTAAAAAAAATTTAAAACAAATAAACATATCATCAACAAGAGAAAACAAGACTTTTGTCGCATATTTTGAAATAAATGAATGTTTTGATATTGACCAAAAATTTTTCACTGATGATTTAATAATTGAGAGAAGAGTTAGTGAAAGATTTTTTCATTTTGATGAAAACTTTTTTAATATTTTAGACAACACGGATGTTAATGGTTATCTACAATCAGAAAAATATTTTAAACATTGTTCAGATAAAATAATGGACATTTTAAAATTTAAAGATTCTATTATAACATCAGCAAAATCATACTTACCAAAGACAGATAAGACATTAGTGTCAATTCATGTTAGAAGAACTGACGCCGCAGTGCCTAACCCATTTCACCCATTAACAGGGTTAGATTTCTTTAATCCCGCAATAGAACATTTTAATAAAGATGAACACCATTTTGTGGTTTGTTCTGACGATTACGAATGGTGTAATAATGTTTGGGGAAATGACGAAAACTTTACTGTTGTTAATTCAAAATCACCTTATGTTGATTTATGTGTAATGTCATTATGTGACCACCACATTATTTCAAATAGTTCATTTAGTTGGTGGAGTAGTTACTTATCAAAAAATAAAAATAAAAAAATCATCGCTCCAATCAAATGGCTTGGTACGGGGTATTCAACATACATTACCGATGATTTATATACTGAAAATATGATAAAATTATAAAGGTTATGAATACTCAGATAGAAGAATTTGATATGAATGAAAATTTAGAAATACTTCAAATTATTGAGGAGTGGAAATTAGATTTCCATCTTGGTAATGCGGTTAAACACATATTAAGTTCAGGAAAAAAAGAAACCAAAGATGAAGAACTACAAGATTTAAAAAGGGCTTCGTGGTATCTTACCCGAAAGATACAAGTTTTAAATGATGAAACTTGTAATTGGGAAAATGTTAAAGATTTAAGAAACACAACGTTTATCATTCCTGTTTGTGTTGAATCTAAGGATAGATATAATAATGCCAAAAGTGTACTTGGATTTTTAAATAAAAACTTTAAAACAAATGTTATTATACATGAATTAACTAAGGATGAAAGTAAATTAGATTTTATTAGTTCATTAAAAAATTTAAAAATAAATCATATTGTTGAAGTAAGTTCTTTAGAATATTATCATAGAACAAGACAATTAAATGAAATGTTAAATATTGTAAATACTCCTGTGGTTGTTAATTATGATATTGACGTTATTTTACCTATTGATTCTTATATTGAATCTCAAAAATTAATTCTTGAGGGGACTTCGGATTTTGTTTATCCTTACGGTGATGGTGAATTTCAAAGGGAAATTTCTTTAGATTTCAATAGAAATGATTTTAATGTAAATTTTGACTTACAATCAATTGACAATAAATTATTAAAAACTATAAGGTCAAAATATGGTCATTGTGTTTTTGCCAACACAAAAAAATACATAAAATGCGGTGGGGAAAATGAAAACTTTATTGGATATGGACCTGAAGACCAAGAAAGAGAAAATAGATTTATAAAATTAAAATATAAAGTATCAAGAGTAGATGATTTGGTGTATCATTTTGAACATTTAAGAACACCATTTAGTAATGGTGATAACGAATATTATGACCCAAATCATAAATTGTGCGATAAATTATTAGCAATGGACTATGAATCAATCTTGGGTTATTATAATAATGTTGAATACAGACAAAAATATGATAAATTTAATTAAAACATATTAAAATTATGAAAGGACTAACTAATACCGAAATATTACACCATGAAAAAGGTAGATTTGGAAATCAACTTTTTAGGATTGGTGCGGTAGTTGGAGAATCAATGAAACATAATGTTGAATACTACATCCCAAAAGAATGGGAACATTGCGATTTGTTTCCCAATTTAAAAAATAAAGTATCGGTAAATAATATTAAAAATAATGTATCATCAACACACCAAGAACCATCATTTGTATATCATAACATACCTAATAATTCAGGTCTTTTAGAAATAAATGGATTTTTTCAATCATGGAAATATCTTGAGGGGTTTGAAAATGAGGTAATTGATGAATTATCATTTTCTAAAGAAAGAATTGACAAGGCGTTATCTAAAATGTCTAAAGACACAATAAAATTATGTGTTCATGTTAGATGGGGGGATGTATATGATAGAGAAACTGGTGGTGGGCATAAAGGGTTTGAAAAATGGCATCCAACAATGTCACTAAACTATTATGAAAACGCGATAAGTTTTGTTTTAAATGAAACCAAAATTGATGAAATATTAGTATTTACAGATAATACTGACACAAAAGATTTTATTTTCGGTAAGTTTGAAAAATTTGGTGTTAAGGTTGTTTATTTTGATTACGATAGTGACTATATCACAGATTTTGTATCGCAAAGTTTATGTCAACATTTTGTTATTGCAAATAGCACATTTTCTTGGTGGTCATCATTTTTAAGTAAAAATAAAAATAAAATAGTTTGTTGTCCTAAAGAAGAGGATTGGTTTGGTTCTGCATACACTCAACATGACAGGAGTTCGTTATTACCAATATCTTGGAAAAGAATTAACCAATAATATATATGGAAACATTATTAACACCACAAGAAATGTGGGAAAGAGATAAGGGAGATGAAATTAAAATTATTGATTATCCATTAGATTCAACATCTCAAGTAATTGAGCTTGGTGGATTCACCGGAGTATGGTCTAAAAAAATTATCGATAAATTTAATCCAAATTTAATTATTGTAGAACCAATTCCACAATTTGTTAATGAATTAAAACGTAATTTTGGTAATAACCCAAAAGTTAATATTGAAGGAGTTGCAATTTCAACATCAAACAAAACAATAAATTTATATGTTAAAGGGTGCGCAACTTCAGAAACTAATGTAGTCTCAAAAAGAGTAGTTAGTGTTGAGTCTTACGACATAAATTATTTTATATCAAAATATAATTTATCTAAAATAGATTTAATTCAAATTAATATTGAATGTGAAGAATACCCATTAATTATGAATTGGATTGAAACAGGGTTTTTAAAAAATGTAAAATATTTACAAGTCCAATTTCACACATTTTGTGAAAACTATGAAAAAAAATATGAATTAATATTTCAAGGTCTTAAAGATATTGGGTTTGAAATAAATTATAAATACGATTTTGTTTGGGAATCTTGGGTAAACAAAAATATATGAGTTTAGATAGTAATATAATTGAAGTTATTGAAAATTGGAATTTATCGTATACTGTTGGTAATTCATTATTTCATATTTTAAATTCAAAAAATGAAAATTTTAACAATATTAAAGAGTTAAAAAAAGCGTCTTGGTTTTTAAACAAAAAAATTAATTCTTTGGAAAATTTACCGTCAAATAAAATTAAATTAAGTAATATTGATTTTAAATGTATTAGTTTAACATCAAGAAGCGATAGAAGAAATTGGATTAATTCTCATTTACCAAAGTTTAATATTGAATATGAATTTTTTGATGCAATCATTAATGATAATGAGTATAATATTAATTTCCCAAAAGCTTATAATAAAGGTCAAAAAGGTTGTTTACTTTCACACTACAAATTACTTAAAACACATAATAGTGATAAAATTTTAGGTATATTTGAAGATGACGTTGAATTATGTGAAGATTTTTCAGAAAGATTTAAATACATTGAAGATAATTTTGATTTAGATTGGGATATATTTTTTTTATCCTCTTATTACCACTTAAATGACCATAAGGATAGATGGAACATTTCAGGTGATTTTGAATTGACTGACACAAAATACATCCACAGAGTTTATGGTGCTTTTACAACACATTCTTATTTAGTTAACCCAAAATCAATTGATAAGATTTTAAAATTAATTGATGAAAACATTGTAGACACTTACGCTATTGACCATGTATATTGCGCCAAAATTGAAAGTAAGTTAAATTGTTACTCTTTCACACCAGGTATGGCAAATCAAAGAATTAGTTATAGTGATGTGGATGGTGGTAGTAAAGATCCTAATATATTTAAATCAATTATTGGAGATCACTATTATGTTAATAATCTTAAAGATTTTGACTACGACAAATATTTTGAAAAATATATTTTAGAAAGAGATTCTAAAAAAATTAAATCTAAAATTTTAGATAAAACAAAAATTAAAAAAGATAATTTTGACTACGATAAATATTTTGAAAAAATGAATAACAAGATATCAACAAGTATAAACAGATATGAATTTAAAAATAGTTATAATCTAAATTACGTAATATATAACTACGATTATTTTACAAATCTTTATCACCAAAAAACTAATGTTATAAATGAAGAATATCAAGAATATAGTAAATTACAAGAGTTAATAAGTGTTCTAGATAAATCAAAAATTATTGTTGATATTGGCGCGAATTGTGGTTTATTTAGTATTCCATCTTCACTAAACGGATATGAAGTGTACGGGTTTGAACCTATACGAATGAATGTAAAATTGTTAGAACTAGGAAAAGAAGAAAACAAATGTTATAATTTTAATATTGTAAATATGGGAGTTTCTAATAAAACAAAAAAAGAAACAATCTACATACCATATTGTTCGGATAATACATCTTTTAGTAAAGATGTTGCAATAAGTAATATGTCATTTAGTAAAAATTATATTGAAGAAATAGTAAATTGTACCACGTTTGATGATTGGATTAAAAAAAATAAAAATCTTAATATTGGTTTTATTAAAATTGACGTTCAAGGATTTGAAAAAGAAGTATTGGAGGGTATGACAGGATTTCTTAAAAATTGTAATGATGTTTACATTTATCTTGAATGGGATAAAAAACTAACAGAACGTAATGGGAATTCTTTGGATGACATGGAAACTATACTTATTAAAAATAATTTTGAAGTGAGAGAAACTTTAGAAAACGATAAACTTTTTTATAAAAAATAATATGATAACAGAAACAGGATATTGGACATCGGATGACACACAAGCAATACACGTGCATGAACCAGGATTAGCGAATTGGATTTTAAATTACCTACAGAATGATAAGGATAAACAATTAATTGATTTTGGATGTGGAATGGGTGATTATCTTAAAAAATTAGATATTAATGGTTTCACCAATTTATATGGATTTGAAGGTGAGATTAGAAAGGGAAGTCCTAACTATGTTAATAGTTGGGATTTAACAAACCCAATAAAAAACTATAAAAATTATGACCATTTAAAAAATAATGCATACAATACAATTTGTTTAGAAGTTGGTGAACATATTCCAAAACAATACGAGTCAATTTTTTTAGATAACATTACGTCACTCACAACAAATAAAATAATATTGTCTTGGGCTATTATTGGTCAATTAGGTGATGGTCATGTTAATTGTATGAACAATGGTGAAGTAATCTTAAAAATGGATGAGTTAGGGTTTAAATATTTAGAAAACGATAGTATTGATGCTCGTAATTCAGTTTCACCATTAATTGCGTCTTGGTTTTTAAACACCATAATGATTTTTCAAAAAAAACAACTATGATTACAATACCAGTTAGTGTTGGAGAACTAATCGACAAACTCTCAATACTTCACATTAAACAAACAAAAATAACCGACCCTGAAAAATTAGAACACATTAATAAAGAATTTAAGTTATTATATAACTTTTCTTCTGTTTATTTAAACAATGAAGAAATAATAAAATTATACCATGAGTTAGTAGATACTAATTCAAAACTATGGGAAATTGAAGATATGTTAAGAGTGATTGAAACTCAAAAAAATTTCGATAGTAAATTTATAGAATTATCAAGATTAGTATACAAAACTAACGATAATAGGTTTATTATTAAAAATAAAATAAACCAATTAACAAACTCTGAAATAAGAGAACAAAAAGATTACGTAAAATACTAATTATGAAAAAAATATTAGTCCTTGGTGGTGGTGGATTTATTGGAGGTCACTTAGCAAAAAAACTAAAAGATGAGGGCAACTGGGTTAGAGTTGTTGATATTAAAAAACATGAATATTTTTTACATAACGAAATTTGTCATGAGTTCATCTTAGGTGATTTAACTGACCATAGCGTGGTTAAATTGGTTATTGAAGAAGGTATTGATGAGGTTTATCAATTAGCCGCAGATATGGGAGGGGCGTTGTATATCTTTACAGGTGAGAACGATGCAAATGTTATGTATAACTCAGCAACAATAAATCTTAATGTTGTTCACGAGTGTGTTAAGAAAAAAGTTAAAAAAGTGTTTTATTCATCATCTGCGTGTATGTATCCTGAACACAATCAGTTAGACCCATTAAACCCTAACTGTGAAGAATCTTCAGCATATCCTGCAAATCCTGATTCTGAGTATGGATGGGAAAAATTATTCTCAGAAAGATTATACTCAGCATTTAACAAAAACTATGGGTTAGATGTTAGAATTGCAAGATTCCATAACATCTTTGGACCAATGGGAACTTGGAAAGGCGGTAAAGAAAAATCACCTGCGGCAATGTGTAGAAAAGCAGCAGAAACACCTAATGGAGGTGAGATTGAAGTTTGGGGTGATGGTAAACAAACTCGGTCATTCCTGTATATTGATGATTGTGTGGAATCAGTATTAAGATTTATGAGACAAGATGATTTTATTGGTCCGGTTAATATAGGTTCCGAGGAAATGGTTGAAATTAATCAATTGGCGAAATTGGCAATAATTGCTTCGGGAAAAAACATCACAATACAAAATATTGGGGGAGATGAATTTAAAAATAAATACGGATTTAAATGCCCGGTAGGAGTTCAAGGTAGAAATTCGGATAATAAATTGTATAGAGAAAAAATGAATTGGGAACCACAAATGTTATTATCTGAAGGTATTATAAAAACATTTGATTGGATTAAAACTCAAGTCGATAATAATAAAAATTAAAATAAATTAAATAGGTAATCCAAGAGCAAAAAAAATTTATAAATAAAATAATATGAAAAAATTATTAGTTACCGGAGGTCAAGGATTAGTAGGGTCTTCAATAAACGCCGAATATAAAATTGGACGAGAGTTTGATTTAATTAATTTTGAAGAAACTCAAAAAATGTTTAAGAAATATAAACCAACTCAAGTAATTCATTGTGCAGGTAAAGTCGGTGGAGTTGGTGGAAATATGAATCATAAAGGAGAATACTTTTATAATAATATTATGATTAACACTAACGTTATAGAATCTGCAAGAAGAAATGGGGTTGAGAAATTGGTATCTTTCTTATCTACCTGTGTTTTTCCGGATAATGTTGAGTATCCATTAACTGAATCAAAAATTCATTTAGGAGAACCTCACAATTCTAATTACCCTTATGCATATGCTAAACGAATGGCGGATGTCCAAATCAGAGCGTATAGAGAACAATACGGATTAAATTATGTTTCAGTGATTCCAACAAACACATACGGGCCAAATGATAATTTTTCATTAACTCATGGACACGTAATACCAATGTTAATACATAAACTTTATTTATCACAACAAAACAACACAGACTTTACAGTATGGGGGTCAGGAAATCCATTGAGAGAATTTATTTATTCTAAAGACATTGCAAAACTTTCAGAATGGGCCATCGATAATTATAACGAGTTGGAACCAATTATTTTTAGTACTTCCGAAGAGATTAGTATTAAAGATTTAGTTGATTTATTGGTAAAAGAATTTAACTTTAAAGGAAAAGTCATTTTTGACTCATCAAAACCTGATGGTCAATTTAGAAAACCATCTGACAATAGTAAATTAAAATCTTATTTACCTGATTTTAAATTCACACCAATAGAAGATGGTATTAAAGAAACTGTAAATTGGTTTATAAAAAATTATGAAAATGTTCGAAAATAAAATAGCACTAATAACCGGGATTAACGGTCAAGATGGTTCTTACCTTGCGGAATTTTTACTACAAAAAGGATATGATGTCCACGGAATTTTAAAACGTAATTCTGTTGCGGAAAATCAAACCTCGAGATTAAATTCTATTTATACTAAAATTAAACTACACTACGCAGATTTAACCGATTTGTCATCATTAATTAGTGTTATTCAAAAAGTAAATCCGGACGAGATTTATAATTTGGCAGCACAATCTCATGTTAGAATATCATTTGACCAACCATTATACACCGCAAATGTTACGGGTATAGGAACTTTAAATGTTTTAGAGGCGGTTAAATTAATCAAACCATCAATTAAAATATATCAAGCATCATCATCAGAAATGTTTGGTAATAGTATTGATGAAGACGGATACCAAAGAGAAACAACACCAATGAACCCTGTTTCACCTTATGGATGTGCAAAAGTTTTTAGTTATAACATTTGTCGTAACTATAGAAACTCATATGGTATGTTCATATCTAATGGAATTTTATTTAATCACGAATCACCAAGAAGAGGAACAAACTTTGTAACTAATAAAGTATGTAAAGAAGCGGTTAAGATTAAATTAGGATTATCTAATGAACTTAAATTAGGTAATCTTGATGCATCTAGAGATTGGGGACACGCTAAAGATTATGTTAAAGTTATGTGGCAAATATTACAATTAGATAAACCTGATGATTTTGTATGTGCCACAGGTATTTCACATACAGTAAAAGACCTATGTGAGTACGTTTTTAAAAAATTAGATTTAGATTGGGAATTATATGTCAAACAAGATGAGAAATTTTTAAGACCTGAAGAATTACAAAACTTAAAGGGTGACCCATCAAAGTTAATAAACGCAATAAATTGGACTCAGGATTATACATTTAAAACTATGTTGGACGAAATGATTGAGTATTGGGTAAACTTTTATAAAAAAAATTAAATTATGATAAACATACCAGTAAGTGTTGGGGAATTAATAGATAAACTACCCATCCTATACATAAAAAAAACAAAAATATCTAATAACAAAAATTAAAATAAATTAAATGGGTAATCCAAGAGCAAAAAAACCATCATCCGTACCTCTTAATCAAGAAGGAAACACTAAAACAAGAAAAGAATTAATTTTTTCAATCCTAAAAAAGAAAACAAAAGAAAAATTCTTAACAGAAACCCAAAAAAAATATTACGATACTTTAGTCTCTAGTGAGATAACAGTATGTTCAGGTCCCGCTGGTGTTGGTAAAAGTTATATCACCATGAAAGCGGCAATCGATTTACTTTCTGACCCAAACACACCTTACGAAAAAATAATCATAGTAAGACCAGCGGTCGAAGCGGAAGAGAAATTAGGGAGCTTACCCGGAAATGTTGAGGAGAAATTAGACCCTTATATTTTCCCATCATACTATCTTTTAAATAAAATCATTGGTAAAGAGAATAGAGAAAAATTAAAAGAAATTGAGGTCATTGAAGTATTCGCATTAGCATTTATGAGAGGGATGAATATTGACAATTCAATTTTAATTTTTGAAGAAGGTCAAAATGCAACTCCAAGTCAAATGAAATTATTATTGACAAGGATAGGGTTTAATAGTAAATTTTTCATATCAGGGGATGTTGAACAATCTGACCGATATAAAAATAAGACTCATAGTGGATTATGGGACGCAATTGAAAAGTTTAGAAATGATGAATACGTCTCAACTTTTGAGTTTAAAGATAGAAATGATATTGTTAGAAATCCTTTAATTAGTAAAATTTTACAAAAATACGATAACGAAACAGAATGAGAATTGGAATTGAATTAAATGGAGTATTACGAGATACCTTAAAAAAAATACAACAAGAGTATGAGAAATGGTATTTAGAAAACCCATTCAAAGAAGATGAAGAAAAATCTGAATACGAAGTAATTTCTGATTTAACTACTTTAGACATCTCGAAACACCTTAAATTTAAAGATGAGGATGAATTGTATAATTTCTTATACAAAGAACATACCATGGAAATATTTGGACATGCAGGTTCTGTTGAAAATTCAAGTATTATGGACTTTAATGAATTTTATTTGGATGTCAGGGATAATCACGATATTCTAATTGTTTCTGATGAAATTGGTAAATCAAAGCCAGCATCATTATTTTTCATTTCAAAGTTTGGATGTCTAGTTGAAACAGTTAAATTTTATAGTGAATCAACAATTAATTCAATGTGGGATTCAATAGACGTTTTACTTACTGCGAATCCTAACTTATTATTAAACTATCCTAAAAATAAAATTGTAATTAAATACGAAACCCAATATAATAAAGATATTGAAGTAAAACATTCGATAACAAATTTAAAGGAATTAAAAACAAAAATTAACAAACTTATATGATTGAAGTATTAGGTGAAAATTACTTTATTGATTTAGATAAAGTAGAAGAATATTTGAATATGTTAGACGAATATTCTAAAGATGAACTCTCAGGAGACACTGAAACAAGAGTTAATATCATAAAATTTGAATTGGTTAAAATGTTGGTTGATACCGTTTTGACAGAATATAATGATATTGATGATAAAATATTGAATTCAAGTTCAAAGTCAGGTGGAAATACCAGTATACCATTCAGAATTGCATTCAATAGTTTACTAAATAAAAAACTTATAAATCGTTATTAATATATGGATACATCATTAAATGAAAAAGTAAAAAATTCTATCCAATTCCTAAGAGATAGAAAATCAAGAATTTATTTTCTTGTTCAAGACACAAAGGGAAATGCAAAAGCATCTGTTAGATTAATATATCAAACCGCGAAATCTTTATTAGATGCAGGATTTAATCCTATAATTCTTCATGAGAAAAAAGAATATGCCGGAGTAGTTGCATGGTTAGACGAAGAATATATGTCAATACCTCACAGATCAATTGAAGGTCAAAATTTAGAAATATCTCCTGAAGATTTTATTATTGTTCCTGAAATTTTCGGATACGTTATGGAACAAATTAAGAATTTACCTTGTGGAAAAATTGTTTTAACTCAAAATTATAATCATATTGTTGAGACGTTACAACCAGGTCAAAATTGGTCACAATACGGAGTTTTCAAATGTATTACAACAACGACTAGACAACAAGAATATATTGAGACTGTAATGAGACA
>Ga0181356_1000624_pt1 | contig 15349 bp, 12 predicted proteins | sample Fa13VDMM110SN_FD_130104 | JGI IMG/M metagenome (GOLD analysis project Ga0181356, IMG submission 130104) | Freshwater viral communities from Lake Michigan, USA - Fa13.VD.MM110.S.N | ecosystem: Environmental > Aquatic > Freshwater > Lake | place: USA: Michigan | collected 2013-09-24 | reverse complement strand
CTCCATTTAAAGCTAATAATCTAGCTTTTTCTAAGTTTAAATCTTTACCAGTTAATAATTCTGCTTCTAATTCTACAGTAATTGATGATTCAAAATCTAATAAACTTTCTGCTATTTTATCTGCTTGTTCTAAATTAATACCAAATTGTTTAGCTTGAAATGCGGCTGCAGCTAATTCTTTAGTTGTTCCTCCAATGGATAATTTAATAGCCGCAGAGGTATTAGATACTTCTTTTAATAGTTGTTTTTCATTTACTGTTAATTTATTCTGCGCATTTAAAGCCGCTACTGTACCTAAAAATTGTTTAGTATTATCTTTTAAATTACCACCTGTTGCTAAAGTTAATTTTTGGATACCAATTAATTCTTCATTGGTATAACCAGCCATTTCCCTTAATTCGGTAAATGTTTCTAGGTCAGCTTGGTTTAACATTGCATTAGAACCTAATGATTTACCAACGGCAATCATTGATTCTTGTAATGATCGAGCGTTTAATGCTATGTTTCCTGAGAGATTGCCTATCTCGATTAATTCATTTCTTACACCGGCGGCTGCATCATATGTTAGATTAAATTCTTTAGCTAAATCACCTGTAGCTTTATCAGCACTTATGAGAGCTTTAACAAATTCAAAAATAATAAACATTGGACTGAATGCCTTAGTTAAAGCAGGTCCTAATGACTTAAGACCGGCCATTAAAGGACTCATAGATGCTTCAGCGGCTGCTGTTATACCTAAAGTTCGAGCTCTTAAAGCGGCACTAGCTCCAGAAAGAGTACCTAATCTCCCTTGTCTATCAGTTATGCCTAATTGTTTAGCAAATTCTGCAGTAAGTCCTCTTCCTGTTTTTAAACTTTCTAATTGAGCTTTAGATATACCATTAGCACTGCCGTACATAAGTTGATTTTGAATAGCCATTTTTTCAGCTGCTTCTGATGCTTCTTTAAATGGTCCAGCAAATCTACTTAATCCTGGTATTTTGGATGCTAGATCTGAAAATGTTCCTAATAATTTAGTGCCTATATTATCATTAATAGGTTGTAGTTCTTCTTTAAGTCTTTTAGTATTATCTACTAATTCTTGAGAACTATATATTAGATCATTGTAATTATCTATTAATGCTAATAGTTGAACTCTTTCTTCTCTAGTAGCTATTGATAATCTGGATGTTAGTATATCTCTTTGGCGAGCTAATCCGATTAATTCTTTTTGAGCTTGTTGAAGCTTTGATTCAAATTGTAATCTTTCTTTATAATTAGATAATGATTGTTTATTAACTGTTGCTAATTGATTTGTTAAAAGTTTTGTTTTAGAAATAGAAGCTTCAAATCCTCTAGCCGCATCTCCTGTTAGTTGAGATAATAACTGAGCATTATTTCTGATTTGTTCTTTTAAAGTTTCAAATGCTATATTTAATTCAGCAGCAGATTGACCTAAATTTTCCAAATCCATTTTTATAAATATTATATATTATAAATATTATTTATTTATATTTTGTTGATGGTTTACCAGATGGAGTAATAGGTTTAGGAACACCTCCCCAATTTTCACGATTTACGTTTCCTGATGAATCAATTAATGTTGATTTGTTTCCACCACTTTTAGAAGAAGCATTTTCATGAGCCTCATTTTCTTTTTGATAAAACTCATTTATTTTATTAAAAGTAAATTGGCGCAACCATCTAGGCATAGCGTAGATAGTTGGCCAATCATATCCTCCTTTTCCATGAAAACAAATTTCATGAATTTGGGTAAATAAATTTGCTCTCGCTATAGGTGCCGACTCAGAAGTCAGGCCAAAAAAACCTAATCCCAACTGGAATATCGACTCTATTTTCGGAACCGTCGGGAAAAAAAGTTAGATCAACATCGGGTTGAGTTTCTTTAATATGTTTTCTAAGTTCCCTCGAGTCTCGAGCTAATAGATGATTATCAACAAATTCTCGAATTGTTTTAGTTTCTCGATCTTCATCCACTGATGTAATCATATATTTCAAACGTGTTGAAAGTTCAGGAGATATATTTTTATTTAATTTTTTTAATCCTTCTAATTCAGTTTGAATTTTTTGTTCATCATTATGAGTTAAAATTTTATAAGTAATTTTAACATTAGTTGATGGTAATGTGTAACTGAATTCGTTTATTCCTTTATTTGAATGTTCAAATGGTTTATTATCAATTTGAGATAGATCAATATTATATTCTTGACCATCATATTCAAATGAATAATCTTTACCGTATCCTAAAATACGAGCTGCAACCATAATTGCATTTTTATCTCCTACAACTAAATCGTTATAATTGATTTTAGAAACAATAAGTGCTTGGAGTAATTTATCCAATACAGTACCTTTTTGAATATATGATTGATTAGTAAGAATATCTTCTTCCTTAGCTGTCATATATTTCATTTCAATTTTTCCACTTGATAGAGGATTGTCTTCAGGGTAAATTAAGCCTTTTGAAGGTAATTCAATAACTTCTGTTGGGATGTTGTTTTCCATAAATTTTATTTAATGTAACTTGTTTTGTTATAAATATAATGAAAATAAAGGAGCTCGCCAAGTTTAGGCGAGCTTTCTTTAATTTATTTTTAAATTAGAAATTCAAGATACAGTAATCCATTCCTAAGTTAACAGTCAATTCTTGAGCTGCTGCTTCATCATCCCAACTGTAATCACCAAATTTAGCAGATTTAATAAATGCTCCTTTGATAATCCATTCTGAAATAATATCACCTACAGGTCCTAGAATGTTAATGGTTACATCTTTTTTATAAAAATCTGAGTAACCATCACGACCAGTAACAGATTCGTGATGTAAACGTACCCATTCCATTACTGATTGAGCGCCTGATGGTGTGATAGGATCAAATAATGTCATTTCAATATCATCCCATAATGCTTTACCTTTAATTTTACGGTAAACATTAATGTGGTTTAATTTGATTTCATCCATTGTTACTCCTACAGCACCGATTTTCTTAATTGTGTATGATGGAATACCATCAACATACATAATGAATCTATTTTTTACTTTAGGTTCAAATGGGGTGAAAAATATTTCGTTTGGTGATAAAATTGCCATTTTCTATTAATTTAATTTTATTATAAATATGTAGTGTTTAAAAATCTTCCCCCATTTTTCAGAGGGAAGATATTTTTATTTTAGGCTGGGAATGTTGCTCCGGTTGGTGTAACATTGAAGTCTAGATAAATGAATTCAGCGGTTTTAGTTGGTTGTAAGTATATTTGACCAATTAATTCATTTCTATCGATTACATCAGGTGTATTGTTTGTATCGTTCATTATCACCTTAAATGCGTACAATCCTTGACGTTGTTGAATACTAGATAAATATGGATTAACTTGACTTAAAAATGCATTTCTTGTAGCTGCTGTATTTTGTTCAAATACTAAATTAAGGGCAATTTGAGAAATGTATGATTTAAGAGAAATTAATAAACGACGAACATTTACTCTATCGAGAGCGGATGCTTTCAATTGTAATGTTTTCTGACCATATACTACAATTCCTGTTCCTGGGAAGGTGGCAATTGGGTTGATTTTAGCGGCATATAAATCATTACGATTTCCTTGTGATAATTTCTTTTCTGCTCTAACTACACCTGATAATCCACCTCTATTGATACCTGCAGGTGCAAACCAAGGTTCAGCTACTGTATCGTTATAAGCATAAACTCCACCTATCATTGTTGAAGCTGGAACCCAAACATATTCGCCAGTTGATGGTTCAACTACTTGTAACCAAGGCCAATACATAGCAGCATATGAAGTATCTTTAGTACCTGCTTCTGTATTTACTTGAGAAATATTTGAATTGTATGCTACTGGATCAGGAACGTATAAGAAATCTCCTCTATCCTGAGCAACAGTAATAATACTATTAATAGGTCCAGCATAACTAGTATTATATAGACCAGGTGTTAACATAATATTATATCTATAATCATCGGCATTAGATAGCAAATTGATCATATTAGTATAATCAGATCCTACTAATCCTTGAGTATTTGTAGAATTAATAGCATTATAGAAATTTACACCTCCTGGGATATTACCAATTGCTCCACCAAATGGGCCGGTAGAATTTAATGGGATTGATGATGTGAATTGTGGTTTAAAATTACCAGCATTATCAAAGAAATTAGGAGTAGTATAATTTACAGCTTTTACTCTAATATAATTTGATCTATTAGGGAATGAACCTGAGTATACAATTTGAGTATTTGTTGAATCATATAATTCTTGAAAATCACCAATTACACGAGAAATATAGTTTGGTGTATTTGGATCTAATGTTAAATTAGTCCAAGTTTCTAATACTATTGGATTATTTGTACTATCATTACCTCTTCTAACTAATAAATCAAATGTTCCAGAAGCTGATCTAGCATTTACAATTTGCCATCTAACGTTATCTGCTGAACCACTAGGTAAATTACCTCCTGCTGTTTCAGTACTAACACTATTCATGATCACACCTTCAGAAAATGTTTCTAATGTGAATGGAGCGCCTGATGTTCCTCCTGAAAGTGTTACTGTAGTACTTCCTGAAATGAATGTATAGCTATTTGCTGGTTGTCCATTTGTTGAAGCAAAAGTAATACCACCGGCAGCACCAGATACTGATGCAGTTATAAATTGTAAACTAGAATTATAAGGTGATATAGATGCACTAGCATTAAATGCATTCACAACATTTGTTGCTGTAGTTGAGGTACTTGAACCAGAAGATACATAAATTATTGTACTAGTATTTGCTGGAACTGTACTACCTGTTACTTGGATTGTAATTCCTCTTACACTTAATGATGAAGATCCAACTACTGATGCTTGATTATATAAGTAACTAAAATCAGCATTTGCTGATGCTGTAGTAAGAGTAATATTATTAAATATTCCAGAAGATGTTGCAGATGAATATGATGTTCCTGATCCTGAAACAACTCTAGTTACTAATAATGATTGGCCTCCATTTACAAAATAATTGTAAGCAGCGATTGATGTAAAATAAGTATAATTTTTCTTATTATCAGTGCTACCACTTTCTAATACTGTACCAAAAACATTTTGGTATTGATTCCATGTAGTTACTATTGTTGGAACTTCAACTGGGCCCTTAACTGTTGGTCCTATGATTGCTGCTCCTACAGTAATTGGTCTTTTTTGAACAAAAGAAGAATCATTTTCTCTTGCTAAGACTCCGGGTGAAATAAGTACTTCTGCCATTTGTTATTTTTCTTAAATTAATTTTAATTTTGTTATAAATATGGTAAAAGTGATTGAAAATGTTAACTACTAATGAATTCTCCTTTTTCAAGGTTAATAGTACCATCACCATATTTTTGTTGAAGTAACTCGCCTGTTTTAAATTCTTCTTGGTGGAATTTCTTCAATTCATCTTTTAAATATTCTTTTTGTAATTCTAATTCTTGAATTCTTAATTCAACAATACCAAACTGTTCAGTTAATTGTAATCGTTTTTCTTGAATTAATTTTAGGGATTGAATTTCTTCTGGTGTTAAAACTTTTGTTGTCATAAATTTTATTTTTGATTAACTAAATGAGCTTGATCTCCAAGCTGTACCATTATAAATATATAAAAGATTTGTTGAAGAATTAAAATACATTGAACCTGTTTTAGGAGAAGATGGATTGGCAGTGTTAGTTGGAATCATAATAGAACCAGATAAGTTAGTGTCTACATCTACTGTAAATCCATCTTTTCTGGTTGATACATTGCCTATACCAACTATAAATGAAGAACTAACATTATTTTGAACATTATAAGAACCATAAACAGTTTGATATGAACCTGATGCTATAGTATTTGTACCTCCTGCATGTGAAGCATTTCCTATTGCTATAGTATTTTCTCCTTCAGTATGTGAAGCATATCCTATTGCAAAAGTTTGGGATCCTTCAGCATGAGAATAACTCCCTAATGATGTTGAACTTACTCCTTCAGCATGTGAACCAGTTCCTGTTGCGAATGTACCATTTCCTTCAGAATGTGAAGAATCTCCTACTGCTTGGGAAGCTTCACCCTCAGCATGAGAGTATAATCCTGATGCTTTACTTCCATTTCCTTCAGCATGTGAATAATTTGAATCTGTTCGAGTTTGAAATCCTTCAGCATGTGAAAAATCTGCGTTTGCTGAGGTCCCAGAGCCTTCAGCATGTGAACTATTACCTGAGGTTGATGTATTATATCCTTCAGCGTGTGAATATGAACCTGAGGCTATAGTGCCACTTCCTTCAGCATGGGACGATATTCCTACCGCTTGAGTACTAGCTCCTTCAGCATGTGAAAATAAACCAGATGCTGTAACTGAATTACCTTGTTGTAATGATTGGCTTCGGTAAATAAAAGCAAAACTTGCTGTACCGGCAAATGTACTACCTGAATTATATTGAATTTGTGTGTTTGAACCACCAGGAGTTCCACTCCCACCACCTCCAACAGCTGAGGATGCCGTGTATGATATAACTCCTGAAGCCGAATTATAAACTAATATATTAGTTAATGATGAGGCTGTTGATAAGTTGGTTAGTGATAATGAAGCTGTAGAACTTCCACTAATTATTATGTCTGATGTTATTAATCCCATTTCTTATTTTTATTAAGGTGTTATGGTTGTTCCTCCTGAATATGCGGTTCCATTCCATTTTTGAATAACTAAATTAGCACCAGATGGAGCTATTCTCCAACTACCTACTGATCCACTTGTTCCAAAATACATTGCACAATCATTTGATGTATTAGTAGAACCACTGGCTATTGTTAAACTACCTGATGTTACTATACTACCTGAGTTAGATAATATTCCTGAAGGTACATCTAATGTCATTTTTTTAGTTGCACTATCTATAAAAACTGTACTTCTATAGTGCCATTCAAAAGAACTAGCATCAGGAGTTCCTAATATTGAGTTAATAAATTTTATAGATCTACCCGAAGTAGTACCTGCAGGTTGTGGATAGGCAGAAATATTTACACCTCCATTAAAATAATTATTAACAGTTGTTCCTTTTGATAAGGATTGTAATTCTAATACTGAACCACTAACTCCTAATCCATCAATTAAACTTAATGACATATATGGATTAGTAGCGCCAACTTGAGTTAATCTATCATGTACAAATGAAGAAGTAAAGAAAGTACTATTATTATATGCACTAAATGAACCTGTTACTAATACTGAACCTGTTACTCTTGCTGAACCAGTCACTTGGAATTGTGAATCAGCCGCAAATACTAGATTGCTTCGTTGACTATTTGCTATACCGTTACCTATAATAAATGCTGATGATGTAGAACTTGGTATGTTATATTGACCCTGTACGTGTTGATAGGTTCCTGATGTTATAGTACCAAGACCCTCGGCATGTGACCAGTCTCCAGATGCTGTTGTAAATCTTCCTTCAGTGTGTGAATATGCACCCGATGCTATAGTAGCACTTCCTTCAGCATGTGAAGCATTTCCTATTGCTATAGTATCTTCTCCTTCAGCATGTGAACGATTTCCTAACGCTTTAGTAATGTATCCTTCAGCGTGTGAAAATTGACCTGATGCTGTTACAAAAAATCCCTCAGTGTGGGAGTAATCTCCTTGTGCAAGTGTAAAATTTCCTTCGGCATGTGAATAATTTCCTATTGCTGTTACACTACTACCAAATTGTAATGATTTTGGTGAATTATTAAATGTAAAGCCTGAATCTCCATTAAATGTATTATTATCATTAAATTGAATTTGTGTATCTGAACCACCTATTGAACCAGTAATGGTGATTTCACTTCCATTATAGTTTATAGCTTGAATTCTAGGACCTGCTTTTAAATTCACATAAGATGCAGTAGTGGCAATGCCTGTAAGAGATCCAGTAAATGATCCAGTAGCTATTAAATTTCCTAATGTTAATTGTCCATTACCATTATTATATGAACTATTATTTACTGCACCAAATACAGCTGGACTACCTCCAGCATTGATTTGAAGCTGACCAACTGAACCTACTGGTGTTCCTGAACCTGTTTTAGCTAATAATGCTATAACACCCGGTGTTGCATAACTTACCTCTAATGTTGCTATATTTGAAGAAGATATGTTAATATAAGAAGCTGTAATTGCTTGAGAAGCAGAATTAGCAAAGGATGCTGTTCCTAGTAATGAACCGGTAAATGATCCTGTAAATGATCCTGTGGCTCTTAATCCAAATGAAGAACTATAAACTAAATCAGGGACTCCTCCAAAAGCACTTCCACTATTATATTGAATTTGAGAATTTAATCCTCCTGGTGTTGTTGGACTTCCTCCTCCACCACCTGAACCTGTAGTATGTACTACTCCTGTTGCAGTATCAACTACTAAAAACTTTACTCCTGTTCCTTTATCAACTAATGAACCAGTTATAATAACATTACTTCCTGATACTACTAACGCATAATTTGATGGATTTCCCATCTTAATCTGATTATTAGAAAATACTTCTAATATAGATAAACCTGATATATTATTAACAGAAAATAATGAACCTGATAAGTTATCCATTATTTTTAAAATAGACCCAGTAGTACCTACAAAATTTACTGAACCTGAAGGTTCAACAAGTAAAACTATAGGATTAGCAGCACTACCACTAAATTGCATTAGTGATTGACTAGGAATAATGAATATATCGTTATTAGTATTTGATTGTAATGACATGTTATTATTTTATTATAAATATTATAAAATTTCCCAAGGCCTAAATCTATATCTATGAGCGAAATAATTTTGTTCTATTTCTTGAGCAGATAAAGTTCTATTATATAATTGAAATAGATAATAATAAGCATCAGCTTGCATCATAGAAGATTCACCAGAATTTTCAGGAACTCCTTCTAAACCTATATTACCATTTCCAATTTGAGCCCCTAAAGCTAAATTAGCTATACTTCCAAGATGATCACCTGTTGGTGTTCCGAATACTGTAGTACTATCTCCAGTTTGTGTTTTATATCCATTAAAATAAAATTCTATTCTAGATGATGGGGTAGCTCCACCATTATAATTTATATGTATATTAACTGGATTTTTATCGGGAATATAATATAAAGATGATGTGTTAAGCGTTGTTATTGATTTAGCTGCAGGAGCAGATGTAACAAGTCTTGGATCTTCTTGAACTGTAAATCCAATATAATAAGGATTAGTAATTGGATCCGGCCTAGGAGTATTAGAAATAATATCAAAAGATGATGTTACTGTTCGTAGTTGAAATATTAATTCTCTACGATTTTGCAAATTAAATGTCCCTGTTCTTCCTACAAAATTAGAAAGAAATAAATTATTATCTCCAAATTTTGAAAATATAGTAATAGCATTTCCTCCAAAATTAGAGTACCAATTTGAATTTATTATAGAGTATTCTACTATTTGTTTTGAGTAATCTACTTCAAACCATATATTAAAAGAAAATTGTGGATTAATTCCATTAAATGGAGAAGGTTTTGATAATGCTCCGAAATTTACATATGAGCTACTTGCTGGACCCAATACATTTGGATAACTAGAGCTTGCTTTAACATGTATTCTTCCTTGATGGGTTGAATCCCAAGATGGAATAACAGCTGATGAACCTGACATTTCACCATCAATGAAACCAAATGATGAACTTTTCATTAAATTAAACCATGTATTTCCTGAACCTGGGTAGCTTAAGGGATTAGCCGCATCTACATATAATATTAAACCATCGGAAACTTGTTTAGGTCCATATGCTACAGATCCTGAGTAGTTACTACCTAATGCTCCAGATGTTATTAAAACGCTACCAGATGCTGATGATATTATAGCCATTTATATAATAGTTTTTAATTTTGGAACATCTTTTCTTTCTGCAAATATTTGATAATGGAAATTAGGAGTTAATATATTTGAACCTATTATTACTTTATTATTAGTAATATCTAATATATGAAGATTTTGATATTCTCCAACACTAGTTAAATTAACTGTTATTGTATCTTGATCTACTAACCATTCCCATTCTTCAGGTAGTTCAATTATATGAGAATTTGATTTACCTCTTACAAATACACTATGTTCAGGACCTTCAGTTACACCATATTGTAAATATTTACCTTCTTGTGTTTTATGAGGTATAATAAATGACTTAGTTGTAGCACCAAATGAACCTGATACTTCCAATGTATATTCAGGAGTAACTTTATTTATACCTAATCTGTTATTAGCTATATCCCAAAATACTCCTACTTGATTACTTGCAGATACTGGAAATAACGATTGAGATGTACTTCCTGAATAAAATGCTAGGTATCCTGTAGGTCCTGGATTAATGTAACTTGGTATATCAATAGATGCTGTTACTGGATCTGCAGAATATGTTACTGTTACTCCAGAACCTGTAAAGTTTAATACTCTAGAACTAGTAATATTAGCATTATATTTAACTTTTATCTGTTGATATTCATTACTTGAAGTATAATATAACTGTCCTGAAGTTGGATTATATGTTAATATATTTGCAATCGATGAAGTAGTAGTCAATCCAGTAAAAAATACTGAACTAGTTGTAGATAATGATGAAGAAAATACTGCTCCTGAAGATGATAATATATAAGTTCCTCCTGAGTTATTAACTATTAAACTTCCTGTTAATTGAACTTGATTTGAAGAAGATATAAAATTAAATGTAGTTGCACCCGCTGGTGAAGATCCACTATTGTATTGAATATTTCCATTAGAACCAGCAGTGCCAGGAATATGAATTGAGGCTGTATTTGTATTTACTTGGGTAGCTACTACTCCACTTCCTGAAAATATAAATGATGATGCTGTAGGAACTAAAGTTGATGTAGTATTTTGTACTGATGGTAAACCTGATGCTCCCGTTATAGTAATAGTTGCCGTTCCTGAGGAAGTAGCAACTGTTGCTCCTACAAAATTTATTGTTGTATTTGAACCTTTATTAACAGTATTATCTTGAATTATTACACCACTAGTTGCAGGAATAAAAATACTTGCCGTACTACCTGCTACTGATACTGAGGATATACCTGAACCTGAAAAATTTAGTAATTTAACTAAATTTGAAGCATTAATAGCGCCATCTTTAGCTACTTTCATTGTTCCTTCAATAGTGGCAGTATTTCCTGCTACATTAACATCTAAATTTTCAGCAAAATTTATTGTAAATACTGAACCTTCAGTAGATCCATCATCTTGAATTTGGACTCCTCCTAATATACTACTAGAAACAGATATATTAGCAATTCCTCCAACAATACTAGCTGTTATAAATTCATTAAAGTTTAATCCATTAACCTGAGTTGTAGTTCCGCTCTTATTTTGAACTCCAATAGATCCATTAATTCTAATACTACCTGGAGAATTTATATAATCAATTCCAATATTAGAATTTCCTGTTAAATTAACATATGAAGCAGTTAGTGCTTGAGAAGCAGAATTAGCATATGATGCTGTTCCTGTTAAATTTCCTGTAAATGATCCGGTAAATGAACCAGTTGCTATAGTATTAAATAAAGTTGTTAAACCACCTGATACTGTTAAACTTCCAGTAATGGTTTGATTTCCATTAAATTGGTTAGAAGCAGTAGTAGCAAAAGAAGATGTTTGAGATACAAGTAAATAAGGAGCTAACATCGAAGATGTTTGAGCTATAAGTAGATATCCACTTAAATCTGGAGGTGTTAAAACACTGGTACTTGAGGTATAAGATACTTGTCCTGTAGAATTATTATATGTTAATATAAATCCTCCACCTGGTGATGCGGGTAAACCAAGAAGATTTGTTGAACCAGTAACTGTTAAATTACCTGAAATGATTTGGTTTCCTTTAAATATATTAGATGCTGTAGTAGCAAATGCTCCAGTCTGTGCAACCAATAAATACGGAGCTAACATCGAAGATGTTTGCGCAATTAGTAAATAAGGAGCTAACATCGAAGATGTTTGACCTACTAACAAATATTGACCTAAAATATTACTTGAAGTTGTAAAAAATTTACCAGAAGTGGGACTATAAGTTACAAAATTAGTAGCAGTTGATGAAGTAGCTAAACTATTAACATATAATTCTGCTCCACTTCCTGAAATTCTTAGTTCACTATTATTGAATTGTTTTCCATTTACAACTAATTGATATACAGGTGATCCTGCAATAGAAGAAGGAGTTATAGTATTAATACCAACATTATTGGAAGAGCTAACAAATAGTTTTCCAAGTCCCATATTGATATCTGAACCCGAAACGCCACTTAAAGCTCTAATTATGTTGTAAACATGGTTATCAAAAATTATTTGACCGTTTTGAATACCACCTGAAGGAATATAATTAGGCATATTTTTTTATTATAAATATTTTAAGTATTTGGAATATTATTTATATCGTCAATTATTTGTTCAGAAACTCTAACTTTAATAATATCCGGAATTTGTTTAGGAATTGTTAAATCTTTTTGAATTATATCTGGAATGATATATCCATTCATCTTAATAGAAAATGTGCTACTAACTGTTCTTTCTTCTTTATCTGATAATTCAGTTTTGATAGCAAACGAATCAATCATCGCTCTAAACTGAAAACGGGCAGGATCACCCCAATATGAATCAGAAGCGTATTCAATTGCTTCAACAATTTTATTTAATTGATCCATATAATAAGTATTAATAGCACAACTATAAGTTACAGTAATATAATCTGGAATTACGATGGCATAGTTAACACTTTGGGGTTTAATGTTATTTAAAACATTAAAATTATCATAAGCATTTTTTGAAGAATATTTTTTTCTTTGGATTGAAATATTATTTGGATTATTGGCATCTAATTTATTAGCAATTGTCCTTACCTTTTCAATATTATCTCTTTTAAACATGATGATAGGCATCATGATTCGACCTTGAGCATCTCTAAAATATCCAAATTTTTGAAATGAAGCCCATTTTTCTGGTGAACCATAAATTATTGGAACTTCAATTCTTGTTCCATTTTGTATTACAAATGGTTTAATTACATTTGTAAAATAATACATCATAGATTCATCTATGTCTTGGATGCCTATTGAGAATGGTTTAGTAGTATCTCCTCTAAAAGATATTTGGTCACCTCTATTAATGTTATTAGCATCATTAGGATTTCCAGTAGGTTGAAACCCTTCACCTCTTTGTTCAAGTGGTGATTGTTGAGAAATACTAATTTCTCTTTGGGTTTTAGGGATTGGAGTTCTACTATTTTTAGTCATTATAATAAACGAGTACGTTGAATGTTAATTCTGTCACTAGGCACGTAATGACACTCACATGATACACCGACATTATAACCAAAATTTTCTAATCCTGGATTTAGTGGATTTGGGTTATTTGGATAGTCAGGATCTTTACCTACAAAATATTGTGTTGCTCTTGCATTATCTACTTCCCAATAGCTTTCTTGATATAATATAATATCTCCTACTTCAGGAACCAAATTTGCATCAACTAAATCATCTCTTAGGAATGCAAAACTTATAGGCCAATCAAAGTTTACACCTAAATCACTTGTAGGATTTGAAGTAAATTCAAGAGTAATCAATGCATTTAATAAGACTGGTTCATTAAAGAATTTACCACCAGATGCTTCACCGTATACATTAATAGTTGTTTCTTTTAGTTTGTATTTGTAAAAAGCACACTGTTGAGTGATGATGTCTCCCATCAGCTCTCTGTTCATTCTTCTTAGGAATGAAACATCTCTTGAAGATCCAAATAATGCCATTTTATCCTATGAATATTACCATTGGTGACTTTGAGAGTTCGCTCATTGCTGAATCGCTTTCTGCTTGTTTTCTTGCTAGTAAGGCTTGACGAGAAGTTTCATCAAAATATACTCTTAATCTTTCAAGTAATGCTGTTTTATCTGTAGTAGCAGATGCTAATAAATCGGCTTGATTTAATGTAATTTCTTTATTCGGAATAGGAACTTGAGTATATTTTCCACGAACATATCCTAGCATTTCTTTACATAAAGCTAATGTATATTCAAATATCCACTGTCTTCCTATTGAATTAATTTGTGAATATACTGGATTAGTGAAATTAGCATTTGATGCGTTTGTTACTTGACCTGGTGTTTGTCCAATAACGCTGTTATTTCTTTCTTCAATACTAATATATTGAAACCAAATATAATGATCATCATGATGAGGGATTGGGAATATTCTTAATTTATTATTTATTAATTCAAATGAGTATCCTGCTAATGAAATTTCATTTTGCATTTCAACTGCTTGTGCAGATTGCAATAATAGACTTGTTGGATACATTAAGAATCCTGTTGATCCAAATAATCCATAAGCACCAACTGCTGGAACTCCACCTAAACCTGAGAATACACTTAAGTTATATACTTGATTAACTGCTGGAGGTGGCTGCCAAAATATTCTTTTGATTTCCATTCCACCAGTTACATTGTTTTCTATAGCCCATAAATTAAAATCATAGTCTTGAACTCCAGCTGTAGCTTTAAATGAGCCACTATACCAATTAACATTTCCTCCTACTCCTGCTTCAGAACCATATTGTTGAGACAATCTAATTACTCCAGCCATTGAAGGTATAGCAACGGCATGATTCATGTTTGAAGAGGTAGAAGCACCTATTACATTTAATAAATTATCTCTTAATTGAAAAGCATATAATTCATTTCCATATGTAGTAACAGCTTCTTCAAATGCAGCATAAAAATTTAAATCCTGCAATTCAACATCCATAATTGGATATCCTAATCGTCTAGCACAAAAAGTTGTTACTTTATCAGCGTCCGTTTGAAATTGAGGATCAAAATCATAAAACCCAAATGGAGTTTCTCCTGGGGTAAATGATGAGCTACCTGGGTATATAGGAATATTCATTGGAAAGTCAGTTTATTATAAATATTGACTTTTCTAATTTAATTCACAAATGTATAAGCTGATGTTCCTGGTCTTGATCCAGTACTCCAATTAATTGTATCTGTTCTAACACCATCAAAAGTCCAAACAGTTTGACCTAATGAACTATCAATACGAGTTCCATTTACATAAATCATAGATTGTTGTGCTCCATAATCTAATGTCCAAAGAGATCTTGTAGTTGCATTATTTGAAGTCATTAAAATTCTAGATGCAGAAGTTGCGGTTAGTGAAGCGGTACTTGTTGTTCTATATGAGGCACCAGATGAACTATTAGCTAATGTAATTGTTCTACCGGTTGTTGAACATATTAAATTCGCACAAGTCCAACCTGCTGAGCCTGTAAATGTTGTGTTTCCAGTTGCTGCT
>Ga0181356_1000622_pt1 | contig 15380 bp, 19 predicted proteins | sample Fa13VDMM110SN_FD_130104 | JGI IMG/M metagenome (GOLD analysis project Ga0181356, IMG submission 130104) | Freshwater viral communities from Lake Michigan, USA - Fa13.VD.MM110.S.N | ecosystem: Environmental > Aquatic > Freshwater > Lake | place: USA: Michigan | collected 2013-09-24 | reverse complement strand
GGACAAGTTTGGGAGTGATGTTCTAACAACCAGAGACAGCAGAGAGCATATCATGGGAGACTCATTGATTAGTATCAATGGTGGCAAAACTGAAATAGTTGATGAAAATTTAACAACAGTTGTATTAGGAGATACTAACACAACAATTGGTGATGCTAACAAATGGAAAAAACCAATGGAAGAGATTAAGAAATCTCAAAGGGAAATTCATGATGTTAAAAGGCTATTTGAACTTAGAAGAGTTTCTAAAAAAGACCCCTTAGATCAGGCACCAAACCAAACCAAATCAGGTGTTCATGCACTTTGTCCAACAGAAAAAAATCAAGCTAAGATATTGTTAACAGAAGAACCTACAACTGTTGTTCTTGAAAAGAACTCTATGCCAAGAACAAAGCTAATAAGCATTCAGGATAATGTTGATGTTTATAATACTGTTGTGGGTGCTGGTGATAGAAGATGTTTAACATGCTGGGGAAAACTATTCAGTCCCTCTAGTCAAGATGGTGCATGGGCAACAGAGAGTGAAAAACAGAAAATTGTTGAGAAGAGAGAGGCTGTTCAGAAAAAAATTCATGAGTATGAAAAACAGCTTGGACAGAATAAACATCCTAATGGTGGAACAGACATTAGAATAGTTGCCAAGAATTTCATAGAGAATATTGGTCTTGTTTTTAATGACTTTGAATCTTTTAGAAAAGACCCTCATGGTAAACTAGTTCCTTGTGGGGTAAAGATAGACCCTCTAGGCACAACCATCTATACACAATATAGAGATACTAGTCTTGTTGAGAGTGTGGATGTTGAAAAATTTCCAGGTGGTAGTTATCAACTAAACATATGTGATGGTTGGACTGTTACTGTTGGATCAAATGGAATAGAGTTTAAAACTAGTGGACCCCTAAATTTATTCGGTTCCATAGTTAACCTAGTTGGAGAACAAGTGAACATAGGCTCTAGAGGCGATTTAGGGCTTGATGGAGAGCGTGTAGACATCACAGGTGAGGTTATATCCATAAGACCAAAGAAAGCCTCTAGAGAGCTTGAAACTGGTGGACAAACAGAAGAGGAGCAACAAGTTTTAATAGATGGTAATTTGAATGTCAATCTTAATGCTGTTGTGAGAGGTGGTTTACATGTTGAGGGAGAACTTACAACCCACCACATAACTGCACCATGTGAATACCAAATAACAGAAACAGATTTTGTATGGGGAAATCAAATCCCAGGATTAAGAGACTCTTCCATGCCAACTGAATGTGATGAGGATTTTGCTAAAAGTGTTACTCATGCAACACTCCTACCAAATTTAAGAATAGGATATGTTCTTATTCCAGAAATAGGATTGTTGGATGTATACAGCTATCAAACAGAAAATTTTGCTCATGTTGACCCTCATAGACACTATTTTAAGAATGTTCCATTAAAATTATTTCAAGCTAGTAGTGAAAGTGAAGTAACTGTTCCTGCATTAGGAAGTCCTTTCCCAGGAATGCCTAGTGCTCATGATGCTGTGAGAGCGATTGGCTCAAGAAACAATTGGACAAATCCAGTTTTGCCACAACCTGTTCAAAATTCTAAAACAGAAAATACTGTTTTAAATAAATTCGGAGGAGGATTTTGCTCACCTCTTACTCTTACAAAAGAAAATTGGGCAGGGACAGAGAGTGAAAGCGATTCATTACCAATTGGAGAGGGTGTAAGAACACAATCTAGCACTAGTGCTAAAATTGCAGAGATTAAAAGGGAAATTGATTCCTATCTAAACTCTAAATATGCTGAATTACAAGAAGCAATGTCTAAACAGGAAAACTCTTCCTGTTAATATTACATATCTTCGTCAAATTCCATATTTCCATCAGATTCATTATCTGTAACAAGAAAATCTTGAACTAAATTTGAGAGTGCTCTGGATTCCAAGTTATTAGCAGAGTTGATTAGAACCATTGCATTACCATTTGTATCAAAACCCAAGAGTATATAGCAATCTGTATATTCTGATAGGATTGATGCTATAGATTTTCCTAATTTTTCTTTCTCTTTTAGAGATTTTGGTTTATAAGGTTTTCTTATATTAGGATTTTTTTTGCTTACTTTAGACAGCAATTTTTCCACATCATTTAATTCGGACTCTGTAGGGTCATTATGTTGATCGTCCATCCATAATACTTATATTATTTCATGGTGAAAATTAAAGAGGGTAAGAATATTATTCTTACCCTCTTTTTTCTTTAAAAGTATTGGTTATAAGATTGCTACTCTGTGGGTGCAGTTATCTCTTCCCTTTTCTTACCGTATCTTGGGTGCTTATGAATAAGTCCTCTACTATTTAGGAACTCTGCAAGAACCTCAACACTATCAGTATTAAGCTTCATGCTAGTGTTTAGGTATCGTCCACCATCATACAAATGAAGTGAGTCGTCCTTATAGCATGTGACAAGGATGGTCATTCCACCATTATCCATAACGATTGTCCATTTTCTGTTATCTGTAGGAAGATATTCTATACTGTCCATCTTATCCACAGTATATCCCATATCTCTGAGACGTTTAATAGTATATGATTTGGTTGTTATTTTATTAGACATATTATTCTGGTGAATCTGTGGTTTCTTCTGGCATGTTGGATTTATCAACAAATAGGTCGATAACGTCAAAGACATCTTCATTTTCTACATCAGTCATAATTCTATGACTGCTAAAAATATCTGATGTTTGAGAACCAATATCATTTTTGTTGATACTGTGAGTGACGATTATATTATCTCGTCTTGGATTTATTAGAGCACTCCAACACCTTGAGTCTGCATGATTAAAGGCAGTGTCTAATTTAGTGACTGTGTAATGTGATTTTTTCACATTACCCGCGAATGTATTGTAGTCCATATTATTTTAATATTGGGGCTGTTATGTATTTTAGGTTTGAGTTATTGTTTTCAATTTCAATATGCATGACACCATTATCGTTCATCTTCATTGAAAAGTCGTTTTTGAATTTTAATACTAAACGTAGAATATCTATGTCGTATATTTTTTCTGGAATTTTTGTTTTGACGCCCTCTGCAACCAGTATTTTTATATCATCCAAATGATTGGAACTGGCTTGTTTGTCACCAAAATAGAAGAATACACAGTCATCCTCTTGCTCTGGGTAAAATTTGGACATTTCTGATGAGAATTCAAGGGCTTTCTTTATATTAACCACTTTGTCAGCATCTATGTTTAGTGTATGGTGCACTGCAAACTTTTTAAAGGATTCCACATTAAATTTAGGAACTTCTACAAGATTATCATCTAATAATCTTATATTAAATCGTATATCTCTTGTTTTAAAGGAGCATGTTTTTGTAGAATCATCTATTTCCAGTGTTATAAACATCTCATCATTCATAACACACTGCAAACCTTTTACAAGTTTGAGAATGTTTAAACTACATCTATCCACAGAATTTGTTATGGATGCAGGAGTGTATGTATTATATAAATTTATGCTTCTTGATTTGGTGGAAGATACAGAATATAACTCTGTTCCTGTGCTGAATAATGCTATTTTTCCTTCTTTGTTTAAGTCGTTAATAGGACTGATAAACTCTTTTATAAATTCTTTAGGATTGAATTGTAGTATCATGCTGTTGAAGTTCTGGTTCAGGTTCTGTTAAAATTGAGGGTTGTTCTGTCTTGTTTAAAATTGTTGATAAAGATTCTTTTAATTCAATTGTTAATTGTGTTAAGGCTTTTATCTCTTTGCTTAATCTGCTGATGGTTGTCTTTTGGCTCTTTATCTCTTTGATAAGAGCATCACGAAATTCTTGTTCATCTTCCAAATACTTTTTCTGATTGGCATAGTCTGGTATATTAAAACGTTCTACACTTTCAATAACTGGAATTTGTAAATTTGGGTCAGGACGAACTTGATAACCTGGAGGCATTGGTATAAAACTTGTGTTTGGTGGTTCTATAACACCTTGAGGTATTTCTTGTTCTTGTTGGGGATAATTTTGTGGTGCGTACTGTGGTTGAGGTTGTTGTGGATACTGATATTGGGGATATTGTGGATATTGTTGAGGATGAACTTGTTGTGGTTGTGTACCACCTGCTTGTGGTGGTAAGAAATTTCTGAAATCGGTTCTATTGTGTCTTAAACCTGAGCTTCCTGCTAAACTTTGTCTCATCTCTCTTTCGAGAGCAGCGGCTAAAAAAGCTATATCTGTATTATTGTCCATAACTTTATTTAGCCGCTCTTTCGTTCTATTCAATTATTATACGTCTTCCAGCAACTTTTCCAAGTCATCACCATCATCAAAAGGAATCTTATCTTCCTCCTCAGTTAACTTAGCAGTAACTTTGGTTTTTTTGACTGGCTTCTGTTCCACTGGTTCATCTTCATCATCTTCTAACTCATCATCAAGATTTGCACTAGAACCAAACCAGTGTTTGTCTAACAAATCCTTAATTTCTTCGTTAGATTTTACTTCTGGTACAAATTCTGTCAAATCATGGGCTGATTTATGAATTTCTTGAATTCTTTCTTTGGACAAGCCTAAGTCTTCTGATTCATCAAACTCAGTTTCAGAATAGTTATTATAACCAGCCTTCTCTGTTACTTTGATGATAAGGCTTCTACCCTCTGGTGAGAGGTCTAAACATTTCTTACCAATTTTCTTTGCCTTATCTCCATAGAGAGCACTGTAGATTCTCTTGTAGATGTCGCTAAGAGGATTTCCCTCCTTGTCCACTTGTGCAGGGTAACGAGCAACCACAACACTACCTATCTTTTCTTTTGCCTCTGGGTCTTCTCCAATAACAGACACAAGATAACCATTCACCAACTGTTTACGTTGTGGAAGAAGTTTATAGGAAGCTTTCTTCTCAGCATCATCTCCTCTTTCATTTGCCTTGGAATAGTCATCCCACTGCGTTTCCTTGAAAAGGTCTTTCTTGAATCCTGCATCTAGTGGTGAACGTCCACCATAGACATATGCTCCTGTTACTCTGCTTATGAACCCTATTTCTTTAAAGGTTACAAATGTATTAGCACTATCGTTGATATTTGGTATCAACCTAATAACATAGGTGCAGTTTTTTTTAAGGGTTAGTAATCTTGGATCACCTTTATATCCACCTTTTTCCTTTTGGATATTTGTTTCTTCTACTTCTTTTATTTGATTTACGATATCTTCTAAATTAAATGACATATTTTTTCTTTATTTTTTCTTTATTTTCAACTGAATTGATTTGCAAAACAGTTACCTATACTTATACTCTATGAAGGGAGTTTGTGCAAGTTTTTTCTCAAAAATTTCGATATAATATCTTTGATTTTAGTCACCATTTGAGCAGTTTCTTTGCATGATAGATATCTATCATGCAACTGAACAATATCAATATCACTCCCAAAATACATCTCAAATTCCTCACTAGGAAGACTATGTAAAATATCGTAGAAATGTGGTATACCAAACACTGCATACCAAGATATTTTATGTTCCTTCAAGTGTTTTAGACAGTCTCTCTGAGATACAGAGCAATATGAGGTGTATTTCTCTAAAGTTATGCCTTTATCAAGGCAAAATTGAGCAACAAACTGAAAAGAATCTTTTATAAATTGATGTTGTTTGTTGGGTTCACCATCCCTTAAAGATTTAAAATATGCAATGCATGTAGATATACCTTTTTGACTACTAAAAAATTTCAGATTGTAATTAGCATCTTTGTCAGAATATAATTTATATGGTGCATCAAAATAAGCATCTGAAAAAAATGCAGGATATTTTTTAAATACATCTTCCAACTTTTTCAGGTATGTTAGTGTTAACAGATCAGACTCCATTTTTTTAAAATCCTTTCTAGGTCTAAAAGGTTTATTGTTATTAACCCTAAGAGCTTTGAGGTATAGGTTGTAAATTCTCTTCTGAATTTCTGTTATGTCACTCATTTCTTGATTTTCTTAGATTTATTAAGAACAGGATATCTGTGTGCTAGATACTCCACAATAGAATACCATGTGGTTTCAGACATTGCAATCATAGAATTACGCAATTCTGGGTATTTGTTGATAAGCATGAACATGGTGACGCAAGATACTGGTTTATTTGTTACTAGAGTAATAAAACTACCAAACTTATTAACAAGTTCTTCCAATTCTCTGTCTACTATATAGCTATTGGCACATGGTGAAGTAAAGTTATCATTTATCATTTACTGTACTTAATCAACAGCCATAAGAGAATCAAAGTCTAATATTTTGGATAAGTTTTTCTCTTGAACAAAAGTTTGTGGATTAGGTATTTGGTCTTCCTCGTATAGTCTAAGAGTATCATAATCAATGGTCAAAAATCCTTCTGCTCCTTTAGCACCATCTCTTACCTTTTTTCCACCAAACCTGATAATATTTGCCTCTCTATCTTCATCAGTTTGCCAAATATTAACATGACCATCAAAATCTGCAATCTGATCCCATGAACCAGAAAGATTATCTAATCCAGGATTATTCATTTTATGACTTCCTCTGTTTAGTTGGGCAACTGTGAGAATAGGAGCATTTAATAGATATGTTATACCTCTACACTCTTGTGTTATGTATTGTAATTCGGTATGTTTATTAGGCTGACTAACTGATGGTTTAAGTAGTCCATGACCATCAATTGCTAGCAAGCTTGCAGAGAATCCTTTCTTATCCCTTAATTTTTTAGCATAGGAATATATGTTTTTAGCTGACACACCTTTGGTTGGTACTTCTTTTATTATAAGTTTTGAAGTGTATTTTTTCTTGAATGCCTCAACATCTCTCTTGTATTTGTCAATATTATCTCCAAGGGATGCTATTGCTATATTGGTTAACATACCAGATATTCTTTTTGCATATCTCATTTCGCTCATTTCTGGAGATATTATTAAAACATTTTTGTTTTGTAGTATTATATTAAGAGCAATATTAGCTAAAAATATAGATTTTCCAACATTTGTCTCTCCACCAATATCATAGATTGCTTTTCCCTCTGCTTGAAATCCTCCACCAAAGGCATCATCCAAACTTCTATATCCTGTGCTAATAAGAGAATCTGTTTGTTGTAGATATTGCACAACTCTTTCATTGTCTCCAAAATAATCCAAACCTAAATTATCAATCAGAGATATAGCATGGATAGCCTCAGATTCTCTTTGAATCTCTTCCAAATTGAAGACTTTATTAGCAGCCCTATAATCTATCATCTTTTCTGCTAAGATGGCAAACATTCTCTGTTTTATAAAATGTTCAGAATTTGATATTAATTCCTCATCATTATGTTCTTTATCCAAACCTTTTAAGTCTGATACAACCTTTTTTATAGATTCTTTAAGCTTCTCAGAACTTGCTCTAATTTTTATTTCTGTTATTTATGGGAGAAAGCCTCTTTCCAAATAGAAAGATTTTATCACATCAATAAGATCAGCAATAGCAGGGTTCTTAAAGAGTGACTTGTCTAGATAATCAATTATAGCTGCTACGTATGTAGTATCTTTTTTGAGGCATTGCTGTATTACAATCTTTTCGAAAAATTCCAAGTCTATTTTTGGCATTATACACTATATGTCATTGTCTGTTAATAGTCAACTATGAACAAACTAAACTCTTTCATAGTCAATAGACGTTACTCTGGACTGAAAACCTGTTCCTGTAATATATTTTGCTGAGAACCACTCTGGAAATAAATCAGAATTTGCTGTAGTTTGGGAATCTCTTTTCAGATAGCTGGATTTTTTAGTGTATGCATCAAATAATTCTCTGATAGTATACTGCTCCAGTTTATTAGTATCTTCATTTAATCTTTGCACAGCAAGAGCATCCTCATCATCTATAACCAAAGTGTATTTCTGTGGTTTATTGATGAATGTTCCAGTGCACATCATGGTAACTTTTATCATAATGCATATTTCTTTTCTACAGCAGAGCAAAATTCTTTATCTTTGAGTAAAGATTCCATATAATCAACATCTTCTTCAATATCTGCTCTTCTACGTTGTTTATCATCACCTTTAACAGAGTACCAGCCTTGTTTAGCACTAGTAATATAATCTAGTTCTAATGCAAGATCAAATATTCCAGAATAGCGATATATACCCTCTCCAAATCTAACAACAATAGGAAATGTTGAATTTTCCTTTACATATCTGCTCATACCTGCTCTAAGAGTGAATTTAAAACCAGCCAACTCATCTTTGCCATCAACTTTATCTTTCTCTTGTGCCTTTGTGATAAAAAGTAGAGTGTGTGCAGAATATTGTGCACCTCTTCCACCAGCAGCAACTTCTTTGGAATACATTTCCATAGTTTGATATGAGTGGTTAACAATAACCATGGGAATTTGTTTTATTGCAGCTTCTCCTGTAACAATTCTAAAGAATGATTTAAGCTGTTTTGCTCTTGTCATGTCAGCAACAACCTTATTGTCTTTGGCATCCTCTGTCTCCTTTTCCGATCTTAGCATACCAATACTATCCACACAAATAAGAACATTGTCACCATCTTTAATATCATCCATTAAATTAGCAACATCTGCTTTCAATTCCTCCACACTTCTTATAGGTCTATGATCAATAAGATTAGTATCTATACCAGCCTTCTCATAGTAATCTGGTGTGCTTCCTAGTTCACTATCATACAACTCTGTGATGCTATCATTACCAGCATTGGTTGTTTGAAACCCTTTAATGATTTCTATCATGAAATTGGTTTTAAAGTGTTTTGGGGGTGCTGCTATTTGCAAAATTCCTGCTTTTGGTAAGCCACCATCCAACTTACCACACATTGCCAAATTTAGTAATGGCACATTAGTTTTAATGAATGTTTCGTTAGTGAAATATTTACTATTTTTTAGTGTTTCTGGTTTTAAAATGGTGTTTTTTCTAAGTCTTTTAAGTAATTCGCTCATATCATATATACAAAAATATGAGTCGCATTTCAACAAAAAAAGCGAGGAAAATCCTCGCTTTTTCTGATTTTTTTGCTTAATTTAAATTAATTATTCTTGTGCAGCCTTTTTAGCAGCCTTTTCTGCTCTTTTTTCTACAACCTTTTGAATCTTATCCACTTGAATAGCTTTGCGAATATCTTTAAGTTGGTGAGTCACTTCTGATGCAAATTTTCTTGCTCTTGCAGCAGCAGATGCTACCCCCTTATTTCTGAACTTAGCTAAGTTAGTCAAGTATGATTTGAAGGATTCAATACTTTCTTTTTCCTTCGGAGTTAAGTTCTCCAAGTCTATTTGTTTTTCAGGTTTTTGTTCCATATATTTAATTATACTATGATTACCACATTTTCAACACCTCATTATTAGGCTGAGATGGTTTCTCAGGTAGAACATCTACCACTGGTGATTTTGGTGTTAATGTGAGATTTTTGTAATTATCCACAACATTCTGTGCCAGAGCCAAATTATACAACAACACAGACTTTTTATAGAAAGGATACTGTATTTCTTGAGTTGGTTCTGTTAGAAAGTTTCTAATGTTGAGTGCAGGACTCACGCTCAACATTTCTAAAGGAATGAAATTTATGTTTATTTGACCATTTTGACCATTTACAGCCAAAAATGCTGGATTTTTAACCCATATACAATCTTCATCTTCCTTTATCAGGGTAGCAACATACAATTCACCCACATTTCTTAGTATTCCAATAATAGTTTCTTCTTGCATACTATTATTAATGTAATACTAATACTGATATCAAGAACTTTCTTTATTTTTTTAGCTGAGATTGATATTTTCTTTCCAACAATTCATAATTGGATAGCGAATTCATGTTGAACGAACTTAGCATATCAACATGTTCCTTTTGTAATTGGGTGTATGCAATAACAAATTGTTTCTCTTCATAATCTAAGAGCCTTATTAGTTCGTTTTTACTAATCCATTTTTTGGAAAAGTAATCACTTCTTATAACTTCAATATCTCTTATGTTGAAAAGAATATCATATATACGTTTTGTATTATCCAAAAAGGTCTTCCAAGGAATATTCATATTGTTTTTTTGGATCAGGTACGTTCCATTTAAGTGCTGTAAAAATAGGTTGTAAACATTTAATCACACACTTCTCAAACATCTGTTCTCTATCTATAACCAATTCAAATTCAGGAGGCAGAACGTCCATATATGCTATACCAGCTAAATTATAAACATTCGGTTTTACATATGCTAGTTTTATTTTCATACCCTCTTGAATTAAAGGATACTTATTCTCCAAATTTTTAAGTTGTATTAATCTATTGTGATAGATTGCCCACTTAACATGTCTTGGACACCCTGAAACTGTGGAAAAATCTTTACTATGATTATCCCATTTACTCAAGCATTTTATAGTTGATCTGATAGACACATCATTTTCAGAAAGATTGAAAAACTTATCATATGATTGAAAAAAGAACTCATCAGCCTTCTTTTTATCTGGGGAGTCGAAGATACCCTTAACTATACTTCTTGTAATTTTTTTAGTATTCTCAGAAAAGGTAGACTTAACCACAGAGAGACCTTTATATTTAAACTCCTTTTTCTCATCAGTTATCTTTATACCCTCTGTGTTTTTTATTTGAAGAATGTAGTGCTTCTTAGCAACCCAAATAGCTTTTGGACATGCGCTCTCTCTTTTGAATTCGAATCTACAGTCTGATGTATTCAAATTCTCAACAGCCCATGCAACTGCTCCCTCATTCAGATTCTTAGATATTTTATTTTCAATATCCACAAATTCTGATGTAAGATCACCCTTAGAATCTACTATGGTTGATCCTACTTTTTTCAAAATGTCATCTATGGACAAGATGGCAGAATCTGTATCTTCTGCTATAACTCTATCTTTTTTATCCAAGTTCCATTCTTTTCTCATGTAGGCATTAGCAATCTTATCACTCTGTTTGATAAGTGCTTGACCTGTCAGAGTTATACTTTTCGCACAATCCAAATCGTATAGTGCGAAAAATCGGTTTGCCAGCACACCATAAGTGCTGTTCAAGAGAATCTTATATAGATACTGTAATGTATCCATCTGATCTGCTTTTCTTTTTTTGGATGAGTATTCAGCATCATCCATACTCATCTTTGTGAGTTCTTGCTCTATCAGAATCATTTCTGATTTTACACTCTTTCTCTTTTTATACAAGTCATCAACAAACTGAGAACAGAGACCTTTTTTAGTTTGGTCAAAAAGCACACCAGCAGCACTTACACACCAATTTTTCTTTTGAATAAGAGGTTTGAATTTTTCTCTAGGAACATCCACATATTTTCCAGATTTGAAAAGATATAAGGATACAACTTCTGGAGTTTCATTGGCTATTTTTGCCACTTTGGTTTCTGGAGAAATGTTTAAAGTTATGATGGTATTTGGATACAATGAATTCAAGTCCATTACTATAACGTTTTCATATATTCCTATATCAGGGTCTTTCACATAACCTCCAGGGATTTTTTCATAATCACCATCATCCTGAGTTGTAATCATCTGATTATTCATCATCCCTTGCTTGGCAACAATACCAGTAATAATGGCAACTTTTCCAAGAGCTTTATCTATATTACAATATCCGCTCACAGCAGAAAATCTTGCAATCTCAAGATATTTTCTCTTCTCCTCCAGCATAATCAACAATTTAACGTCCCATATGTTGTAATTGACAAATCTATTCCAATTTGTCATGCTCAAATCTTGTAAATTGGTATCACCATAGTCTAATTTTCCAATACCAATCTCATCTTTACACACATAATCCAAGGAATCACTCTCCCTCTCTCCTGGAGTGAATGTTTTAAAAAGAACCATATAATCAAGGTGAGACACTCCTCCCATTGTATATTCTGTATAAGTTTGACCAAACTTATTATCCTTCTCATGCCCATGCACATATCCCACAGGAGAGAGATTAGATGATTTACCCTCTCCTAGCACTCTTTCAATTCTATGAACAATGTATGGTAAGTCAAAGGAGAATGAATTATATCCCACTAATAAGTCTGGAAAATTACTCCTCCAAAATCTAAGAAACTTCTTTAACAATTCGGTTTCTGATAGACAGAAATTGTACACCACATCCTCTGGCTCAACACCTTTTAAATCATCTTTGATAGTATAGACATTGTATACTTTAACACCCCAAACATAGTATTTCTTGGTGAAAGTATCATATATAGTGATGCTGGTTATAGGGAATTTTGCCTCTTTAGGGTCTGGAAACTCATCAGCAATAACTTCTATATCATAGAAAAAGGTTCTGAGAGGCTTTTCTGTTAACTGAGTAACATCTTTGGTATAGAAATTCTCTAAAAGATATTGTTGACTAGCAGGAAGATTAAAATATTTCTGTCCTTTGAATTTTTGAGCAAATTCGTTTCTCTCCCATTCACTACTAAACTCTCTTCTGGCTAAGGGAACAGAATCTATACCATATGCCTCAGTAAACTTTGGGTCCACTGATGGGATATAGATATAGGGTTTATAGTGAACCTTTTTGTAAACATCTTCACCATTTTCACCATACATCCAGTGATGCATCACTGATCTTTTTTTATCATAAAAAATGTTTCGTAGCATTGCCTTTAGTATACCACACTACTTTTCTGTTGCAAGTTCTTTATGAAAGAGTATAGTCTATAATGCAATTAAGACTACTAATACAAATGGTTAATAAAATTATGAATTATGGAGACTTACACTCTGAGCAATTCTCCGTCAATTATTTGGAAATTTTGGCAGAAAACTGGATTCGAACTACTCTAAAATCTTCTGATGTTGAAAAATATTTTGGGAATTATTTTGGTTTATGCCCATACAAATATACAAAAAAAATGTTTCCTATAGTAAAGGTGCAAAAGGATTTATTTTATAATTACGTCACTTCTTTACAATTTACAGGAATGGGACTGAATGATGAATGGAGAGATGTTCCAAAAATTGAAAACCTGAATAGTTTATTAAAAAGTATAAATTGTCAAGAACTGAAACCATCACTGATAGACTTTTCAACAATAGAAAAAATGCAATTTAAAGTATGAAAGACTTAAAAGACCAATTCCATAATATTTTCGGAGAAGTGTACATTCTTATTAACGATGAGTTTGTGAAACTTGGTGCAGTCGAAGATTCTATGTGGGAATTTATATGTGATAACTACTCTCCAGTAGAAAAAAGTAGTCAAAAAGAGATTGACATGAACTTGGATTTGAGCGAAATTGCTAAGATCAGATTTGATTAAATAATATGAGTGAAACTACACAAAATACAGAAGAAGCAGAATTGCAAACTAATGATAAGACTGAAAAGAAGTTTTCAGCAGCACTAAACAAACTGGTTGCAGTTGTTGGTGGTAAGGATAATCTAAAGATTTCTAGAAAAACACCAATGGACCAAGTTGGAAATGTTGTCTCAGAACTCTTTAAAGAGGAAAGAGAAAGCATCTTGGTTGAAACTAAAGATTCACTCCGAAACTTACTCAAACAGTATGCAGAGATGGAAAGAGCAGTGTCTGAGAAGAGAAAGGAATTGGATAAGCTGGAAAAGCAGAAAAAGGATGAATTTTCCAAAGCTGCTGAGTCTCTTTTCTCAAAAATTGAAGGAGTTGGTGAAATTGAAAAGGTGTATTATGCTGCACTAAAATCCACAGTTTCCTAAAATTGTAGATAGAAAGTTAAAAACCCTTCCAAGAATTCTTGGAAGGGTTTTTTTTATTTAAATTGACTCTTATTATTTCTCACAAAATTCTCATTCTTTTTTCTTTCTTCACTACCATACTCTGTGGTATAGAGTAATAGATATTCATCCAAGTGATCCTTTAGTATATATTTCATTGCATACTCTCTAGAAAAATCAGATGCACTCATATAAGAGTCCTCTGATTCCATTATCTGGTCAATCTTTTCAAACAATTCATCAGAATCATTGAAAGTGTATTTCCAACCATCAGAATTGTAACATTCCAAATTTTGTGCAATACAAGGAATACCTTGTGCTCCTGCTTCTGTCAATTTTATGTTAGCCTTGCTTCTTGAAAAATTGTTATTCTTAAGAGGAGCAATAGAAACGTTCACGTTCATCTCTGTCAATTTATCAGTATATTCTGTAATAGAAACCCATGGGTGAAATTCCACACCTTTGCCTATAAATTGTCTCAATTTCATGGGTAGTGCTCCAAAGAAGACCCATTCATATTTGTTATGAATGGTTATGTCTTTTATTATAGCTTCTACAACATGTTCAAAATCATCCTTTTGACCAACATGGTTCTCCACATCAAAGTGAGTTCCACTTCCTGCATACAAAATTCTAGGTTTGTTTTTATGCTTTTGGTACTTTTCTCTGATTCTCTCTCTATCATATCCTCTATCAATCCAGCACTTAGGTGCATAGTTAGGAATAACGCTAATCTTATCAAAGTTTAAATGTTTTTTGTAGTGATTTTTCATATAATCACTAACAACAGTCATTTCATCTACATACTGAGTTACTTCTCTGACATTTTGTAACACCTCATCTCCTGCAAAAGATGTTTTACAAACATTATAGTCTGGAATATCTTGGGCAGGGCACACCAAGTCATCTACTTCCCATATAATTCTGAACCCTTTTCCAGTTTGGGATTTCATTTGATCTGAGAGTTCTCTTAGATACTTGATAAATTGAACTTGGGGTTGAGTACATTGCCTCTGCAATCTCACTGCATCTATACCTTGATAGAATTGCCCTATAGTCACCATCTGATACAAAGTCATCACAACAGCCTTGTTATGTGCTAGAAGCTCATCAGAGGGCCATAGCATTCTCCAGAATGCACATCCACTCTGATCTGCACAGTAATGAATTACTCTTGGTAAACCCTCTCCAGGAATAGGAATGTGTGCCTTTGCAAATGCACGATATTTAAGAAGTTCTTGATTACTATTATCAAATAATTTTAACTTGAATTCTCTTGCAAACGGAAAGGAAAGATTAGAATAAACCTCTTGTTTTTGTTTAGGAAAAATTGGAACTACATTATCTATTTTTTTTACTGAATTGTTTTTAACAATAGTTGGCATCAAACTATTTAAACAACAGCATTTAAGTCTTCAACCTTGTTATTCGGTTTTCTTTAACAAGTTCTATAACATCACAATTTGTTGAATCTACATTATTTGGATGGTGAGTAACTATAAGGAAACATTCTTCTGTGGAATCTTTCAAAAGTTCCATGATATTAAACATACCACTATCATCCAAAGCACTATCAAATAATTCATCCATAACTGTTATGTTTATATGAACATTGCTTTGTAGCCTTCTAATGTCTCTGAATGCAAAAAGCATAGCAAAGTCAACTCTTTTTGCCTCTCCTCCACTCAAACTTCCATAGCAGTATTCCTGACCATTAAGTGC
>Ga0181356_1000621_pt1 | contig 15381 bp, 5 predicted proteins | sample Fa13VDMM110SN_FD_130104 | JGI IMG/M metagenome (GOLD analysis project Ga0181356, IMG submission 130104) | Freshwater viral communities from Lake Michigan, USA - Fa13.VD.MM110.S.N | ecosystem: Environmental > Aquatic > Freshwater > Lake | place: USA: Michigan | collected 2013-09-24 | reverse complement strand
TTCTTTACCGATGCAAGGCGTGGCGTTGTATTGACCATATCTGGAAATGACCTAGGAGAGATTTCTATTCAAGGTATGAAGGACTGGTTCAGAGACTTGTTTATTGCTGGAACCAACAAGCAAAAGATCGGAGTTCTAGATCCGTACAGTCAAATGTACGTACTAACATCGAACGATATCACCTCTAGCCCTTGCCAATTATCCATATCCCCCACATCAGTAACAATTGACAAGTCCGCTCAAACAACTAACATATTTGACATATCCTCTAACTCTGGATGGGTTATTACTGGTATTCCTGTCTGGATGACCTTATCTCCATCAAGTGGTACCGGAGATCAAGACGTTATGGCCGACATTGCGGCTAACACAACTGGATCTACAAGGACAGCAACCTTGACAATTACCGCATCTTGCGGTAACGTAGTAACCATTGTTGTTACTCAGACCGCAACAGTTGTTATTAGAAGGGCCTCTGTAGTTGTAGGGTCTACAACAGATAAAGGGACAGTTGGCTCTCAGAAATACAACTACAGTAGCTCCGGAACATTAGGATACGTATTTACGGACACATCATTTACTAACGGAGCTGTAAGTATGTTTGACACGCTTGGAGCCCCTGCAGGGATCGACGGTGTGCCAAAACCTAGCGACACGGTCACTTTGTACGCATATAATACAACTACTGGTATTACTGGAGACCCAGCAAATCCATTCCTTCCAGGACTTGGAAACAAAACGTATTACCTAGTGTCTAATACACAATACACTAACCAAGACTACTTAACTATGCTTACTCTTGCTACGCCTGTCACAATGACACTAGCTGGCTCTGAGTATAGCGGAACATTCACATATCTTACGCCATCTAATGAGCAGTATCTTTACTTGCTATGGGACTATAGAAATATTATAGCATGCGGAGCTACTGCGTCTTACTCTGGTACAGCACTTACATCCAACACCACAGTTACAACTGGATCTTCAAACGGAAACGTTACATTCAACTATGACGCTCAGTCTACTCCAGACCGGTTTGTCATTACATTAAACAATGTTGTAGTTGCAGATAGTGGATATGTTGGACTTAATAGCTCGGCCAACTACAGCGCACTGATTGCAGCTGGAGTTTCGGCTAGCGATATCAAGTTGGTATCTCCCTATGATGGCCTTGTAAACAACAGCACAGGCACATTGAAGTTTACAAAAACACAAGCTGGCGACCCTAATCTTACCGTTTACTCTCCACTATCATCAAATGGATGGAGCGTTGTTACTGCGTGTGTGAGTTTGAGTACAGTTACAATTAATACCACTAATGGTACATTGGCAAATGTTTGCGCTCAAACGCCGGCCACTGTTAAGTATCACAACGGGCCTTCAGCTACTCCTACAGTTGGTGTTATCGTTTACAACGAGTCCACTGGAGCAACTGTTTATGACGGAGGAAATGCATACCACAAGTTTGGCACGTCTTACGCATTCATTACATCCTCTGGTATTATTACCGAGATAGGATCTTGTGTTTGCTCTGAGACATTCTCTCCAATTGTGACAATGTCTGACATTGAGATTGGAATAGGTTCTTCAGTATCTATCAACGTTGCCGCTACAAATAACCCGACAAGTTACAGCTTGGTTACTACGTGTACAAGTTTCACGTTGTATGGGGGGGCTAGCGGAGCCGTGTTCTATGGTGCAAACTGCGAGACAGGGTACTACGAGACATTCCCGGTATCTGCTTACGGTACAAACACCAAGTGCTTTGCGGCTGGAACAGTAACTAAGTTATCTGGTTCTGCTGACGCAACGCTAGAGGCCACCGGTTCTTGTGCAGACACATCTCTACCATTTGGCATTACATTCGACAGCACTAGTGGTGTATTGTCAGGAATTGCAGAGGGACAGGGACAGTACAAGGCTACCTTCAATGCTACCAACTGTTTTGGTACAGGGCCCAACACTACTGTAAATATATCTTCTGTTGAATTAGACTTGCCTGCAACTGCATTCCAAATCAACGCAGACGATCAGGCTAGTGCAGCAGCTGCGTGCGCTCTGGCCCCAGAGGTTTGGGTAACCCTTTACCACAACGGATACTACACGTACCCAATACTTGGTGACACGGTCTACATCCAGTCTAGAGGCGGAAATACTTTTGACGGAAATAACTTATGGTATGCTATCAATAATAATCAGGCAATTCAGATCAGTGATGATGGAGTTGTCACTTCGGTATTCAACTGCGGCTCAACGCCTCCAACACCTCCGACACCTCCAGCCGGAAACTACTACACCGCTGTTTTATGTAATAGCACATACAGTGCCGTCCTTTACGATGCTGTGAGTCGTGCTGTTACGTCTGGAACTAAGCTTAAGACTACCGATGGAAACTGCTGGACTGTAGGAGCTGCAATAGCTGCAATAGCAACTAGCTTTAACATACCAACAACTATCGTGACATTTGGAAGCTGTGCAGCATGTACCGGTACTGCTCCCGCTCTTACGGAGGTATTCTTAACCGATTCTGGTAGCAAGGCTGGCGTGTGTGCATCTCCTAACTACTACTCTTACTGGACTAATGGAACTGTAGGAACTAGCGGAACATTATACATGAACTCGTCTGGAACTAGCGTGGCTCCGTCTGGATACTACAAAAATCAGGCAGCCCCGGCAAATGCACACTACTGGAGCGGAACTGCTTGGACACTTACAGAGGCTTGCTAATATCGTAACTTTGCACAATGGCTAACTATACTCTCACATACTCCCCAGCGCTCGAAGGGTGGACATCGTTCCACTCATATTTTCCAGAGTGGATGGAACACATGAACAGCTTCATGTATACATTCAAAAACGGGGAGATGTGGAAACACAATACCAATGCAACTCGCAATAGGTGGTACAATGTAAATTACCCATCGACTATTACCGTTATATTGAACGATGCTCCGGCCGAGACTAAGATGTTTAAGACATTGTCTTATGACTCTGACCACAAGTGGTCTGCCTCTGTAATCACCGACCTAAGCGCCGGATCGATGGCAAGCAGCTACTTCGAAGAGAAGGAGGGTGGTTACTTTACATACGTAAGAAGAAATACAGGTACAGTAGACTTAAAGGCTATGTCATCACAAGGTGTTGGTGTCGCTAGCGCTGTAACGCTTATTGCTTCGGTTACCTATAGAATTGACTTTACATTTGATATTGGGTCAATAATGAGCATTGGTGACTTGGTTTATGTGGTTCCAGTTAGCACGCCTCTTATATCTGGTCAGATAACGGCTTTAACGTCTACTTCTATTACAATCGTAATGGTAGTTGGTGGTACAATCCCTGTAACAGGAAACTTTATCATGTTCGTCAAGGACGCTGTTGCTGAGTCTTACGGAGCTAGAGGGTACTACATGGAGACAACACTCACAAATACTGACACAGAGGCGGTTGAATTATTTGCAATTTCTTCACAGATATTTAAAAGTTACCCATAACTTCGCTATCTTTGCGTAGCAATGGGTTTTCAGGCAAGGTTTCTTACAGAGAACGATTACGACAACATCTTATGTGGATGGTGGTCTGATTGGAGATGGACGCCTCCTTCCAAAGACTTCTTGCCAGACAATGGCAATGGTGGAGTTATCGTATCAAAAGACGGTACCGACATCTGTGCTGGATATCTTTACTTTACCAATTCTAAAGCAGTATGGGTAGAGTTTGTGGTGTCTAATATTAACTACAAGGACAAGGATAGGAAGCAAGCTATTATGTTCTTAGTTGATACATTGACTGAATATGCGAAACTAAACGGAGCGAAGTACGCTTATGTTTCTTTGAAGAGCCAGCCACTGATCAATAAGTTTATTGAGTGTGGCTTTCAACAGGGCAGCGTTGGTTGTACGGAGCTCATAAAAACATTATAAAATGCCGGCAGTAACATCAATCATAGCAGCAGCAGGAGCCGCAGCAAGCGCTGGACAGGCAGTTGCAGCAAACCAAAGAAGAAAGAAAGACGAGGCAGCAGCTAGAGACGCTGCGTCACGCCTTCGTGGTTTAACAGAGACCGACTACTCGGCTGGTCTTCAAGTCCCCACGATGGGATACGACTTGGCTCAGCAGGGAATCCAACAACAACAAGCATCTGGAATACAGGCCTTGCAAGAGGCTGGAGCCGCTGGCGTTATTGGTGGTATTCCATCAATGAACCAAGCTGCTAATGAAGCACAGCTTCAGTTATCTGCAGATCTTCAGCAATCCGAATACAACAGAGACTTGTACCGTTCACAGAACAGGCAGGGAATTGAGGGCAGAAGAATGGAAAGAGAGTTTGACTTGGGAGAATCTGAATTGTATGGAGCTCAAATGTCTGCTCTTCAAAACAAGCAGATGGTAAACCAAGGCATTTCTGGCGCATTTGCTGGGCTAACATCAATGGGAGAGTCTATTGCAGCAAACCAAGATTTGTATAAAAACCAAGCAAAAACAGAGGCTCCAATAGATAGTAGAAACGCATTTAAAGCTCCTACTTCTTCTTTATTACAAAAAAAGGGAACTCCAATGGCAAAGACTTATGGTCCTGCTCCAGAAATGGGTGCGGCTCCAGCAGGTACAAATATTTTTGGTGACAGCTCATACGCTCCAGGATACAGTCCTTATGGATACTACCCTGGTTTAACAACACCATTTAAAAGATAATGGCAGAATACTTAGGTTATCAAGGAAGGCCAGAAGGCATTGATTGGGCTGGAATAGCTGACAAGGCTATTACTGGTTTAGATGTTATTAAAAAAGACCGTGAGGCACAACGTGCTGCTCTTGAGAAGTCTGCTGATGATCTAGTCTCTGCATCTAAAGAGTACAAGCCAGGCCAGTCAGGTAGCTTTAATAATTTGATCTTGAGCGGTGCAGACCGTGTAAGAACTAATACGCTAGACCTAAAGAAGGAATTGATGGCTGGAAGGATTACTCCTACCGAGTACAAGTCTCGTGTTGGTAAAATGTCTGAGGACTGGAAATACTTAGGAGACTATGCTAAGTCTTACAATGATATCGTAAACAAACAGGTAGAATACTTAAACGATCCAAAGGCATCCGCTCTTGGTGAATACTTTTTACAGAAGCAGGCTGACCTTGCTGATGTTGCAAACAAGCAATTGGTTGTCGATCCCAATACAAACGGCATCGTCATGACAGACCCCGACACCGGGATGGTTGTTGACTTCAAGTCTCTTCTTATTCCAGAGAACCAAACACCAGAGAAGGTGGACTTGCTAGGTCAGGTTGCTGGTTTTACAAAAAACCTAGGCGCTGTTACTGGATACGATAAAGGTTTTTGGACTAAGTCTGCTCAGTTGAACCCTGCATACACAAAGGCAAAGGAAAACTTCTCAGCCTCATTATTAAAGAATCCAAGGTCAGCTGCAAGTATATTGTCTGACTATGTTGGAGATTACGAGTTCTACGAGACCGAGCAGCAGAAGAAGAATATCCCTGCAGGCAAGGGCATTCAGTTGGTCATGGGACCAAATGGTATTGCCACTCCTAAGCTTACTCCAGAGCAGTTGAAGACCGCTCAAGCTGTAATCGAAAGGCAGGTAGATGCAGAAGTAGAAAAGCTCAGAGAACAGCCAGAGCCTATCAAAGCAGCTAGTGGTAGCGGTGGAGATGGAGGAAGTGGAGGCGCTAAAGCTCCTAATTTAATAATGGATTATGCATCTTTTGCTGCAGAAGATCCAGTTTTTGCAAATGCTATATTAAAGTCTAGAGCGCTCCCTGGAGAGCCGAACTCTTTTGTAGAGAAGGTAGAACGGGGCAGTGATGGTAGATACAGGTTTTATACTTATGGATACTCCGAGCCAACTGAGAAACAGAAGGCAAAAGGAGAGCGTCCAAAACCAAGTAAGGCTGTTGTTACTAGAGTTGTAAACGGATCTCAGGTTAGAAGTGTATTTGCGGACATACTAGCAAAATCACAGTCTTTAGACAAGAATGAGGCATGGAACCAAGGGATATTACCACAGGACTACAATCAAAGTTATGTTAGAGGGGGTCAATCTTACAGGCCTAATACAAGTACAACTCAAAAGAAAAAATTACCAGGAACATAAACATGCCAAATAAAATAGACGCTCTTTACTCAGAAGTATCCAAGTCATACGAAGTAGGTTCGATTGACGACTTTAAGAAATATTTGGCCGATCCTAAAAAGAGGCAGTTATTTTTTAAGGAAATAATTGCACCTGAGTATGACGTGAAGTCTATCGACGACTTTGACGAGGCATACGGATTTAAAAAAAAAAGTACGGGCTCTCCTTCTCAAGGGGCTCAAAAAGATATTTCCTCGGTTTCTGGAGAGACGCCGAAAGCTGGGCCTTCGGCGCCTTCTGCAAGGAAACGCTATGATATAACGGGCCAGAAGGTAGAGCCTGCTCAACCTACAAAGCCAGTCGCTCAGCTTACTCAAAAAGATCTAGACATGATGATGCCCTTCATGGGCGCTCCTGCACAGACTAATGTACTTGGCGATGTACCGGCCGAACAGCCGAACCCATTTGCAGAAGACGTAAAAAGAGCTGCTAGTATATTAACAAAGAAAAGCCCAGAGGGCGATGCATTTACCGCTGGTATTATCAAGAATAAGCCAGAGACTAAGGCTTACGCTAAAGAGGTTTTGGCGACTGTAGAAGGGCCAGAAACCCCTAGCTATATAGAGAAGGTTGTAAACTCATCTACTGCTGCCGGTGTACTTGCAAACAAAATTGCAGCCTCCGAGACTATGTCTAATTTAGACGACACAGACTTTGAGGAGATTGCAGGATTGAACAAGCAACTCCAAGATAATGCGATAGAGGAAGAAGAAGGCGTTGTTGGATTTTTGAAGTACCTTCCAACTGTTGTGATGCAGTCGGCTGGATCTATGCTTGTTGCCTCTCCCTCTGGCTTAGCTGCCGGAGCAGTTGGAGCCGGTGTTGGGTCAGTAGTTCCAGGACTAGGAACAGCAGCAGGTGCTGCCGCTGGATTTGCATCTGGAACGTCATTGGCTCTCGAATATTCAAGCTCATTGATGGGGTCTCTTAGAGATGCTGGTGTGGACATTACTGACGCAGACCAATTGAAGGCAGCGTTTAACAGTCCAGAGAAAATGAGTGAGGCCAAGACTTACGCTTTAAAGCGTGGTATTCCGGTTGCAATATTTGACGCTATCAGTGGTGGTATTGCCGGCAGGTTCTTCAAGCCAGTTGCAGGTGCTACAGCGAAGCAAGTAATGAAGGCCGGTGCAAAAGAAGTTGCAGTACAGGCAGCTTTAGGAGGCGCAGGAGAGGCTAGTGCACAAGCGATTGCAGATGGCAAGCTAGATGCTCGTCAGATAGCATACGAGATGGTTGCAGAGCCGGTTACGTCTTTGCCGTCATCCGCTATTAATTATTTAGGAAGCAAAGCTAAGACAGCTGTAGAAAAGAAGTACGTAGAAAGATTGGCTACTGACGCTGACTTAAAGGTTAAGAGCGATATAGCTATGGTGGTTAATCCAGAAATCGCAGCGTCTACCAAGAAAATAAATGATTACAGAAAGTTAAAGGAGGAGGCTGTAAGCCAAACTGCTAAGGACGAGTACGACAGAATAATTGCACAAGAAAGAGAGAAGAAGTATACAGCATACGATAAGTTTTTCCCAGGTTTTGACAGTATGTCAGAGGAGAAGAAGCAAGAGGCGTATACACTTCTTGAAGATATCAATAAAACAATGGCCGAGTACAATGCTGCCGAAAGTCCAGCAGAGAAGAAAATACTCGGTCAAGTATTGTCTAACAAAGTAAAACAACTAAAAGGATATGCCGTTCAAGAGCAAGCAACAAGTGAAGTACCTGTACAGCCAGAAGCCAGAGTTGGCGAAGAAGTTCAGAAAGGACAGCCCCAGCCAGAACCTGAAGTCGTTGCCGAAGAAGGTCAAGAAAAAGTAGTAGTTCCAGGAGAAAAGGATATTGTTTCTGGTATTGAGATAACGTATCCTACAGATCAGGAGAAATCTGAGCGTCAAGCTACAAGAAACTCGGTTGAATACGTTTCTATGAAATCGGCTGAGCTTCCTGTTATTACAGAGGAAGAGCTTCAAGAGGACTTACAGGGAGAATTTGCAATGGTTACCGCGGAGAACCCAATGGCACAACCACTTACCGAAGAGGAGAATACTGCGTTAAATTTAAAGGCAGAGAAGTGGCTTACAGATAAGGGTTACTCTCCAAAAAGAATTGTAGGTAAGTATGACCAGGCGGAGAACTCGTTCTTTGTAAAAGGCATGACCAAAGAGGATTCTTTGGCGTTTACCAAGGAGTTCAACCAAGACTCAGTCGCACATTCTGATGGCCTTATATACCAGAGTGGAAAGATGAATCCGAGGGATACTGCTCAAGATAATTTTGAAACTAAAAACTTTGTTGCTGGAGATAACTTTGTGTCAGTTGTAAATACACCAGAAGGCCCAAAAACTTTCTCTGTGGGATACAACTTTGACACAGAGATTGATTATTCTCCAACAAGCAACTTCGACCAGGCCTTGGCTAATTCAGCTCAAGCGCTTAACGTAGTAGCACCGGGATTAAAGGTGATAGTGGGAGAGAATGTAGACGATGTACAGAACCAAATCGTAGAGGCTATCGCACCATTGATTGGAGAGAGACAGGCCGTACAGACAGCTGAAGAATTTGCTACTGGAACCAAGGGACAAACGATCTTTGTTGATGGCAAGCCTTTCGCTGTGGTATTCGACAAGACTACTGCGGATAGCCGTACCGCAGGACACGAGGCATGGGAAGTAATGCTGAACGATGCGTTCGGAAATGACCAAACTAGATTTAAGGAGTTTACAGCGGGCATCGACTCTCAACTAAGGGCTCAAGGTTTTACTGATATCGCTGATGCTTTGGACGCATTTGCTAACCAGAAGGGCTACGAAGCCGTAAAATACTCGGAGTATATGGCTGAGCTTGGTGGTATGTTGGTAGAGGCTGGTTTCGGAAAGGGCCCACTAACGGCTCAACAAAAGACATTACTACAGAAGATCGGTGACATCATCAACAAATTCGCTGAGCTATTCACCGGCAAGAAGCAGTTCTTAGATCAGGCGACCCCAGAGGATATCCTTGGATTCATGGTGACCATCTCTGAGAAGGTTGCTAAGGGTGAGGACGTGTCAAGCTTCTTTAGAAAAGGAGAGAAGGCCAAGGCCACCGAAGGCGTGACATCTAGAAAGCAGGCAGAGAAAATATTTACAGGAGAAGAAAAAGTACCTACATTCAAGAGCCTTCCAGAGATAGCCAATTGGCTCGAGGGTTGGTCTAAGAAGAATAAAATATTTGCAAAAGACATAAAGGATGTATCTGATCAAGAGTTTGTAAAGAAGCTTGAGTCTCATACATTAAAAGAGCTAGCGGCTTGGGATGGTGTTCGTGGTCAGGACTATGTAAGCTTCTATGTTGGAGATATCGTAGATCGCCTTAATCCTAAGTTGCAAAAATTCGCAGAGGCTAGATATGGGAGAATGCTTACTCCAGCAGAGGTAACTCTTTACCATGCTGTCAGCGGATTCGCATCCCCACAGGCAGATCCTATGTTCGACTCTAGCAAGGGCCTTGAGATATTCGACAAGTACATGAACGGAGGAAAGCCAGATCTGAACAAGCTATCTGGTTACGCCGACAAGCAGGCCACTGTATATGAGCTAAACGAAAAGGGGCAGAAGGTGGATACTGGCAAGTTGAAATTCGACAAAGAGGGTAATCCTGTTAATTCTCAAGTCTCAAAGAATTATGCCGTAACATCATTAAATAAAACAAAGGCTCTAATATCTCACTTTGATGGAGACGTTACTAAGGCTATGGAATGGATGACATCTATCCACTCTTACGAGGAGATATCTGAAGTAATGGGAACTCCATTAAAGGGGTCTAAGGCTCTTACTCCTCACGAGAACTTGAGCAAGGAAGACGGTGGATTCGGTATCTTTGGATTTACTGGAGCCAAGCTAGGCTCTTATATCCTTAACCGAATCGGAGAGTACTCTACTATTACCAAGGACATGTGGTACGCCAGGACAATGGCAAGACTAGTTGGCGAGCCATTGACAAAGGATGGTAAGGCAATGACAGACCCATGGGCCGCTGGTACCGTTGCTGGTGTTAAGAAAAGAAAGCTTGCAGATCAGGCCTGGAAGGCAGTTGCCAATAAATTAAATATCAACCCTTCTGACGTTCAAGAGAGAATGTGGGACTTCGAGAAGAGACTTTATGAGAAGATGGGTGCTATAGAAAAAGCATCTTACGCCTCAGAGGGATTCATGAAGACAGCAAAGAAGCTTGAGCCAGGACTTGACCTAGATACCAAGGTTGTGGAGTCACGCTCACAGAAGAATGTACCAAAAGTAGTAGACGAGGTTCTTACCGATGACGGTAAGGGTAACTACCTGTTCGTTCACTACTCTGACGAGAATAGAGATGTGATCAAGCCAATGTCAGGATCTAAGAGCAACTTCACAAGCCGTGAAGAGGTATCTGCGATATCTGCCGTAGGTGGTGTTGCGATGTACTACACAAAGTCAGGGCAAAAAGAGAGCGGTGTTGGGAATGTTCCACACACAGTTCTAGTTCCAAAGGACAAGGTATACTTCTACGGAAGTACAGAAAAAGGTACCGTGTCTCACGATCCAGAAGGATTTGAGGAAGAGGCAAGACAAAGATTCCAAGCCTACAGGAACCGTGGAAACGAGGACAGACCAACAAAGTATGCGTTTGACGCAAACAACTCTGCAGCTTGGGTGACCAAGGTTGCCGGAGAGAATGGGTACGACATGCTAGTTACCAACTGGGGAGGCCCTAATAGTTACCGTGCGCAGACTACCAAGGCATTAAAGCCAGAGGCAGAGTACACTGGTTTCAAGAAGCCAGAGCCTGTGGTATTTGAGGTAGGAGACGAGGTCTTCTTGTATGGAAGATATGCTACTATTGTAGCTGTTGATGGGGACGTCCTTTCCTATGAATCTCAAAACGACTTCGGAAGATTTGATACTGGTAAGTTCACGTTGTCACCATATACAAGCTATAAGATCACAATGATCGAGAAGGCTAAGCCGTCTGTTACAACTCGCTCTCAGAAGGTTGAGGTAAAGACCATTCCTGGATACGACAGAATGATGAACGAGGTCGAGGGTATTATGGACAAGAGCATTAATAGAGGCAGGTCTTATAATCAAACAAGCGCTAACGCAGTTGACTACATTCAGAAGTCATCTGTTTATGAAAGGGCAGACGATTCTCAGCGTGAGCAGATCATCCGCGACTTCAAGAAGATCAGAGGCGATAAGTTTAAAGTAGCTCCGTCTGTAGCTAAAATACTAGGCCAGATCGAGGACGTCAAAAAGGTAACAGTAAAAGAGAGCACAGCACTGAAGGATCAGATCAAGTTGGAGGCCAAAGCAGCCAAGGATTCTGCAGCCTTTGTAAAGCAGCTCCGCATGGACATCTCTGGTAGGTTGAAGTCTATGGTTGGCCGTGGTATGATGTCTGCTAGGCAGGCTACTGCCATTATCTCTCGCTACGACAAGATGAACATCTTGAACCCTGTAATGCGTGACCGTTTTGTTGATTACATGTCTAGGGTATTCCAAAGCGCTGAGTACATGGACAAGATCAAGGAAGCGTCAAAGCTTAGAGCGTCTATCAAGAAGGCCATGAAGTCACCGGCAAACCAAGCAGAGATAGCTAAGCTTGCCAAGGACTTTGGAGACATAGACCCGTCTCGCGTAGAGAACATTGACGACTATATTAACAACGCAACACAGATGCTAAACGCAGTGGCCAGAAAGACTGGAGACCCATTGATGCGTAGCCTTGTTAACGCTGCTGACATGGCATCTTATATTGACACAGAAATAGAATCTCAAAGAGAGCAGATCAAGAACGAGCTACTAGACAAGTACAAGGAATTAGTTGACGCTGGTGTATTGTCAAGCGACATGACCATCAACGAAATCAAGAAGGTAATAGCCGCGATCGAGGAGAATGACAACGAGTCTGTTGCCAAAGAAGAGAAGGCAAAGGCAGCTGTCAAGGAAATGATGGCCGAGGTATCTCCATTTATCGTGCAGATCGTTAAGACCGGAGAAGATCCGTTCACGGGCAAGCCTATATCACTTACGCAGGACGAGAAAAAGTCATTGATCGCATTGACTAAGATGGACACTGACAGTCTTTCATTGTCAGAGGCATTGCAGGTCCTTGAGTATGCTAACAACTTCGTTGCAAATGGCATCACTTCTGGTATCGATGGAATGGTAAGCCTTTATCAAGGCGGACTGAATGCCGGAGAGTTAGTTGATGATGGCATCAAGTCTATCCCATTGAGCAAGTACTTTTCTGGGATAGTTGGAAGAGTATGGGGCGAAGGATTTGCAACACTTCCAATGCTTAACAAGTTGCTATGGGGAAATACTAGACTTGCTATAATGGTCTCTGAGAAGGCCGGAATCAATGGAGTGTCGAATGGTAAGGCCAAGGCCTTGAAGATGGTTGACAATGCTGTTAAACAGTACGTAAAGCTATTCTCGAAGACCAAGGACTTCTTAGCAAGTGAGAATGTTGTCGAGCGTGGTGTATTTGCATTCATGTCTAGAAACGTGGTCGGCGATGAATTCCAGGCGCAAGACGAGTTTAATAGGCGCAAATCACTCATTAAGGAAACAATCCAGGCGCTATCTGACGTAGACAACAACACTGAATCAGAAATCAAGAAGGGCGAGGTCATCCAAAAGGTGTACGACAAGGTCTTGAAAGATGCCAATAATATTAATGACGTCAAGAAAAACGTAAGCCAGATAAACCAAGACGCTGTAAACTGGTGGATAAACAAGTGGTCTGAGAACTTCAACCGTATCGACGAGGTATCTAGAAACGTGTACAACACACAGCTGTCTAGGGACATTGACTTTACACCCGACAGGTTCCAACTAAAGGAGGCACCAACAGCTGTCGAGGAAGACTTTGAATCTGGATTCTTTGGAAACTTTGAGTACGTTGACACATCTAAGTCAGGATCACTGAGAAAAAATAACCGTATTTCTAATCTTCCAAAGGACAAGAACGGTGTTAAAACCCGTATAGTCAACCTTGACTTTGACGTTAACAATGTTAACGCATTGACAAGCGCAATGGTAGACGTAGAGACCGCTAGCTCTGTGATGCAGATGAAAGGTTTTGTTACATCTAAAAACTTCTCAAAGCTTTTCTCAAACAAAGAAGACAAGAACCTTTACAAGAAGAGACTGGTCAAGTACGTAAACCGTGCCAAGGGTGGATCTTATGTAGACCAGAACGAGCTGTCAAAGATAAATAGAACAATCAATACCATTGCATCATTTGGTGTTGCTAAGGCATTGTTCAGTGTGTCACAGCCATTTAAGCAGTTCTTTCCTCCAATGATAAACACTTTTGTTCAGACAGGTAGGTTTGACTTAAACAAGTTGCTGTACAATGGCGGAATGGGCTTTATCGACAGCTCTGGTTATCCTATTGCTAACCGTGGTGTCGCATCTCAGGGTGAACTTAAGTCTATCAACAGACAGTTGGTAGAGGCTGAGAAGAACTTGGCCATGCGTGGACTAGATGGTGTTGCGGAGTTTAGCAACAAGACTCTTGAAATTACACTTAAGAATCCGGACATTTTTGCTGCACGTGCCTCTTGGATTTCTTTTTACTTGAGCAAGTTGAAGAAGCAGGGTGTAAATATCTCTGGAATAGATTTTAATACTCACGAGCTAAATAAAGATGCGGCTGACTACGCACAGGCGATGGTCGACTCTCAGCAAAACATCAGTGACACTGACATGCAGGGAGAGATCTTCGCTAGCAAGCAGCCAGCTACTGTGTTCTTGAGACGTGCCATTCTTCCATTGATGACATTTACCTTAAACCAAAAGACTCGTATATGGTCTGACGTAAGAACCCTTTCAAATGACGTGTCGTCAAAAAATGACAAGGTAGAGGCGGCTAAGTCTTTATCTGGAGCGTTGATCGAGTTAGTAGCGTTCCAGGGAATAGTACTTGCGTTCAAGGAGCTTTACAATGTAGTAGCAGCTGCCATCATGGGTGAAGATGAGGACGAAGAGGAAAAGAAGATCAGAAAGATGAGACAGTCTCAATCCACTGCTCAGGCATTCATGAAGGACTTCTTCTTGCCACCGATCCCGGGAATGGACATCTTAGCTAGCAAGGGTGTCAATTACCTTCTAGACGAGACGGGCCTATCTGACGAGTTGCCATACAAGTGGTACGGCATCGAGGACGAGGAGCAAAAGTTCAGACTGTACGACAAGATGAACCAAGGTTACTTGGACATGCTTGGTACACAGGGTATCGCGGCAGAGAAGGCTCTTGAGCTAATCGAATACTATGACGCTGCTATCGATGGCGAGTTCACCAAAGAGTACAACGGCAACAAAGTAAAAAAGGCCCTCATGGAAGAGGACCTTGATATAGCTAGAATGAATGCTGTTATTATGACTGCTTATTATGGAGGTGTGTTGCCATCAGACATGGCTAACATCGTCAACATAATGAACAAGAAGATTCAGAAGAGAGCAGAGCAGGTAGACGAGGACTAGAACAAGTGAGTGATTCTAGCGACCTGCCCGTGCTCGGGGTGGTGTAGGAAGCCTTCCACCGCCTTGGGTGAGCCGGTGTAACCATTTCTGTGGTGCCAGCTGTCTGTTCCAGACGGTGATCGAAGACTCTCCACGGTGACACCGATGTAGTCCTTAGACGTTTTGTGGTGTACGTGGTGTGTATACACATAGCGATGCTTGGTCTGTGACCATGACAGCGGTGACTCTTGAGCCATAAGCAATGGCAAGTCCTGTGCCTTGGCACCATCTCCATGTGTAGATCCAATCATATTGGTACCGTACGTGTAATACTTTCTGTGTGCTATAGAGCAGTCGAAGGTAATGTTATCACACTTTGAGAACCATGACTGAATCGTGTCGGCCAAAAAGAATCCATTCGTGTAGTCGTGGTTAGACGGATTAAAGCAAAAGTGCACGTCAGCAACCGTTACCAGCATCTCGAGTATCTCAATGTAAAGCTGCTTGGCGATCAAGAAGTTGTCGTACCACATGCCATCGGTGTCCTGAAAAGTACCAGACGTAGTGGTCCTCCTTGGCGTGTCGATGTGCAGGATATCGTTTCCAGCAATAAATAAGATCTTATCAATATTGAATCCAGCGGTCTTGTCTAGGATTCCCTTGACGCCCTCTCTGACTCTTTGGACAGCAATTTGGTTATTGTAGTCCTCGCCTGTCTCGAAAGAGCTAGCGAGCTTTCCAATGTGAATGTCTGC
>Ga0181356_1000620_pt1 | contig 15394 bp, 26 predicted proteins | sample Fa13VDMM110SN_FD_130104 | JGI IMG/M metagenome (GOLD analysis project Ga0181356, IMG submission 130104) | Freshwater viral communities from Lake Michigan, USA - Fa13.VD.MM110.S.N | ecosystem: Environmental > Aquatic > Freshwater > Lake | place: USA: Michigan | collected 2013-09-24 | reverse complement strand
GGTTATTAAACATTTAAAAAATAAATTATGGCATATTCAGAAAAAGTTTTAGACCATTACCAAAATCCTAAAAATGTAGGAACGTTGGATAAATCTAAACAAAATGTAGGAACGGGGTTAGTAGGTGCACCCGAATGTGGTGATGTAATGAGATTACAAATAGAAGTAATTGATAATATTATTATTGATGCTAAATTCAAAACATTTGGTTGTGGTTCTGCAATCGCATCATCTTCGGTAGCAACTGAATGGTTAAAAGGTAAAACAATTGAGACTGCATTAACAATTGATAATATGGATTTGGTTGAGGAGTTAAATCTTCCACCAGTTAAAATCCATTGTTCGGTTTTGGCAGAAGATGCTATCAAATCGGCTATCAATGATTACCGTGTAAAGAACGGATTAGAGGAAATAATCTTCGAGGCCTCACATGTATAAAAAACAAAAATATAAATTATGAGTTTTATCATTGGTAGGGCTTGTATTGATTGTATGGATACTGCTTGTGCAAGTGCATGTCCAGTTGATTGTATTCACGGACCTATCGATATGGAAGGTTCAGGTGGTGAAATTGAAAGAGAGGGTAGAGCAGCATTTCCCGGTGGGCAAATGTATATCAACCCCGATACTTGTATTAATTGTGGAGCCTGTGTACCGGAGTGTCCTGTTTCTGCTATCTATGAAGATGAAGATATTGCAATTGGGGCAGGAGATGAGGAATCCGTACATAAGAACTATGGTTTCTTTGGATTAAAATACAACTAATTTAATCTTATCTTAAAAAAATTATATATAACCTATTGATAACCAATAGGTTATTTTTTTTTAAAATAATTGGTAAAATATTTGGAAATGTGGTAAATAATGTGTAGTTTAGCTTTATAACAATGAGAGACAACACCCCTAATAATAAGACCCAAAATAATTTAAAAATAAATGGGTAAAAATTTGGAAATACCGATTTTTATTAGTAGTTTAGCTTTGTAGTAATTGATAACATTAAAACATAAACATATGAGTAAATATTCTTATAAACCCCACGCCTCTTACTGGTTACGCGATTGGGAAGATGATGACATCTTAGTTACCAACATGAATGATGTTGAGCGTAAATCACATGACCTTTATAAATTGGCAACTGCAAAGAGGGCGATTTCAAACTTCGTAAATATTGTTACTAACAAATCAATACCTGTAAAATTCTCTGGTAAGGGTAATTCTTATACCGATGGTAAAGCAGTAGTAATTGGTTCTAATGTAGTTGAACCAAAAGATTTTGACGTTGCGGTTGGATTGGCTCTACACGAGGGTTCTCACATTAAATTATCTAATTTTGAATTATTGAGAGACCTTAATTCATTGATTCCTACTTCGGTTTCTGATTCCGCAATTAAAAAAGGGATTATGAATCCGATATCAATCATAAAAGATATTTGGAACTACGTTGAAGATAGACGAATTGACTGGTATGTATTTAATCAGGCACCTGGTTATAGAGAATATTATCGTTCAATGTATGATAAGTACTTTAATGACCCTTTAATTGATAAGGCGTTGAAAAGTGATGAATATAATGAGGAAACTATTGAATCATATATGTTCAGAATTATCAATCTCCATAATAAAAACGCAGACCTTACTAAGTTGAATGGACTTAAAGCCATTTACAAATTGGTTGGATTGGGTAATATCAGTAGATTACAATCTACAAAAGATGCATTTGATGTTGCGTTAACTATCTTTGAAGAGATTTTAAATAACTTACCAATCGCAACTAAGGCACAAGACCCATCTAACTCTACACAAGGTGAAACCGGTGAAGGGGAAAATGGAGAACAAGAAGGTCAAAGTGGTGGTGCTGGTCAATCGAATGAAGAATCTGATGACTCTGATTCAAATTCTGAAGATGGCCAAACTGAAATGACAGGAGATGAGGGTGAAGATTCAATGGGAGGTTCATCAATGTCTGCATCATCTCCAATGGAGGGTGGTAAACCATCTACCTCTGATTCTGATGGTAAAGCAAAATCAGCCAATGAATTATCAGAAACTCAAAAAAAGTTATTAAAAAAGAAAATAGATAAACAAAAAGATTTCATACGAGGTAATATCAGTAAAAAAGGTATTAGCAATAGAGAATTGACTGACCTTAATTCAATCGAAGAATCCGGTTCTGAGATTAAATCGGTTGGTGGGGATGTTCAAGGTGGGTATGGAAGGCCTCAACGTGGAATCGAATGTATTGTGGTTAATAAATTAACTGCCGGATTAATGAATTCGGATTCATTTCCACTTACTTATATAAATTGGGAAACTAAGGAATTTAACAAATATAATCAAAATGCTATTGACGAAGGAATCCGAATCGGAACTTTGTTAGGTAAAAGATTACAGGTACGAGGTGAAGATAGAAGTACTATTTTTAATAGACAAAAAGTAGGTCGTATTGATAAACGAATGATTTCATCATTAGGATTTGGAAATGAAAATGTTTTCCAATTTACTGAAATCGATTCATATAAAAAAGCTAACTTGCACGTTTCGATTGATGCATCTGGTTCAATGAGTGGTAAAAAATGGACCGAAACTCTTACAAACGTCACTGCTTTATGTAAGGCAGTTGATATGATTCAAAATCTTTCAATTCAGGTTTCAATCCGAACTACAACTGAATCAAAACCTTATGTAGTTATTGCTTACGATTCTCGTGTTGATAAAATTTCAAAAGTAAAAACCTTATTCCCTGGCTTATGTGCAACAGGTACTACTCCAGAAGGATTATGTTACGAAGCAATTATGAAATTGTTAGTCCCATCTAATAACGATATGGATTCATATTTTCTAAACATATCAGATGGTGAACCTTACTTTGCTGGTCAGTATTTTCAATACAATGGTAGACCGGCCCACACCCATACTCAAAAGATGGTTAAGCAAATCGAAGGAATGGGTATTAAAACACTTTCTTACTTTGTAGAGGAAAATAGTTCAGGTAGAATATCATCGGCATTTAAAACGATGTATGGTAAGGGTGCTGAGTGTATTGATGTGACAAACGTTTCACAAATCACCAAAACAATAAATTCACTCTTTCTTTCTAAATAATATATAAGCCATTGGTTTTCAATGGCTTATTTTTAATTAAAAAATAATGAAAAATAAATGGCTATATATTTGGAAATCTCACCAAAAGGTTGTATATTAGCTTTGTAATAATTGATAACATTAAAACATAAAACAATGAAAAAAAATCTCGATTTAAATGTGGTAGGGTTCGTTGCTAACGAAATCTACAAAGTAGAAAAGTTTGGTAGTACTTTCAAAATGATTGACACTGCCGGTAATAAGGTTGGTACATTAGGTACATCCTTAACCCGTAAACAAGCCTTCAACGAAGGTAAGGCGGTTCAAGCTTATGTAGATAAGACAGGTAAAAAAACCTATCGTAAAGTAGATATGGGAGTATATAACGCGATGATTATCCCAATGAATACTGCAGATGGTGGTATCCAAATTGAGGAATCCGCAGACCACAATGCAGTTAAGGATTTTATCCATAAGAGTTCAGTATCTTTAAAACCGCGTGAGTTGGTGATGACAGACCTTAAATGGAAATATCTAATTCGTTCAGCAGTTCGTGCTAAGAACATTATGATGACCGGCCCTGCTGGTTGTGGTAAAACATTAGCCGCAAAGGCGTTGGTTAAATCATTAGAGAGACCTGATTACTATTTTAACTTAGGTGCAACTCAAGACCCGAGAGCAACCTTAATTGGTAATACTCACTTTGACCAAGGCAAAGGAACGTTCTTCTCTGAATCGGCTTTCGTTAAAGCTATTAAGACACCAAACGCAGTTATCTTATTGGATGAGTTAAGTAGAGCTCATCCAGATGCTTGGAATATCTTAATGAGTGTGTTAGACCAAGGTCAAAGATACTTACGATTGGATGAGGCAGAAGGTTCACCAATTGTAAATGTTGCAGAAGGTGTTACCTTTATCGCAACTGCCAATATTGGTTCTGAATATACCTCTACTCGTGTTATTGACCGAGCAATGTTAGACCGTTTCGTAACAATTGAAATGGATGTGTTGAATGATGTACAGGAATTTGAATTACTTAAATATATGTTTCCAGAAGTTGCTGAAGATGATTTGAAAGCAATCTCCGAGATTTCTCACCACACAAGAACTCAATCAATGAGTGATAGTGGAAAGTTATCCTCAATGGTTTCTACCAGAGCATCAGTTGAAATGGCGAGTTTAGTTTATGATGGTTTCAATTTGTTTGAAGCAGCAGAAATTTCAATCTTCCCTTTCTTCTCTAACGATGGTGGGGTTGATTCTGAAAGAACTTATGTTAAGCAATTAGTTCAAAAGTACGAAAAGGATGAAAATGGTTCTCCGCTTTTCGAAGCGAAGACTGACGATAATGTGGATGAGATTCCACAGTTTTAGGGTTAATCAATATTACAACTGAAAGGGGGGAGTTTCTCCCCTCCTTCTTTTACTTAACCCTTAAAATAATTAGATATGGTGAAGAATGAAATGACCGAAGATAGAAAACAAGCATTGCAAACATTAATGGCTTGGTATTGGGCAGATGGAAAAAATCATATTACTAAAGCGGATTATCAATTTTTATATGATTTATATGACCACTCACTTGGATTTTATGGTGATGATATCCAATTCAGATTAAACGCAATTAGAGAAATTTATTTACATAGTAAAACGATATGAAAACACTAGAAACTAAATACGGAATTAATATTACAAAGCCCTGGAATCAGGATATGTATACTCATAACGAAAAGATTGGTGAGATAATGAAAACTAATATTAAAAAGGCTTTGATAAAAGCATATAGTGAAGATGATGAGAAATCATTAAGAGAAATTTCTAAGGCAGTAGTTGCACATGGATATGGTAGTGGATATGAGATTGGGGATATATATGATGAAACTATTTTAGGAATTGAGAATTCTGAAAACTATTGGTTGAATCAAGAGTATCCGGATTTAGTAAGAGATGGATATGTACCAGAACTATCAGAGGACATGATTGGCTATTAAACACAATTATATGAATACCCATTATTTAAAAGAAATTATTAAATTGGCAAAAGAAGGTAAAGAAACATTATTAATTCGTAAAGAAATTATAATGGATGATACCACTACGGATGAGCAATTAGGTATGATTATTCGTATGATGTACGGAAAGAAAGTAGCTGTTGCAGATGAAACAATCACACAAACCCAAAATATCATAAACAATGCCTCTTAAAAAAGATTTAAAGAAATTACAATTAGCGTTACAGGAAGTAGAATCAACTAATCCAACCAATTGGTTTGGTAAACTATTTAAAAAATTTAAAATTGCTAATCTTAATGTACTAATTTCAAAAACAAAATCAAAACTGCAAGATTTAAAAATTCAAAAACAATATAATAAATGAGTAAACCTATAAACGAAAACTGGCTAGAAAAGTTAGTGAAAAATTACCACGTACCAAAACAAGAAGAAATTAAATCAAACAAGATTCTAACCGAATCACAAATAAAAATTATCCAAAATGGGAAAGATAAAGGAAAACCTAGTAAACAATCTTAGTGAAGATGATTTCTACACACTACAAGAAATGAGTGATGAAGAACAACGATATCAAGAATGGATTAATTCAGATGAATATATCCATTTTGTAAATGAACAATTAGCAGAAACTAAACCAGTATTTTCAACTGAAGATATAAAAAATGCATTAGATTGGGCTAAATCTGCAATCAACGTAGAGCCAACTGATATTGGTAAAGATGTATACGATATTTTATTCATTGAAAAAGTAGAAGAACATTTAAATAAAATTCGCTATGATAAATTTTAAGGATTATATACAAACAATTCCTGATTTTCCAAAGGAAGGAATTATGTATAGAGATATCCAACCATTACTTGCTAATCAAAATGTATTTAAAGAGGCAATCAAGCGAATGGGTACGTTGGTAGAGATACCTGATTATTGGGTGGCAGTAGAAGCAAGAGGATTTCTTTTCGCATCTGCACTATCTTATAAGTTTGGTGGTGGTATCCGAATGATACGCAAGAAGGGAAAATTGCCAACCAAAGATAATTGGGGATTACCATACAATTTAGAATATGGTACTGATATGTTAGAAATGTCTAAGTTTGGCAATGATGGTTCAACCGCAGTTATTGTAGATGATGTCCTTGCAACGGGTGGTACAATTGATACTGCTGAACTATTATGTAAGGCAGAGGGGTTGAAAGTTATCGGTAAATTATGTTTGGTGGATATTGGTATTGTAGATAGACCAGATGTTAAAAGTTTAATATACTATGAAGATTAAGTTATTCGTTGCATTAGAGAGTGAATTACCAAAGGAACTGATACCAGATGGGGTGGAGGTATTTTATACGGGAGTGGGAAAGGTTAATGCTGCAATAAAAGCAACCGAAGTCCTATCACCTGCGTATCAAGTATACAATACTAATACAATAGTGTTAAACTATGGTTCTGCCGGCTCAAAATCCACACCAACCCATTCTTTGGTAGAGTGTAAGGTATTTGTTCAAGAGGATATGGATGGTAGACCGTTTACACCCCTAAAAACTACTCCTTTTGATAAGGAAATGTACCCACAAATAGGTGATGAACCGATTATATTTGGGGCAGGAGGGTATCTTTGTCATACACAAGACCACTTTGAACAAAACCCTAAAAATGGGGTATTTGATATGGAAGCATATGCTTTGGCAAAGGTTTGTAAGATATATGGGTATGATTTTAAGGCTTATAAATTCATCTCAGATGATGGTAACCCAGATGATTGGGAAGAGAACCACCATTTAGGAGCTGAATTATTTCTAAAAGAATTGAATAAATATTTGGTAGATTCAGAATAAATTCGTATATTTACATATAAATAAAAACATCAAATGAGATTGTGGTTCACGTCCCGCCATAATTAAGTTTGAACAATTGTTAATCAAAGGGACTAAAAAAACAACAATATGAAAAAAGTACTATTTGCACTTTTCATCGCAGCAGGTTTAACTGCATGTGGTGGTAACGCTTCGACTGAAGCTACAAATGATTCAACAACAGTAGTAACTGATTCTTCTGCAGTAGCAGTTGATTCTACTTCTACACCAGTAGTTGATTCTACTTCAGCAGTGAAGTAATTAAGTGGAGCTTTAGGAGTGTAGGGTTCGAATCCCTACTCCACTCAAATTTTTAAAATTTAAAATAATTAGTTATGAAAACATTTAAAGATATTGAATTCAAATCAAACCCAATGGGTGCTGAATATGGAATTGTAAGTAGAACTCAATTCGATAATGGGTATGAAGTATCCGTAGTAAAAAGCCCACATTCATATGGTGGTGATAAAGGATTATATGAATTGGCTATTTTCAAAGATGGTGAGATATGTTATGACACTCCAATTACAGATGATGTTATTGGTTATCTAAGACCAGAGGATGTAACCGATGTAATGGAACGCGTTGAAAAATTATAAAATGAATCGAGGCAAAGTAATTTTTATAGATGTTGATGGTCCTTTGGCATGGGGGACTTGGGATGAAGGTAAAGTAAAAATAATGAAGGGAACTTCGCATGAATTTACAATACAATACCCGTGGGTTAAAGAAGATTGCGATGCACTCGCTGAAATTATAAAACAAACCGATGCACGATTAGTAGTATCATCAGATTGGAGAAAGCATTATACTCTTGCTGATTTGGCTATGATATTCGAATACTATGGTATTGGTAGGTGGAACTTATTAGATACCACAACTCATTTCAATCCTAAAAAGAAAATGAGTTCATCGGGTGATTGGGATAGAGCATGTGAGATTGAGACGTGGGTTAAATCATTTAAACCTACCAATTGGATTTCTATTGATGATATGCAATTAAACTTTGGATATAAGTCATTAGGTATCGCACAATTTCATCACGTACAAGTTAGTGGTGATTGGGGTAATGGTGGAAAGTTGCGAGATAAGATTGATGAATGTGTTCAAAAATTAAATAGATAAATAAATGGCTTATAATAAATTCAGATGGTATACGAAGGGAAGACCGAATAAACCACTTCATTCAGATGCCCCACTTTTACTAAAGATACGAAATGGTGACTTTAATTATTCTTATATGTTTAGTGAAGCTAGGGAAGTTAAAGAAAGTGCCAAGAAAGCTAGTGAGGATGCTTATAATAATTATGGGGGTACGGATATCAAAAATCGTAATGAGGCTTCTTTGGAAGCTGGAAGGATGAAAAGAATTAAGGCTATTAAATTAGAATTAGAAGCCTTTGCAGATGAGAATAGAATCCTTTGGAAATTACGAAAAGAATTAAAACAAGAGTTTGGTAAAGACCTTTGGGAAAAATCATTAGAACGCCAGAGAGGTAAGGGTACATTAGAAAATTTATACTATTGGTATAAGAAACAGGTCAAAGAAGCCACTACTAAATCTGAAATAGATATCCAATTCAAAAGGGCTAACACAAGAGGATTATCACACCTATTTTAGTGTAAAAATTAAATATTGGATATATATTATAGGAATATGATATAATTAAACTGATATGAAAAAACTACTAAAGGTGATAAATTCAATGTCTAATATATTGCAAATAGATGCAACTAGAAAATATATAGATTTGTATTACAAGCAATTTGGTGAAGCCCGTAAGGATGTAATAGAATATTATTTTCGTAACAAAAAAAAAGGTTTAAAAAAATAAAGTTATATGGATATTGAGGAAATTAAAAAAAGTATTAATTTTAATGAAGATATTGCGTTACCCACATTATGTATAGCAGTGTACGCAGGCCAAATAATTTTTACAACAAAGAAAGTAGGTAGTAGATACTTCGAAGATATTACAAGAACTGAATCTCCATCTAAAAGTGTATCTACCATAGAATTTAAAATTTTAAGAGTAGATGATAATACATTAAAAAATTTAGATTTTGATTCTAGATTATTATTTGATAAATATTATTTTGAATTATCACCTAATTCATTTTTATCAATTGATGCATTTTTTAAGAAATTAAAAATAGAAAAGATATCAGATATTGTATCGGATAACGTATTGATGGAATGGCAATTAGTGTGTGTTGTAAGAGAACCAGTCAAACGAACTTTAACTGCTTTTGTAGAAGTATGTGATTCTTATGTTGGTAGTTCTATGGTTAATGTATTTTCAAAACATATTTTTCAAAAATATTTTAAATTAATTATACCACCATCAAAAAATTATAACTTTAAAAATTTAACAACTGAAAATATTAACAATATTTTAAATGAATACGCATTACATACCGGCCCTGATTTAATTAAAGATGAACACGCATCCGGTTGGCATATGTTTTTAACAAAATTTATAAAAACATATAGATTAGATGGTAAGGTAAAAATAGTAAATTTAGATGATAAAGAGGATATGTCTGTATTTCCAATTATAGCACAACCATCAAATAAATCACATTTAAATAATTGGATAATAGAAGAAAATAAATTTTATTTAAACACTTTTCTTAAAAGTATCGAAAGTTTTTTAATACAAGAATCAGATACATATAACGAATTATTAGAGTTGAAAAGTTAATGGATGAACCAAGAGAAATATTAACAATTTACATAGGTGAATCCGATATTTTTGAGTGGGCAACTAATAGAGGTAAATCGGTATTAATGTCTGAATTATTAATCGGATGCGAAGAACTATTATATAACGATTTAGATGAGGTTAAATGTTTAAGGGTTGAATCATTTGTACGAGGGAAACATATGGCATATGATTTTTCAATTTACAAAGATTTATATGATGAAACGTTAGAAAAAATAATGGACTGGTCATTGGAAAATGAAGAATATGAAATGTGTCAGAGAGTTACTGAATTGAAAAACTATACAAATAAAAAAATAAATGAATTTTAATTCAATAAACAATACGATTGAGGATAGAGTTGATTCCCTAAGTCATGTAGTATTTGAACCAACCCTTACCATTTTTGACAATGTTATAGTTCTTAATTATAAAAAAGTTGGTACAAGATTTTTTCATGTATTAGCAGAACTACCATCAACTTCAAATGATATTTTTAATAATTCAAAACAAATAGATATAAAGTTTGTAAAAATAGATGGTATTGTTCCTAATGACAAATATAATCAAATTTTTAAAACAAAACTTATAAACTACCTTATTGAATTTAATTTTGAACATCACAATGGTGAATGGAAAGATGCCGATAGTTTTTTAAAATACAACAACGTTGAGAATATAACCGATTTTTTTAAGAAAAATAAAAAACCATTTATTTTTGTTGTAAGAAATCCAGTAGAAAGATTTTTTTCAGGTGCAACTCAAATATTAAAAAGTTTTTGTAAAGAAAATCTAGCAGATAGAAATGAACAAATTAAAATACAAAAAATAATTGATATATCTGATGAGGAATTCAAAATCATCCTTAATAATTCAGATAAGTTTTTTGCTGAAAATTTTAATCAACGATTAGAGTGGGGACATGATACAACCGAAGGTATTGAACCATTCGTAAAAATACTATTATATGTTCTTGAATATAAATGGGATTTGATAATGCAAGATGTTCATACTGAAACTTATTTGGATAATATAAAATCTTTATTAATTGAACTTGATGATAGTAAAAATAAAATAGTAGATTTAAATCAATGTAATACGAAAAGTGCATTTGAATTTTTTGATACATTTACAAATGATTTTATTTATAGTACGGATTATGATAAAATAATAAAATCTAAGCAATCAAATACTCATATATATGATTTTTTAGTCAAAATCCACAATGGAGAAATCCATACGATGGAGGCAATACCTCATTTATTAAAAAAAGAATATTCATATTACAAAGAATTGATTAATTCATCCTATTTTTACAATATATAATGTGGCAAAAAATATATTTTTAATATTTAAAGATATAAGATACATTTAATTTATATTGTTATGAAGATTTTAGTTATAGGCGATAATTGCACGGATGTGTTTATTTATGGCCGTTGTCACCGATTAAGTCCAGAAGCACCAATACCCGTCTTTGAGCCCTCAAAGACTATTACCAACGATGGAATGGCCGGAAATGTAGTTGCAAATCTACGCAAGTTGGGAGTGGAAAAAGTTGAATTAATATCTAACCACGAACAAATCACAAAGACTCGATATGTAGAGGAAAAATCAAATCAAATGCTTTTAAGAGTAGATTCTAATGATAAAGTTAGAAATACCTTTGATGTAAAGAAAGTAGATTTTGATTCATATGATGCAATAGTAGTTGCAGATTATGATAAGGGATTCCTAACCCTACAAGATATTCAAGATATTTCAGAAAGAGCCAAGTTATCATTTATTGATACTAAAAAAGTAATAGAACATAATTACTTTGAAAATTACACATTTGTTAAGATGAACGAAGTAGAGTGGGAAAACTGCTTGGAACATGGTGCAGTATATGATGATTGGGAAAGTAAATTAATAGTTACCATGTCGGAAAGAGGATGTATGTATCAGAGAAAGAGATACTCAGTTGATAATTCAATTGAAGTAAGAGATTTAAGTGGGGCAGGTGATACATGGATGGCATCATTTGTTTTTAGATATATAGAAACATTAGATGTATCTGAATCAATCGAATTTGCAAATCAAAAAGCAACATTAGTTGTACAAAAACGTGGCGTATCCACAATATAAGTTATATGACAGAAAGAAAGTATTTACCCACCCTAGCAGAATTGATAGATAGATTATCAATCTCACAATTAAAAGAAATATTCATTGCAGACCATAAATCGGAATATGCAAAAGAAATCGATGAAATTGTACACGATATTGAATTGATTTTAAGTGAAACGGATGGTAGACTTACAGGAGAACAAGTAAGGGCAATCGTAGTTTTAGCACAAATGAATTTACACATTTGGCATAATGAATCCAATGTCCGAAACGGAGTAGCTGGTGCAAACGCATTGACTCTAACACATGGATTAAATGGAATCCGAAATACTGCAAAAAATAAGATACAAGAAGTAGTAGGTGGTAGAAAGGATTATAAAATTGATTGTTTAGCATCTGATTTTAAAGACTGGGAAATTAGTTGGTAACCCCAAAAATAAAAATATGATTAATAAAAAAGTAGAATGGGATAGAAATAAAGAGGAAGGATTTCCACGAGTTACAATCGATAACTTTTTAGACCAGGAAACCTGCATGAAACTTTATGAAGAGTGTATGAACGCTCCCAAAGGTGGATGGACAGTATTTACTCGTGCAGGTTCTCGTATGGAGGAGTTCAATGATTTAATTTCATTACCAACTGCACATAGGGTTACATATGATATCATGCATTCAGGTGAATTTTTATATCAACTTGAAAATATGACAGGAATTATAGGATTATTACCTGACCCACATTTAGTTGGTGCAGGATATTCTATTTTAAGAAAGGGAACAATACTATCTCCACACTATGATTTTAATTGGAATGATAGAATACGATTACATAGAAAACTTACAGGAATATTATATATCACACCAGATTGGAAATCAGAATGGGGTGGTCATAATGTAACTTGGAATGGTAATCCAGAATTAGACCCAACTGCACAAATAGTTGAATCAACTGCACCACTTTTTAATCGTTTTATTATTTCTGAAAATGTTCTAAAAGGGCCAGTTCATTCGGTAAGTAAAGTTGATTGTCCGGATGATGTTTATGGTAGATGTGCTATTAGATTTTTCTATTATGTAAGTACATCCGAACCAGATAAAGAAAACCCACCACATAGAAGTACTTACACTACGAATGAATACTCGCATCATAAATTACATGAAGATGCTGAATGGGGTGGGCATTTTGTTGGTAAAGGTGGTGAAGATTACGGGTACACTCCTAAAAATTCATAATTATATATGAAATATGTTATAACAACTGGGTGTTCATTTACTAATAATCTAAGATTAGACCCAGATAATTTAGAATCACAAGACGAGAATAGATTATCCTGGCCTTACTTTCTTCAACAGGAATTAGGTGATTCATACAAAGTATTGAACTATGGTGGTGCTACAAATGATAATGTATCAATGTGTAGAATACAATTGTATCACATAAATAGATTAATCAAAGAAGGTGTTAATCCAAGCGATATATCAATCATAACACAATGGTCAGACCCAACACGTCAATCAGTTTATTTAGATAGATTATTCAAAGATTCAGCACATCACATAGGACATACCTTAGTTTATCATAATGATTGGAGAACTAAAAAAGGTGTTTTTTTTCTAACTGGTGGATTTTCACCACCAGATGGTGAAGATTCTGCAATACAATATTTTGGTATTGATAATGCAATAAAGTATTGGGAGTTGGATATCAATTGGGATAATATAATAAACCAAACAATGCATTGGTTAGAATTATGGATATTATTAGAAAATACTTGTAACGAATTAGGTATTCAAAGTTATTATATGAGTATGAGAAATCCATATTCAAAAGAATCAAAAGAATGTCATTTCGGTGCACCAAATAATAATTCAGATATTCCAACAAAATCAATATGGTTTGAAAATTACGAAATCTTAAAACCTTATTTAGATAAATTACCAATTGATTCAGATAAACATTGGCACCATAAAAACTATTGTGGATTATTGGAATGGAGTATTGATAATAGAAATGATGATATACCTTTATTTCAAGAATTTGAATGGGACGGGGTTGAGACGTATGAAAAATATTTAAAAATACAATCAAATGGTTGGGGCCACCCATCACCTCAAATGATGGAACGATTTGTTAAAGAAGAATTAATGCCAATGCTTAAATAATATGAGAGATTATACAATAAAGGATAGTTGGGATTGGGTAACCCACTTTGAAAATGAAATTGCAGATTATTGCGGTTCAAAATATGGAATTGCATGTGATTCAAATTCTAATGCAATTCGTTTAGTATTGCACTATTTGGGTATAACCGGTCAAGAAATTGGAATACCGGCAAGAACGTATGTATCCGTACCAAACCAAATTATCCTATCTGGTAACAAACCGGTGTTCGAAGATTACGAATGGGATGGGGTATATAAATTTGATGGTGCACCGATAGTAGATGCAGCAACTGCGTTTCATCAAGGAATGTACGATGGTGAAAATTATATGATATTATCGTTTCACATTAAGAAAATCCTAAACATTGGACAAGGTGGTATGATACTTACCGATGATGAGAAATTCAATGAGTGGGCAAGACCAATGATATACGATGGTCGACATAAATACAAATTATATAAAGAGGATGAGTTTGATTGTATAGGTTGGCATATGTATATGTCACCCGAACAAGCACAGAGAGGATTAGAAATATTTCATTCATCAAAGATACATTCAAATAATCCGAATTGTGGTGGTAGTTGGTTGTATGGTGATTTAAGAGAACACAAAATATATCAGTAATGAGTAAGGTATTATACACACATGGTGATTCCGTAGTATGGGGTGCAGAGTTAGAGGATAAAGAAACCCAAAGGTTTTCACATCATATTGCAAAACACTTTGATTGGATAGATTGTAATAATGCAACTGCCGGAGTTTCAAATGATTATATCTATCGTCAAACAATTAGAGATGTATCCCGTTGGTTATACGCTAAAACTATATGGAGTGAAGACACCAAATGGGTGAAATCTGATGAATTGATAGTGGTAATAGGATGGACTGCACCAACCCGATTTGAATGGTGGAACGGAACGGAATATCAACAAGAGCGATTATGGGCAGGATATGATAAATGGGGTGAGAATGATAGGGATAGGACAACTGAAGATGAGTTTGTCCTAAATCAAACCCATACCATACCATCATATATAAAAACCTTTAATCAGATTACTGCACTATCTGCATTTTTATCTAAACATAAAATCCCTTACTATTTCTTTAATACTTTTTATGAATATGAATTACCAACCGAACCCCTAACTAAAATTGATAAGTTTAGTAGATTTATTTTTCAACTTGATTTGGAAGTATTATGGGATGGGTTACCTAATGATTTTAAAAAACATACAATGTATGATTATAATTTCAAACAAGGACATACCGAATTATTACCACGTAATCATCCAACTGCAGCTGCACACTTAGAATGGGGAAATTTTTTAATAAATGAATTAGGGTGATATTTAATAATATAATACACAATACTATGAAAAAATTAACAATAGCAATACTATATAAGATTTGGGCATTCTTTGCAACAACAGGAAAATATCCAAAAATATGTGAACGATTAAATATTTGGATAAAT
>Ga0181356_1000618_pt1 | contig 15427 bp, 4 predicted proteins | sample Fa13VDMM110SN_FD_130104 | JGI IMG/M metagenome (GOLD analysis project Ga0181356, IMG submission 130104) | Freshwater viral communities from Lake Michigan, USA - Fa13.VD.MM110.S.N | ecosystem: Environmental > Aquatic > Freshwater > Lake | place: USA: Michigan | collected 2013-09-24 | reverse complement strand
TTCACAGATAACACTAGGAGGATCAGGAGATGTTAAGATTACATGTTCGACTTCATTAGAAACAGATCTTGGAACCAAATATCTAATAGGAGGTTATATTTCTGGGGAATCCCAAGTTTATTTTGGATATTATAACGATTCAACTTTAGCTATTATTAACAATCTAAATCCTACGATGGGAGCTTCTGGTGGAACTGCTGGATCTTCTAGCTTTTACGGGGAAATGGGATTTGTAGTTTGCTATGATTATTCAGGTTCCGTTGATAGCATATTACCTTTTAGAGGGTATAGAACTAGAATAGATTCTTTAGATCCTAGCCCTGATAATAATACGGTATCGGTTTCTGGATCTTATGATTGGTTTATGGAATCTGGACCTTGGGTTTGGCATTCTTGGGAAGGAGCTAATGCATTTTCGGGAAATGGAGTTACTGGATCACCTTACGGGGCTACTAATATCAACTATCCCGGAATAACTTCAGGAATTTACGATTGGATATACGATCCTCTAGGACCTACCGGTCCTTCTATAGCATCTAGCTCTTGGGAGTATAATCCATCATTATCCCCCACTATAGCATCTGGAGAATTTACGCTTAATTATACTGTATCCAATAATTTTTCTTACGTTAATGGTATTTATATTTCTTATTTCGATGATTCGGCAATAGATCGGACTTCATTATTAGAATCATTACTTACTTCCAATGTTTTAAGCATAACGACTTCTCCAGATGCTCTTTACACTATAACATCTATATCATCATACTCAGGGGGTCTTTTCATAGGTCTTAGCTATCAATATGGTAATCCTGGAGTATTTCCTTTTTTGACAGGTGCAAGTGTAAGTTTAGATTTTTACGAATGGACAAATTATACTTATCCCCTAATTAAAAATCTAAATTCTTTTCCTGGAAACCCTGCTGGGTATTCATATGGAGTATTCACCGCAGAAATACAGAGGGATTTTGGTAATAAATTTTCTTTTACTGGAATTACCGGAGATTATAATTCAGGTGTAAATTCATCTTATAGGGTTACCAGATTTAGAAATTTCCCCGTTAAAAATCTAAACGCACTGGCAGGAAATCAAGAAGTTCCTTTGACCTCTGTACAATTAACAAATTACCATACCCATTTATTAGTAGAATCTAATGTTTCTGGAAATTTTGCAGATCTATCTACTCTTAAAAACGAATGGAACCGAACAAACGACAACTCCCTTGTTGATTCTTATCTATCGGATCCTGCATATACGGGTTTACTTTCTTATGTTAAGTTAAATAACCTAGATTATTCACTACAAAAAAATTATAATTCAAATACTCCTGGATCTAGTGGATGGAAAAGAATAGGATCTGAAATAAATTCTTTAGATCTGGGGGAATCCGTTGTTATAACAGGATCTGCAACGGGAGGATTTTATTTTTCTAATAATTACCTTTCTCCTACAGGATCTTCAAATTCTCCTTTTTATATTTCTATAACCAGCAATCCTATAGGATCTACCGGATTCTATTTGAATTCATTTGGTAACACTGGAAATAAAATAGGGGTAACCAAAGACGAATCTAATTACTATATAACCACTGTATCTGAATCTTCTGGATCTTATTTCGGAAAAGATTTCATAGCAGAATCAGGAAATTCTTATTTTTTGACTGCAAAACTAACAGAACAAACCGTATGTAGAGGTATTTTTTATCCATCGATAACTGGATCTAATTCTTCTTTGGATTTAAAGACCACATTAAAACTTCCTAATGATCAATTTGTTATTCATTATGAAAATTACGATACCCCATATACCGTTAAGATATTAAAAACTGACGAGAATTCCAGGGTAAATGATACGGTAACAATAGGAGATTTTGACGGGGACATTACTGTATTTAATGATGCGGCTTCTAATATATTCTTTTCCGGATTCAATTCATTAGGGTTAACTGCTTATATAGATTTTGGAGATCCCCCAATAATAGATATTCCCGTTACTACAGGATTCGCTTATCTACTTAAACAATATGCTCCGAATCTAGGCATAAACGAAGGGAATATAATATCAAGACCTGGATCGGATCCTTGGGTGTGGTGTGATTCCCACGTAAAAGAGCAAGGATCTTTTGAAGTTCCTCTTATGTCTACTATAGTATTTAATAATTATACTTCTGAAATATACGGTAAAAATACAAATAAGTGGGTTCTCTCTAATTCAGCTACAGGAGACGAAATACTGAACATAAAATATTCACCTTATTTTATCTATACATTTACTGAAGAAGGCGAATATACTATTTATAATGAGGTTTTAGATTCAGAAGGAAATGTTTATGCAACTACAGGAAATGGGTTTATCAAAGTAATAGATCATAAAAAAATAAGGATACCGGGAAGAAAAACTGGTCCTATAAATTCTGTTAACTACGGGGTAGATGAGCCTTTCGATGACAGATCTTATCAAGGACAAAAATTAGAAAAAGATTTAATTAAACAGCAAAAAGAAATACGGGATAAAAATAAACTTAAATTTAGTCCTGGTATAGTTATACCTGATAATCCAGATTCCACTTATAAAAAAATAAAAACAGAATAATGAAATTTTACCTCTAGTTTTTACTAGAACAATTAACCAATTTTGATTTTTAACTATTTAAAAAAACGATATATAAAAATAAAAAATAAACAAAAAAATGGCTTCAACTGTAAATATTACTGAAATTTTAGGATCTGATTCTATATCGGGATCTAGGGTTACTATTAATTCCAACTTTTTAATACTCCAGAACTGGATAAATGGATATGTCCAGGTTTTTGGGGTGGATACTACCAATGGTATATTAGATTTAACATCTGCATCGACAGGAAAGGTTATGGCAAAAATAGGAAGATTCGATTCCCTATCTTTACCTGCAACCGGAACTGCGCTTACTTCATTTGATTCAATAGGAGGAGCTTCACTTGTTTCCGTATCATCTACAAATGTTACCGTTTCTGGTGCATTGGTAGCAAATGGAAGTATAACTTTAGGAGGTAGTTCTACTTTTATTGCAGGGGGAACTTCTAGCTTTAACGGATCTTTAAGTGCAAATGGAGCATTTTATCTCGGAGTTCAAGGGCATACCATAAGCCAGAATACTACAGTTGCTACCGGATTAACTGCGGGAACAACATTTCCTGTTAATACAGCAGGAGGAGGTGGTAGATTAACTTCATTAAACTCCCCTTATTCTATAACTGGTCTAGAGGATGTTATTTACGCGCAGTGTGGTCCTACTGGATTTTATATGCAAGTTGTTGCTGGAACTTCCCCCGTGGGTGGAACTCTTCCAAACATACCTCAAGGAACAAGGGTAACCATAGTAAATACCACAGCTGCAACAGGATACATTTCGACAGGTCTTACTGGTTCTACCACTTATTATACAGGATTTAATACCGATGCATCTTATGGCGGGTATTCATCTTTAGGAATTACAATTCCGCAGAACAAATCATATAGATCTTCTATTACCCTTCAATGGGAACCTAGAGTAGGTCAAGGACAAGCAACCATGAATGGATCTTGGGTAGTTATAGGATCTACTAACATTACGGTTTAATAATATAATTTAACATGGCAAAAACACCTTTTATTAGGCCGCTGCAAGTTCAAGGAGGTACTTTTTATACTTTTTCTTCCTCTGCTGAGGATTTGGCTTTCACTTTCAATAATTCCACAAATAAATTTTCATTTTCTAAATTTGCCCTGTTAAATATTCCGAATTTTGATAATAGTTCAACCTCAGATACCAATTACGTAAGACTAAATGGACCAGATGGAGCTTTTTTAGACTGGGCAAATAACACCCAAAAGATTATAACCGGAAATTCTAATATAGATTTTTCACAAAGTTTCCAGAGTTATTGTTTGAATTTAGAATCTACTGTAACTGGTGATGATAACTATGATCCTACTAAAAAACAAAATATATCAGAAAGAATATTTTTTAAGTGGCTAAAAGAGGTGGGAGGTGTTAGATTTAGACCTGCAAATTCTACGGAAGTTGCAGCAACACTAAATCAAAATAGTGTTATCATAGATACAAACGGTCTTCCGCAAACGCAAAAAAGATACGTAGAAGGTGATTCGGCTTTAGGAACTACAGGAGCTTATGGTATGACTGGATCCGTTTATAACAGGGTAGTTCAGTACGTTGGTTCTTTAGACATAGTTAATTCGGTAACGAATAATAATAATTCTTATTCTGAAATTTATGTTTATGTTCCTACCAATTCAGGGAATACCCCCACTGTTCTCTTTAAGAATATCGTGGATACAAACTATTACCCAGATTATCAATGGACAAATAGCCCAGAAAATCCTCTTAATGATGAATATCTTTTCGGAAGGAATTACACAGAAATTAATCCAAGTGGATTAACCTCCCTTGCTATATACGATGACGATGCTTTAGGAACTCCTACTGCTTCTTATATAGATACTGGTCTTTCCGCTACTCCGGTAGCAGGAAATTGGTATTCCCCCAGAGATACTGCTAATACATATTTTACCGATTCTTTATTTACGGACCCTTCCAATTACATTCTTACTAAAACTGCAAATTCTAATTCTCTTACTTATGTTAGAAGTAAATTAGATTCTATAGGTATAGATTTTGATCCGAATTCATATAAATACATAGTAGACGATGCATCTATATCAACTTTAGATGAATATAATTCTATTCCTTCAGCGAGTGATTTTGAATTTAATGCAGCTTTGATTTATTATGATGTTTACGATCCCGCAATCCCTACTAACAGAGCAACTAATTTATATGGTATATTATTTTTGGATGAGGTTAATTCTTCTTCAGGAGATATATTTATACCTAGAACGCAAAAGAAAAGGCCCAATCCGGTTACTGGGTTAAATGGTAACTCTTTTGGGTTTAAAATAAACCTAAAATTTGATACTGATATAGATCAAACTGGGGTAGAACAGGCGATAAATGATTATTCCACTTTTTCTATGAGTATGTTCATGGATGCAGCTAATGTTCTTCAGGATGCTAGTTCTACACTTAATAAATCTGCATCCCAATTTATAGATCTTTCTGATAGGGTAACTAATTTAGAAAATATAGCTTTAACTACAGAAACCTCTGTAAATTTCAATGCGAGGATATCGGGAATAGAAGAATCTTTGGCTGCAAATCAAGCTTTATTTAACAACACCCAATCCATATTAAATCTTATAAATCAAAATTACGATTTAACAAGGTCCATACTTAATAATGAAACTAGTGTTGAGGTGTCTTATAATTTAAACACAATAAATCAAGGATTAGGTATAGGGGTTGATAGAAGCGTAGAAAATTTGGTTACAATAAATAACACTAACCAGGATTTTAATATAGGGCAAAACAAGGGATATGGTATTTTAACCCAGACTGGACAGAATGTAATAGAATTATTAAATTTCTCAAATTATTTTAAACATATAAATAATGGTATAGACGTAAATCTAACCGGAGATATGACTATTAGGCTAGATGATACTAAGGTCAAATGGAAAAATGGACAAAGATTTAGAATGTCTTTTGGAGATAAAGTTTATCCCCAGTCTTCCATAATAACTATAGTAACTGATTCACAAGGTCTATACCCTTTAAGTTCTCCTTCAGGGGGAATTTATTCCACGACAATAATAGTTTTGGATGATACTATTTTTTCTGAATGGGGATATAAACCAGTATTTGATATAGTTTGTATTGACGATCAGAATTTAATATTCCAGGTGGATGCAATAGGAAAAAGTTTGACAGATAATCAATTAATTTCATTCAATAATCTATAAAAAATGGCAGGTACAAATAATAGTATAAGTTCTTTAATAGCCCAGTTTTTAAGATTACAATCTAATTCGTTAGAAATAATAAACGGGTTAAACGAAGTTGCGACCTCCACCAACGAAACTGTTACTATACAAATATTAGACGAGAACGGATTACCAAAAACAGTAAATATACCTTCATACGGGTATATGAACGGGGAGATCCAAAGATTGAACAATAATGTAAAATCTTTAGCCGGCTTAGATGAGAATTCGGCTACTGTAAGAAATTCCGACGGCACATATTCCCAAGTATATAAAGCTAAAACATTAAAGGATCCAATAAGCCCATCAGAGCTTCAGGTTCCAAGCTCATTCAGAGTAAAAGATAATTGGTTTTTTGAGAGCTTCCTAAGCCCACTTTTATATATTAGCATAGACGTAACCGGAAAAATACCGGAAAATTCGGATAGGATAGTTATTAAAAGAATTATAGCAAACACAGAAACCGAAGATCAAAAAAACTTTTTCGATCTTAATCTGAATGGTAAAAATGATATAAGCCATGATGGATTTATCGCTGCTTTAGAAGGATACGGGATATCTTATTTTACTGATGAAGATATAGTAAATCTTCCCCTTAAGACTATAAGATATGTTGGAACTTTTGGGGTTTTAAATTTCATAGATGATGTCGTAAATCAAAATGATTCGCAGGGAAATACTTTTCAGGTTACCATTAGAAATTATAAGCTTACCGATTTAAATTATACAGATACTACGGGATCTGTTACCAACGGGGAAACTTTAAAAAATGGGGATACTTTATCTACCCCTGACGGAACAAGATATAATGTCACCTCTGTAAATATTTCAAATTCTACAGTTCAATTAGAAAGGGTTTCAGGGTATCAGCCTGTACTTCTAGGAAGTAATTCTCTTTCTATTGCAATTGCAGATTTCGGAAATAGATTTGCAGATGTTAATGTCGGAAACGACGAAAGACAAGGAGTATTCTTTAAAAGTATCGACGATGATTTTAATATCGTTTCTGCTACCTGGTCTACCGGAGTTTGTTTTTGGTCCAGCGAGTTAGAAACAACCACAACAGACGGATCTGTTGTTAGCCTTTCAACTTACTATAAGGATAGCGTTTCAGATTTCGGCAAACTTTTTATAGGGCTTGCTAAAGAAAAAACTGTTACCGCGTTAGATGGATTAATCCCTAATGTACCTGATGTAACAACAGATTCCTTTAAAGTAGTTCAAATAAATAAACAGGTTACTGATTCCACTTCGGTTAAAAGTATTGATGACAAATTAAAACTTAAAACCACAATAAAAAGTGAAATAGATTCTATAGATCAAGCACTTCAACAAACTAAATTACAGATAAACAATTTAAATTCAGGATCTGCTGGGGAAAAAGGATCTGTTTTTTCTACATTTACCGATCAAAAGTCTTCTCTAGAGAATAATATTAAATCATTAACCGAGGAAAGGTCTAATAAATCAGAACTCTATGCCTCTTTAGTTAGTGAGGTTTCTACCTTAACTAAAGATGTTCCCCAACTTTTAGAAAAACCTAAATATAGGGTTAGAGGATTTTGGCCTATTCCAGATGCAGTGGTTAATGGAACAACCAAGCAAGAGGTTATCCAATTTATAATTAGATATAGATACCTTTCTGATTCTGGTTCTTCCCAGCCTTCTGATCAAATCGAATACACGGACAAAGGCGGTCTTAAGAAAAATGCAGCTTTTTCTAACTGGGTAGAATCTAAAACTCCGGAGAGAAAAAAAGTTTATGACCCAATAAAAGGAACATACGTATGGGCAACAGAAGACCCTTCTAATGCAAATTCGGTAAATGTAAATCAATTAGACATACCAATAACAAAAGGGGAAAAAGTCGAAATCCAAATAGCTTCTATTTCTGAAGCAGGGTGGCCACAAAATCCTTTAACCTCTGAATTTTCTCCATCTGTTATTATAAATTTCCCTGATAGCCTTAATGTAAACGGAGCTTCAGATACATTATTAAAAAACAATGAAGATTCCGCAGTTGTTAAGGTTCAACAGACCTTAAACTCCCAGGGATTACCCCAGCATTTATCTGAACAATTCACGGACGGAAATATTACTTATTATCATAATTCTACACACATAGCAAGTGGGTTTTATACTGGATCTGGATCTGTTATAAGTTTGTTTGAAAAAGTAACGGAACTTCAAAATCAAATAGAGGTTCTTAAATCACAGATCACTAACACTAAAGGAATTCTTGAAATCTACATAATAGATTCTTTAAACCAAAAGATTAAAGTAACAAAAGGATCTTTAGTTAGTCTTAATGCTGGATTCTATGATGGAATATTTAGTAATCCCCTATTAACAGATGCTGGTAAAATTGCATCAACTACTTATAATATACAACTTTACAATTCTCAAACCACTGCAGTAGAATTAGCTTCTACTATACCTGGAGGGTTAGGGCTTAAAGCACCTAATGTAGTTACATCAACTTCTCCAGTTGGGTATAATGAGAATCTGAGATATGGGCAATGTCCTATTTCTATAAGTTCTCTTACTGCAAGCGGGGTAGAAGATAATACATATTTTAGACAAGTCTCGCCTTTTGCTTCTTCCGGATCTTATTCCCAATTTCTTTACCCTAGATATAAAAGTGTAGGACTTAACGAAATTTTATATTGTGCAGTTGATAATAATGTTTCTACAAATACACCTACCGGGGATAGCCCAGTAGCTCCTGTTATTCCTGGTGCATTTACTGCATTGTACAATGCAGCATATGCATATGATGGATCGACTCAGACCAATTTTAGTGTATCTGGAACATATCCACAGAACGGAACAATACTTACCCCTTACGATCCGGCAAATACCCCTACGATTGCAGCTGGTGCTACCGCATCTGGCGTTTGGTCAGGAACTTTCTCAGGGACTACAGGGGGAACTCCCAATGGCGGGGGATCTGTTTCTGAATTCTGCATATCTTCAAGTCACCCTTATTTGGTTCAAATAGGATCTGCTTATAACTATAATACCTATTCGGATTTGGTATTACCTTATTCTGTAGATACCAAGGTTTACCCTCCTTTTAGACACACCCAAACTTTCTGGGGAGATACATCTCTTTCCGATTATGGGGTTCAACAAGGGTATAGAGACCCTATAACATTTGCAACAGGTCCAACTGCAGGACTCGAAGACAGAATGTATTCTGATAAATTAGGGTTCTCTGCAAATGATGAATACTTAATAGGTAAATACTCTTGCGGAGCTTATTTATTCTTAAGTCCTGTCGATTCATCTTTCCTCCAGGTTCCTGGAAGAAGTGCTCTTTCCACAGTTTATTTAGAATCAGGGGAAACTAATGCTATAAACGTTCCTTTAGTTTTCCAATTCAGAGCAGTTGACAAATTAGGTTACGTTGGAGGATTTAGAAAATCAGGAAATCTTTCTAACATAACATACACTAAAAAATTAGGAATAGATATCCAAATTAAAAACGAGGATGTATTTTCTTTTGATGTACAAGTTACGGGCTCATATAAAAATGAAACATTAGTAGCTCCTAATTTCGATAGTGCAGCTGTTAGTAGATCTTAAAAAAATATAAAAATATCGTAATGGTAGAACCAAAATTATTCGATTATAATTCTTCTTTTTCTGTTCTAAGAACAAACCCAAAAATCACAGGGAATTTAAAAATAACTGTAGATTCAAAAGGTTCTGTTTCTTTTAATAGTTTTTCTGCAAATACGACATTAAGTTCAAAAAATTTCAAAAAATTTAACGTAACTGGGAAAAATGCATTTAATGTAGATGTCTATAATTTTTTTCAACAGGGGCAAACCCCTATAGAATCTATATTCGAAGTAGCAAAAAAAACTAACGGAGAGACCAAAACCTCTACCAATTATGCTGGACAGTATGATTTCTTTTATGGTAGTGGAGCTTCTCTTTTCATAGATCCAAATTATCCAGAAGCTTTTAGCTATTTTTCTCCCCTTTGGATAAAAGATGAATTACCAGATTTTTTCGTTATATTCAAAGTTCCTGGTCCTTTAAATTACTCTTATACAGAAAACGTAACTACCATAAACAGTGGAACTTTTTATAAGGTTATATCGGATTATAATAGCACATACATAAATCCTTCTACTAATCTTCCAGATTATAAAATAAAATATGGGCTAGATCCTTTAGGGAATGATGTTTATTATTCCGGTGGATCTATATTCGAGGGAAGTTTATCCTATAATTCTTATTCCTCTATAGAGGGATCAGGAAAAGTTGTAATATTCAATGAACTTTTGAATCTCGATAAAGTTAATGACGTAGAAACTACATTTAAGGATAAGATCTTACCTAATGCTACTGCAATTAAAACATTCGACTTAAGAGAAAATACTTTAATAGGAAATTACATAAGATCCATAATTAATAATAATAATTTTTCTAAATCTCCTATAGATATAAATTGGTCTCCTAATGGATATTCATATTGGAACGGGGTCGATATAAAAAATGGGGTTTTTACATCTAAAGGCGAAATATTATATGATTATTTAAGATCTGCAGGTTCAGATTCTATGATAGATCTGGAAGATTACGTAACCTCGGGTTTCTCTAGAAATGGAGTAATATGCCCTAATCTTTTAAATCTAGAATTCTTATTTGACGACGAGGATTCAGATCTTTATAGTTTAAATAGATATTTCGGAATGTATGTTTCAAGAAACGACATAGCATCCCTTAGAAGTAATGGAAATTTTTATTATGAATTTAAAGATCTACCAGGAAACGAAAATCTACCAAAGCCTAATAGAAATAATATTGGGTATTATTACAACACAGAAAATTCTAGTTTAGGGGCAACCTCGGGAATTAAATTCTTTTATGAGAATTCATTAGGATTTATGCCTGGATCCAATGATGTTAATTTAAATGATCCATATAAATTATTTTATTTAACTGATAAAAATGAAAATTTTTATAGCTTAAAAAGATCCGAGACCTATAATTCTAATGATATTACATCCCCAAATTTCTTTGGCCCGTATAATTATAATTCACTTTCCTTCGGAGCTACCGGATCCACTGGAGCAATTGCAGGGTCTTTATCTCTCCATGACACTAAATTAGATCTTTTAGATTTTACTGGAGTAGGAAAAAAGATAGCTTCGATAAAAGCTACTAAACCTGAAGATGCAGGAAGATCATATATAGATATAGAATTCTTAAAGCCCTATGATTTACCATCTACTTTAACATTTAAAATATTTTGGCCGAACGGATCCCAAAAAGAAGGTCCTAGAAAATATGATATTGTAGAATCTAAAGATCTGTCTTCGATATTCCCGTGGCTAAAAGGAGCTTATTATTCTTTTGGAAATTCCTATTATTTTAATGCCTATTTAGGGAACACCAGCGACATTTCAGGGGCCTTTGCTAATGTATTGGATGATTTGAATGCTACTAGCTGGGACACTGGCTCTAACGAAGGTTATACGACAGTTAGGCTGAAGAATACAGGGACATATGGAAATTCTTCGTTCTTCGTTAGTATTTTTAATGATTATTCAAATTTTGAATTAATTTATAAAAAAGAATGGAATAATACAGATTCATATGCATCAGGCGATGTTGTTATTTACCTGGATAAATATTATCAATCAAATGTTTTTATATCTTCTCCTTCAATAGGAAATTTTAATTTAAATCCTTTGGATTCCTCTTCTTGGGATCCGTATTATACTTTTTCTCCTTCGGGATATTTAAATGTAAAAGGATCCGATGCTTCATCATTAAACGAAAATTTTAATTTTGTAGGGGGGACTAAAACTAAAAATAATAGATTAGTATTCGAGAGTAAATATTCAGATCAAGTAATTTTAGGGGATTTTATAAAAACACTAAGCGGATTTAATGAGATAAAGGGGATTACCCGATATATTGATTCCACTAAGGTAGATCAGGACAGCAAAAAAGTTATTTCTTTTAATGAATTTTTAACTAATTTAGTTGTTGAATTTGAAGACGATTATGCAAGAGTAGATTTAGGATCCGATGAATCTTTTAACACTTATTCTACTCCTGATTTAAAGATAGGGATTTTTACTTTTTTCGATCATAAAGAATTTGATTTTGATTTCTTTTCTTCTAATTATTCTTATAGCCCTTTCCCCGAAACCTATAAATATTACGAAATACAGCCTTCTAGAGAAGATGTTATAGAAGACGGGATTACTTATTTCGTTAAGCAAGGACAAGTACTTTACAATTCAACTATTTTTACTAGCGGATCTACGTTTAATGGGGTTGCTAGTATTACTTCATATACTGAATATAATCCAAACCCTAATTTCCCTGTAGTAGTTTTTCCTGCCCAATATTCTAATGTTAAATACGATAGTCTTGCTACCGCATATGCCAACATAGGATATGAACCTAATTTAGATACTTTTAATGGGTTCCTAGGAATCCAAAAATTAAATCCCGGAACACCTCCTTCTACAAATACTAAAGAACAAATATTTGCTTTTGGTAAATTAGAAACAGAATATGATTATCTTTCGGAAAATTATAATACTAGACTTGCAAATTATTCCAGAATAGTTCCTTTTGTTAATAAATGGGTATATAGTTCCGGAAGTGACGGCAGAGGAAATTCATATAGACTAAATTCTACTCCTGCATTTACTCCTACTAATTTTTCACCATCGGTAGATAGAAATAAAAGAGATCCTAAATACCTTACACACGAATGGCTTTTATTAGAATCCCCTCCTAGGAAATTCCCTATAGAGTATATGGGAGATCAAAATAGTTATTTGCCTTATTCTATAGACTTAGTTAAAACTAAAGATGCAGACCCTAATTCTGCTAATAATCTTTATCTTCCCTCGTATTTTACGGTTGAGCCTATTGATTATCCTTTAGATTTTAGAGATTTAAAAAATTACACAAAAGAACTTTTCACCCCATTGATTTACAATAATGCAAGCCAGTATTACGAAACTCTTTTTAGAGGGGTAAAGATAACAATAAAAAAGAGATCTGACCTAACAGGGAATGATCCAGAAGATTCTAATAGATATGTTCCTGGATATAAAGGGTTTCAAGATTATAAATTTTCAGCCATATTAAGAGCTATACCAGAGGATTCTTCTATTATACAATCCCCGGTAACATATGAAATTATTGAAAATACGACCCAGAAATTTATAGTTTTTGTCATAGATATTGTTATTAAAGACCAAAAATCTCTTCCCCTCGGGTACACCGGGGGAACTGGATCTAACCCTATTTTAGACTATACCCTTCTGTATACTGTTTCGGATAAAGAAAAGATAACATACCCTCTTGTTGACGGAGAAGGGTTTAATTCGATAGATGATATCAAATTAAGCGTGGGATTAAACCTTTCTTTATCTTCAGGGAGTTCGGTTAATACAATAGATCCTACTGGATTTATTTATTCTATACCAAATCCAGAATACAATACCGATCTAAGAGAAGAAATAACTAAAACTTTTTCTCCTAACAGTTCGGGTGCAACTTCTGCTCCTGGATCAACAGGTCCTTTAAGTTTTTATGTTCCTAGCATATCAACGGGTCTCAATTACCCCTGGCCGATAGGGGTAAATTCAGATTCTATAGAATTTGGAAAAATAACAACGACCCCGAACTACACGTTCAATATCCCTTATTCTTTTGTTTCCCCCGCAACAATTCCAGTTGGACCTTCTAGCATATATAAAAACCAACCGGTTTTTCAAGTAGAAGGAGGATCTAATTATTATGATGCTATAATGAATAAAATATCAGTAGGGTACATATTTGGAGAACTACAAAAAAGATCATCTTATATAAAATACAGAACATATTCTTGGGATTCCGATTCCTCTACTACTAAAGAAACCTCTGATTCTTTTGAAATTAATTTCGAAAGACCGGATCTTATTTTAAAGCCAAATGGATCTATCCCTGTTCCCCTGTATAATGGCCCAAAAACATTAGGGTCTAATGACCCTACCTCTTATGCATTCACTACGGATAGAAATCCTAATTTAGCTTCTAGCCTTACCCGGCATTCTGGGAAATATGATCCTATATTTAGAAAGATATTACATTTCGATAGAGATAAAAATGATACGGTAACAGGGGATACCTCTATAGATCTTTCTTTTAGAAATTGTAATTTTGCTCCTGATAAATATTATTTTGGAATATCCAGAAATCTTTGTTTTACTAAGGTTGACTTAGGATCAAATATATTAGATAAAAGTGCTAATCTTCCGCAAGGAAGTGTTTATCCCTTAGTTGGGCAAAGTCCTATCTCCAGAAAAGATTTTAATGTGTTTTCTTCATCCTGGGACCCTGGCTATTATGAAAGATTCACTTTACCCGAAATTTCTACTAAGGTTGCGGGAACAAGATCGATGGAAGAGTATAAAACATTCATGGGATCTAAGATAATGAAAACCCCTTATGAAATTTATGTTAATAACTATACTGTTCTTCAGGTTTCCAGAACCGATGGGGATAGTTCGGTTAGCACTATAAATACAGCTATAGGGTCTTATATAAAACAAATTCAGGATGTGAATAAAGATAATACGGGAACCGGAATAGGATTCGGAGGAACTTATTTATCTGGAACGGATCTTTCGTCATTGAATCAAAGTCTTTTCCCCAATGCAGAAATTTTCTATCAATATTTTCCTGATTCTAATAGAGTTTTTGGGATTATAAGACTTGATAGAATACTAAGAAGATATATTTTAAATTCCGGTATAAAAAATGTTTTTTTAGATAATATAATATCTGAATTTGGGGTAGGCGATCCTAATTCAATTAATGATGATATAAATACTTATATAGATATAAATATAGCTCCGGCATACGAAGGAGGAAATTTTAACTTATACGTTAAAAAGACTGCTTCTGAAACTATTCCTATTTCCAATTTAATCATAGGAGATATTACACCATACCAAAGAGCTACTACTGGGTATTCGTTAAATGAAAATTACACTTTAACCCAAATAAATAATTTGGCTTATAATTTTACTTTTGATATGGAGAAAAATTTTAATTACTCTTTATCTTTTTCAATCCCGATTATTAAAATTTAAATATGCCAAATACTAATATACAAGGCCTTAATTATTCTGATAGTCAAAATGAACTTGTTAGCAAATTAAATAACAATTTCGATGAGCTAATAGAATTTCACGGGGGGGTTCAAGGAAATATTGGACCTACTGGAGGCGATGGAGCTATAGGACTTCAGGGATTAATTGGAAATTCAGGAATCACTGGTCCTAGGGGATCTAGATGGTTTGTCGATCCTTCTCAGCCTGGGGGAACCGGAACTTATGCGGTAGAAGGGGATTACTGGGTAGAGATATCTACTTCTAAAATTTATATATTTACCGATTCTGGCTGGCAGGATACCGGATACACTTTATCATCTCAGAATATTTTATTTAGAGATGTTGCATATACCTCTATAGGTGGATCAGCAGGAACTTCTATAACAGAGAATCAAAATTCTCCCTCCCTTTATACTTTTGTTCT
>Ga0181356_1000613_pt1 | contig 15474 bp, 18 predicted proteins | sample Fa13VDMM110SN_FD_130104 | JGI IMG/M metagenome (GOLD analysis project Ga0181356, IMG submission 130104) | Freshwater viral communities from Lake Michigan, USA - Fa13.VD.MM110.S.N | ecosystem: Environmental > Aquatic > Freshwater > Lake | place: USA: Michigan | collected 2013-09-24 | reverse complement strand
GTTCACATAGTCGCCACTGCTAGACGACCAAGTAGTAGGGCCGCCAGCGAGTGCGGTTATGTCTCCAAGTCGTGATGGGTTTCCGCCCACTGTGCCAACGCCCAGCCCAGCTATTCCAGCGCCAACCGTCACCGTCAGCGTGCCTGCTGGTATCACAGCTGAGGTGTTGTAAATCAAGCCGCCTGCGCCGTTGCTTGCGCCGCCGCCAATAACTAGATACTCGCAAGTGCCGCCGACGCCGACTGTGATCGTGCCAGAGCCTGTGAACTTGTAGATGGTCTTGCCGACTCGTGAGGTCGTGTCAACCGTCGGCGACCCTGTTGTTGCGGTGACTGTGGCCTTCGGTGTGCCTGCGCTTCCAGCTGTGAACGGAAAGCCTGTCAGTAATGGACTCATATTCTCCCCTTATGCGAACTTAGTGGCGCCGCCTGCGAGGACGGTGTAGGTGGCTGATGCTGTCTTGATGATCGTGAAAGAGTAAGCGTCGATCGCGCTGGCGTTGCCAGCTGCTGGTGCTGTGCCGCCCGAGAACTTCGGCGTCACTGAGGTGCCGTCGATCTGGAAAGCGGTTGGGTAGTAGGCGGTCGAGCCGTTGGTGTTGAGAAAGACGAGTGAGATCGCGTCGCCGACTGCGAGGGCTGTGTTGAGTGAGACGCTCGCGCTGCCTCGGAAGTTCAGTGTGAAGTTCGCGCTCGCGTTGCTGGTGTAATAAAGAACGCCCTGAGTCAGAGCGTCGTAGTTCACGGTGCCAGTCGCTGCAGTCGCTGTGACTGTGGTGCGCTCCTCTGGCGAGATGAAGACGCTGTTCGCGTTCGTGGCGGTGTTGATCGTTGGGCTGGTCATCGTCTTGTTGGTCCGCGTCTGCGCAGTCGTCAGATCTGCGGTGACGGCCGTGTCGATCGAGACCGTGACGGTGCCCGAAGTGCCACCACCTGAAAGGCCTGTGCCTGCCGTGACGCCTTCGATGTCACCAGCGACCACCTTCGCGAACTGGAAGAAGATCGCAGCGCTTGTGCTTGTGAAGTAAAGAACTCCACCCTGGTATTGCGCCAGAACGAGCGAGCCTGCGGTGTTCACTGTTGCAGTTCCAGCTGTCACCGTGCAGGCTCCAGCGCCAAGGTTCTGAATCGTGACGAGGTCGCCTGCTGCGAATAAAGCCGTGTTCACGGTGATCGTGGTCGAGCCAGCGTTCGACATCGCGACCGTTGTGCCAGCGTCTGCAGCGAGCAGCACGTAGCTGGCTACCTTGGCGGTGGTGCTGCCACCGAGCATCGCGGTCTGTTGCAGCGATGTCATCTGCGCAGCGCTGAGCACCTGCCCAGTCGTGAAGGTCTGCTTTGCCATATCGTCTCCTTGTTAGTAGGTAAGCGCGTCCGTGTCTAGAATGCCCTGAGTGGCAGAGTCCAGAATGAAGGCCTGAATGATCGGCTCTGCAGTCAGCAGCGTCGCGCCGAAAGTCGAGCGAGTGATGTCGTACTGCACTCCTTGAACGAACAGCTCGCGAGTGACGGTGGTCGAGCCTGGCATCGCTTTGGTGACGTTGACCAGATCGAACAGCTCGACCTCGAGGGCGGCCAGAATGCGAGTGGTCTCGGTTTCGTCCACCAGGTTCAAGCCCAGCGAGTCGATGCGTAGAGTCGCGTCTTTGCGAGCCAGCAAGATGCTCCTGGCCATATTCAGCGACTCGTCGTCTGACTGGACCAAGATGTCGCTGCGAATGCCCGAATGCTGGAAGTAGGTGTCGATCGAAGGCTGATCAAAGACGTTCTGCGCGGTGCCGCCCGATCTCTGGACCGTGACGTCGTTGACCAGCAGCGTGTCGTCGAAAGCGAAGTCGATGGTCGAGAAGGCGATGCCCACACCTGTGTCGCTGTAGATCGTCGCTGTGGCGTCTGCTTTCTGGGCGATGGAATGGCGATCGAGATAGACTGCGTCTCCCTCGGCGTTCACAAAGAAAGCGCCGAACTCTGACAGCTCGACCGTCTGCAGCGCGTCCAGCGAGGTCCTGCTAGTGCCAGGGTCGGCTTGAAGAGTCGAAATACCAGTATCGATCGCCCGAGCAGAAGCTGGGAAAGCGACCAGGTCTAAGATGTCGGAGACGCGGTCGCCCGAGAGCTGGCCTGCTGTTGCTCCAGGCACCGTCGTGATGTTGGCGCCTTGCAAGAGCCTGAAAGCATCGACGCAGGTCAGCGTCACTCTGTCCACGCCATCAACGCCTCGCACGAAGCTGGTGTCGTAGCTGGTGATGAAGCCGCTGAAGAGGAAGTAGCGCACGCTGTTGTAGTCGGCGAAGACTCTGATCTTGCGAAGCGGTACCAGCTTGCCGAAGTAAGGCCCCGAGGTGTTGCTCGGGTTGAAGTCGCCGTTATCGTCTCTAATCTCGACGGTGGCGGTGCCAGCCTCGAACTTGTTCAGAATGCGGTTGCGGCCTCTGCGAATCGAAGCGCGGAGCACCTCGTTGGTTACGACGATCTCATCGTCCCCGTCTGCTAGCTGACCCGTGCCGAGCTTGCCTTTGATGGCGTCGTCGAGTGTGAAAGCTGTGACTATGAAAGAAGGACCGTTCGTGAAGTCGATCGAGACTCCGAGCTGTGGTAAGCCAGGCATCAGATCGAGACCGCGTTCTTGGTGATCGACAGGCCGCTGTTCTGGCCCTGCAGAATCGCGTTTCTGATCTGCGCGACTAGGTCGCCCTCTGAGATCACCGAGCCCTGGACGTTGATGGTGATGGAGCCGCCAAAGCCGCCGCTGCCCAGAGGCACGACTGCTTCTGGTCCAGACTCACCGATCATCGCGATCGTTGGACTGGTGACGATGCCGCCGCTGCCGAGCTTCGGTATCGTGCCGCCCGAAGTCATACCGAGCCTCTCTGGGTCAAAGTACGAGACGGAGCCGTCGCTGGCTGTTCTGCCGCCTGCGCCCGTGCCGCCGCCATATAAAACGCGAGGGTCATAGGGCCCCGAGATCGGCATACCCTTTCGAGCGTCGATCAGGGCCTTTATTTCGGCCGCTGTCTTTGCTGTCTCGTCAAGGACTGGGGTCGGCAAAGCGATCGGCACCTTCTGGGCTGTGATGTAGGCGTTAAGAGCGGCGAGTGCGCCGACCCAAGAGTCGCGTGCCGAGTTGCCAGGGGTTGGCCAAAGAGTCGAAGGCGTGACGCCAGCGGTGATCTGCTTGGCGTACTCCACCACTTGCGCATTGGTAAGCCCCCACTGGCCCTGAAGCTTCGAGATCTCTGACGCGTCGAGCTTGCCGTCATTGAGTGCCTGGAAGAAGTCGAGATAAAGAGCTGCTTGCTCCTTGGTGACGCCCCACTGACCAGCGAGCTTCTCCACCTCGGCGGTTGAGATCTTGCCGTCGTTAACTGCATAGACCGCCGCGATATAGACCGTCACGGCCTCCTTCGAGACGCCCCACTTGCCAGCGAGGACAGCGACCTCTTCGGACGTGACCTTGCTGTCTTGAACGACCAGCAGCAGATCTGCGTAGCGCTGGAGCGTTTCGTTGGCTTTGAGCTGCGCCGTGTACGAGGCAAGAATCTGTGCGACGCGCTCTTGCTCTGCCGAGGCGCCCTGCCTGACCAGGTTGAGTCGAGCCGCTTCAAGTTGAATCGGGTCGGTCTCGGTCGTCGGCTTGACTCCGAGCTTCTTAAGCGCAGCTAGGGTCGCCTGAGTTCTGACCAGCTTGAGCTGCTCTGCGGTGAGCTTGGCAGTCGCAGAGGTGCCAGTCTTGAGGTCGATGTTCATATCCTTGAGAGAGGACAGGAAGTCGGTGGTGGTCTTGTCTAAGCCGTCAAATGAGAACTCTAGGCCGTCAACCTTCTTGGCCGCCTTGTCCATTTCGGCGTTTGCTTTGTTGACAGCCAAGTATAGACCGCCGAGCGTGAGCGTGAATGCGGCGATGCCTGCTGCTGCTGCAGCGACAGAGAGGCCGCCAGTTGCTGCCGCCTGTGCTCCTGCTGCTGCGAGTGCTGCAGCTCTGATCGCTTGGTAGGCCTTGACCAGCGCCTGCACCGCTGTAACGAATGCGATCACTTTGCTGGCTACGAATGTGGCTGCGAATATCGCGCCAAGAGCGACAAAGATGTCCTTGTTCCTGGCTACGAAGTCGAATGTCTTGTAAAGAACCATCGCAAAGCCGAAGATCGCTTTGATCGCGGTCTGGAAAGCCACGACCAGCTTGTCGCCGTTCTCGCTGACGAACTTCTGCACCGCTGGAATGACCTTCTGGGTCAGCAGTTGGAAGAAAGACTCGATCGTCGGCATTAACGCGACACCGAGGGTCTCCTTGGCTTCACCGAATGCGATGCCGACTCGCTTCATACGATACTCGAAGGTCTCGGCTCTGGTGGCGGCTGCGCCGCCGAAAGTCTTTGCGGCAGCCTTGAGCGCCGCGTCCACGTCCTTGGTCTTGATGGTGGTGGCGTCGATCTGCACGCCCATAGCACGCAGGGCTTTGAAGTTGCCCTGAGTCGCTTTGATGACTGCGTTGGTTGCGGCTGCCATATCGACAGAGGCGCCAGCCGACACGTCCATCGAAAGACCGAGCAGAGCCTGAGCGTGGCCGACGTTGCCTGTTACGCCTGCAAGCTTCGCGAAGGCTGGACGAAGCTCGTCGTCTGTGATGCCAAGCGCGCGCTGTGCCTTGTCGATGTAGGCTTCTACCGAGGCGATGACCTCTTTATTGGCGCCCACCGTGTTGCGCAGGGTGTTGGCCAGCAGCGCCTGGGACTTCTCGTCTGCGATCGCGGCTTTGACTGAGTCCACGCCGATCTTGACTGCGAAGGCAGCTCCTGCAGCGGCAGCGATGCCGAATGCTTTGGCTGACTTCTTGGCCATACGGTCGAAGCCCTTTGACAGAGCGACCAGGTCCTTCTTGGCGGCCTTAGTGCCTGCGCCGTTGTATTGCGAGAGGATTCGTGCGACTATCGCGCCAGTGGCCATCGTCTATCCCTTTCGCTTGTTGAAGTTCGCTTGCAGCTCGCGCTTTGCGTCCTCGAGTGCAGCGGCGATTCGTATTTGAATCTCGGGGCCGAGCTTGTCCACTGCGCGCCAGATGGCGCGAGAGGCTAAGATGCCGCCGTTGAGGTTCGCGGTGAACTGGTTCACGCTTCCAGACCTGCGACCTGCGACTTCAAAGATCGCACCAGAGGCGTCCTCTTGAATGAGAGCGCCTGCGCTGACCGTGTAGTCGTCTCGCACTTTGCCAGTCCTGCGTGTTTTCTTGATGCCGTCTCTAGCCTTCTGGCTATCCCAGGCAGGCCAGCCCTCGCCACCACGAACCGTCTTGCGAGGGTTCTTAGCAGGCACGGTGCGCCAGCCGCGCATCGGTGGGTCCTTGGGTATGAAGCCCTTTGCCAGGCTCTCTGCCCTAAGCAGCTCCGAGTTGATCACGCGATTAAAGCTGCGCACTGCGCTCTTGTCGAACTCTTTGAGGGCGTCCAGCGTCTCTTTCATACCTGTCAAAATGATAGGTTGCTCAGCCACGCTGCTTGCTCCTTTGTTTCATATAGATGCCGATGGCTTCAAGAATGCCGTCAGGCGCGTCTAGCAGATCGACTGGTGATATCCCCGTTTCCACAGAGATAGCCGCTACGGTGTAGGTTAGGCTATCTCTGTGGATTCGAAAGAAGCGTCGCTGACTAGCTCCACCGCCTCGAGGGTGTCAAGGAACTCGGGACCAAAGAGCTTCACTACGAGTCCGTTATTGCGCATCGACTCCCAGGCCAGCCAGTAGATGTGCTCTAGCTTCTGGTCCTCGCTGAACAGCTTCGCCAGCCCCTTGCCGAACTTCTGCTCGAAGGCGACGATGGTGCGTGGTCGGAGCTGAAAGAGATGCTCTGCTCCGTCTGTGGTCTTGATCTTGATGCCTAGTCCGTCCATATTTTCCCCCTTTGGGATTCGTTGTTACGGTGTTACTGACTTGGTGATGGCGCCTGAGATAGGCCACGTAATCGAGGCCGTTGCTAACTCTCCGACGGAGCCATTGAGCGGCGTCCACTCGGTGACAAGCGCTGAGCCTGTGTACTTCGGGTTCGTAGCTCCGACTGTCGTGTTGACTGGTCGGACCTCGAAAGCGACTGCCGTTCCTAGGAGCGGATAGATGATCGACTCGATGCTTGAGGCCGCATAGTCCTGGTGAAGTTCCAGCGTCAGTGAGTTGTCGGCAAGGCCCGCAACCCTCTTCTTGGCTGAGTCACCGAAGGCCGTGGTCTCGACGATGTCGAAGCTGCTGGATAGAGTGATCGAAGCGACGTGGTCTGAGATGTCGCTCGACACTCCAAGAAGGACGTACGCGTTGGTTAAGACGAGGCGTGCCACTATGCGACCGCCTTAGTGATCGCTCCAGTGATCGGCCAAGTCACGCTTGCAGTCGCTAACTCTCCGACAGACCCATTGATCGGGGTCCACTCGGAACAAAGCGCGGTGAAGGTGTATGAGGGGTTCGTGGCACTGACGGCGCTTGAAGTCGGCAAGACCACGACTGTCGTGGTGGTACCGATCAAAGACGAGCCGATCGTGTTAAGAGTCGCTTCGACGTTTGACGCTGCGAAGTCCTGGTGGAACTCAAGTGTGACTGAGTTGTCGGCAAGGCCTGCCACTCGAGTCTTTGCTGCAGTCGAGCTGAAAGCCGTCGTCTCGACGACATCGAAGCTCGTGCTGATGGTGACTGACGCGATGTGATCGCTCAGGTTGACCGAGTTGATAGTGACCTTGGCGTCGTTTAGAACTATACGGGCCATTAGATTTCTCCTTCTTTGGTTGCTGGTTTAAACGGCGCTGGTGCAGTGCTGTCTTTGATGTGGCCTGCCGCTACGAGGGCGTCGATGTCGGCGCCTGCAGCTTCCAGGTCTTTTGCGGTGAGGTTGTCACCTTTGATCTTTCCACAGACCTCTAGGTCCGAGGTTACGGTGTAGCTCATTCTGTCTCCTTTTATCCGTAGATGGTCAAGCGGTAGCGATACGCAAGGAACAAAGTCCCTGCAGACTCATATTCGCCAGGCGATGCCGATATGACTCGCAAGGTCTGAACTGCGCCCCCAAGAGTGCGGTCTCCTTCGATGGCTGTCTTGATCGAGCCTGCGCCCGTGCCAGCCAGGAAAGCGTCGAGCTTGTTCTGCCCAGCGCGCTCCGACATTCGCTGCACGATGACCAGGATATCCAGGTTCGCCTGATCTAGGCCGCGAGCGTTGTCGATATCGAAGGTCAGATCGAGGTTGCCGATCACCGCGCAGGGCGGTGTCACAGCGTCTGGAAGAGTGTCATAGCAGCGAAGGTTCGCGATGGTTTGAAGTCTGGTGACGAGTCCGTCACGCACGGCACTTGGCAGCACTAGATCGCCACGCCATCGAGCTTGCGGAATGGGCGCAGCAGCGTTTCAACGTCTGCATCGAGTCTGGCAGAAAGGCGAACCGTGCCGAGATCTGGAGAGCCTGCGATGCCGAAGGGTGACTGCCGACGGCTAAAGATGCGAGAAGCTTGCATCTGGGTGGCGGCTTGCACCTCATAAGGCACGGCAGGCCAGCCCCAGATGCCCTTGACACGGACTGACTGTGGCAAGTTGCTCGGAAAGATGTAGGCGCCGATCGCAAGGAGCCTGCTGAATGGCCAGCCCCTGCGTGGGTTGTTGATCGGCTCTTTGAAGAAGTCGCTGGCTGCAAAGACCGTGCCGTAGGTCTGGCCCAGGTCCTCGTCGATCGCGACCTCGGTGACTGTGACGATGTCGTCGATAGCCAGCAGGAACGGGTCGATCGGTGTGAAATATCGAGAGACTGGCACCTGCGAGGTGCCGTCTTGGTAGAAGAAGCGGCCTGTGTAGTCGTCGATCATTCGACTAGCTGCGTGAATCGCGGCTTCGAGTGGAACGTCGTCGATCGAGTCAGTGATGGCAAGCGCTGCCTTGACTTCGGCTAGCGTGCAGTAGGCGTTTGTCAGTGCCACGTCGTGTCCTCTTCTCTAGCTGGTGCGGTTGTGCCTGTCGAGGTGGTGCCTCTCGTCAAGCCAGTAAGCCTTTTGGTGCGGCAAGACGGCCGCCGTGTTTGCGTAGATCGGAAAGCCCAGCTGCTTAATCCTGCGGCAGAAGAGCAAGTCTTCACTCACCCATTCGCCGTTAATAGGCCCGTCCCAGAACCAGCACCAGTCAGTGCCTTGATTCGGGTCTGCAGCCTCGCGCATCTTCTCGAGCACGCTGCGGTGGATTAGCATACAGCCAGTCCCACAGGCGTCGATCTCGAAGATCGCGTTGCGCTTGTAGTCGCTGATCGACGTGAGCCGCCCCTCTGCATTGGCTTCAAAGATCAGCGGCACAGGCATCGGGTAGATGCTTTCGTTGACGTCCCAGGCTCCGAAGTACAAGCCTGCCACGACTGGTCGCTCTTTGTCGTGTGCCGTGTTGATAAGGATATCGAACGCCTCAGCCGATAGCTGCTCGTCGGTGTCTATCAACAGAAGCCAGTCTGAGGTCGTGCCGTCCAAGAAGGTCTTCACGACTCGGTTGCGCAGCTTGCTAAGCAAGCCCGAACCCTGAGCCCGAACGTAAGGGCCGAGTCTGGAGCTGCGCGACTGCGTCAGTTGAACCATACGGAGCGCGAAGTCGCCGTTGACCACTCCAGGGTCGCAGACCCCGACCGAGACTTTGTGACTTGCTTTCATACTGCCCCCTTAGTGGGGCCAGCAGCTGAGTCGGGGGAAACGCAGCTGCTGGCCTTTGAACTAGATCATTCGATTAGAATGAAGGTGCTACCAAGCCAGTGCCTGCGATGGCAGAGACCGCTGTTGGGTAACGTCCTGCTGAGAATGCTGCGTAGCCGTAAACGACGGACTTCACAGTCAAGTTGCCAGCGCCAGTCGCGTCGAAGTTCAACGCGAACGGTGAGCCTGGTTGCTCCCAGAGGTGCATTTCTGGTGCTGCCACGCAGAAGATCTTGTCTTGGTTGGTGGCTGCGCCGCCGTCTGTTGCGATGCTTGCGTCTGTCACGATAGGAAGACCCATCAATGAGTAACCTGAGTTACCATATGAAGTGCCACCTGCGCCTGTTGCCATAGCGTTCGTTGGGCCATAAGCGTTTGGCACTACCAATGGACGGTCTGAACCATCGACTCCTGCCATCAAGTACGCGAGGCGTCTTGGGTGCATTAGCCAGTGAGTCGGGTTGATGAAGGCGTTAGTCTGAACCTGTTGTACAGCGTCAGCTAGCTTTGGGTACAGAAGCTTAATCGTTGGAGATGCGCTTGTGTAAGTGACGGCGTTGATGCCTGTAGTCGATGCGATGCCCAAGATGGTGCCCGATGTGCCAGCGCCGTTGATGCATTGGTTGTCGAGGTTTGTGTGCTACGCACGAATGAGGTCAGCCACGACGAATGCGTCGATGCCTGTGCCACGTTCGATCGCCTGGCGACTGATGTCTTGCTGTCCAGCGATGGTGCGCACGTTGATAGTGAGCAGCGTATCGTCAGCGTCTGTCTCTTGAACAGCAGCGTTTTCAGTTGCCTGAATCGCAGTCGCTGTACCAGTCGTCATTCGGCTGATATTGATGGTCATTCCGCTGGCTGGAAGGGTGTGCTTGTTTGTTGCAGCGTCCAAGAAGGGACGTCCTGCCCGAGATAGCGGTGCGGCTAGGTCTGTGAGATACTGAGGCACTACGAGGCCCTCGAATGCTCCAGTGCCGACATCGCGGCGTTCGATCGCTTCTTCGCGCATATGGCGTGCGAGACGCTCATTCGCAGCAAAGTCGTTCTTGAACTGTGAGTTGAAGGCGTCCTTCACGAATGAAGACTCGGCCTGTGGTGAGTAAGTGCGTGCTTCGCGTGTGACGATAGCGCCGCCTACCTTTGGCATCGCAACGTCTGCAACAGCAGCGCGTGCTTCTGCTAGCTTAGCGTCAGAAGCTGCTTGCTCCTGTAGCTTTGCGATCTTTGTGTCTAGTGAGCGTGCTTCTTCTGCGAGGGTTTCAACCTTTGCGGATTCGTCATCTGTGAGGTCAGTACGGTCTTCGGTTGCGACTGCTTCAAGAATCGCGTCCATCTCGGCCTTTACTTCTTCACGGCGCTCGATCACTTTGTCAGTGTATGACATCGGTGTAGCTCCTTTTGAGTAGTTGGTTTGTGAGGTGGTGGCGTCTGGCTCGCGGCGCTTGTGGGGTGCGAGACTTTGCTCCGACTTCGTCTGCTGAGATCAGCAGAATGCTAGCTTATTTGGTTGGCGATGGCCTTGGCCAAGCGCAAAGAGATCGAACGAGACGCGTCCTCGCTTGGTGCAGCGAGTGGCTCGATCGAAGTGAGAGTCGAGGCTTTGTGGCCGACCAGTGTGTCAGTCGGCAAGTAGCCGTCGCGTAGTTCGCGGTAAACACGAATCAAGACCGCTGGGTCGTCTTCCATCGCTTCGACAGTGAACTCAGAGTCTGGAATCTGCAGCACGCCATCGCGCACGACGCGTTCAATGCGTCCGCGAGCTGTGCCTCCTGAGCTCTCCCAGGAGACGAAGTCGCCGACCGTGTCAACGGCACGCATATCCTCGTCGTCCTCGTCGTGGTAGCCAGCTGTGTCGTTGGCTATGAACTCGGCGAGCATCTCGGTGGCGCGCATTACAGCGTCGTGGCCCATCGTCAGATCGGTCAGGACGCCCTCGAGCAACAGCATCGCCTCGGGGCTCATATCGCGTCCTTCGGTTTTGGCACGTAGGGCAGCCGATAGCAGCTCTCTGGCCTCGACTTTGGTCGTTGGGTAAGCTGGGTAAGTGACGACGCTGACGTCTCCGTCGGCCAGTGACACCTCGGTCAGTGTGCGGTTCTTTCGGTCCTCGCTCCACTTCTGGCGTATGACTCGAAAGGCGAAGGACATCTGATCGACGTCGCCGCGTTGGACGAGAGTCCAGAGGTCGCGTGCCTCGGTCGTGTCTGCCAGCTCTGCATCAAAGAACAGGCCGCGCTCGTCCTCGGACAGCGTCAGCGTGCCGTTCTTGGTCCTGGCCAAAGGCAGGCCTTCGTGGTTGATCAAGAGCCGCACGTCTGGCGTCTCAGTTAAAGTCTTGCGAAATGCGCCAGGGGCGATCACTTCGTGGAAGGGCAGTGGCACGCTTGACTCGTTGAAGACAGCAGCGTATCCAGCCAGGCGCATTGAGCCGTCGGCTTCGCGCGCTTCAATATCGCGAACCACGTAGGTGCGGCGTTCGATCTTTTTCATCTTGCTCCTTGGTGTGTTGTCGGACTCTGCGTCAAGCGCGTCGATCTTGCGCTGTGCCCAGTCCTGAGCTCTGTTGCCGAAGTTGGAATCTCCACCCCAAAGAAGCCAAGCGACCAGCCCTGGCCCTGGATATCCAGAGTCTGACGGGTCTGAGTTCTGTGGTGCGTCTCCGTCGATCTGGTGACGCGCGAACCAGGGCGCCATTCGGCGCACTTTGTCCTCGCTGATGTTGCCGCCTGCCATCTCGCGCGCTTCTCGTTTGGTGCCGTCTGTAAGACCGTCACCGCCGAAGCCATCGCGCAAATACTTGAGTCCCAGATCTGCGTTCTCGCGCATATAGGAAGGCGCGGAGAGATCAACAGCTCGAGCCTCTTCATCAGAGCGCCAGGTGTTGCAGTAGTAGCCGCCATCAACGAAGTCTGACCAGTGCTCGCACCAGGCTTTCGTGCCGTCCTCGCTGAGCTTGGCCTCGTTGTAGAAGAAGCAGTTACCGCAAGCGCGCCCCTCTGGGACGTCCTCTGCGAGTGCAGGCCTGTAGTTCTCGGGCAGTGCTCGCTCGCCGCCAGGCTCTAGGCCTTCGGAGATCGAAGCTGCGACCATCTGGTCGATCGCGTCTTGCTTGGTGTCGTGGCAGCCGATCGTGGTGTAGCGCCCGTCTGTTTCTTCTTTGACGGTGGCCCAGCCTGAGCAGTCTGCCTGCTTGTCACTGATGTAGTAAGGCACTATTTGACCTCGTACGTGCTCGCAGGGTCGCCAGGGTCGATCGTTGCGAGTCCTTGGAGCTGAGTCGTTGGGACGCCCGTGTGCTTCATCTCTGGCATACCGACCGCCGCCAAGACTGCAGACGGCTCGAAGCCGACCTGAATCAAGCGAGTGGCGATCTCTGTGCGCAGTTGCAGACCGACGTCTTTAGCGTCAGCTGCGTCGATGTTCTGCAGTGGAACGCGGTACTGGTCGCCCATATCTCCGAGCGGCGCAAGATCCTCAACGGCGCGCACGTCGTTCAGTGACAAGAAGCCGTTTGTGAGTCCAGAGGTGTAAGCCTGGAAGCGCTCGATCGTGGTGCCACGAAGCAAGGCGTCGAGGTTGAACTTGACAAAGCCGTCCTTCTCTGGCAGGAGCTGGGAGAGCGCCTGCTCGAGTCGTTCAAGCAGTGGGCGCAGCGAGTGCTGGACGAAGGAAAGGTTCTGGGCTTCAACGCTGGCGAATGACATAGCGCCAGCGACTGGGTGCCCGAGTAGTGAGATCGGAACGCGGAACAAGCGAGCGATGTCCTCGACGTTAAAGCGGCGAGTGTCCAAGAGCTGTGCGTCTTGTGCGTTGATGGCCAGCGGTCTGAAAGAGGCGCCATTCGTGAGAATGCCGATCTTGCCAGCGCGGTTCGGACCTGCGTGGTTGATGCTCCAGTTGCGAGCCATATCCTCAGCTTGCTCTTTGGTCAGATCGCCTTGCGCTTCGATGACGCCGCCTGGGTTGGCAGCGTTGCCGAAGTAAGCGGCTGCGTAGGTGTCTGCAGCCATCGCAGCGCCGATCGTGAGTCGAGCAGCACCGATCGGGCTGAGCCCGTAGTGCGAGCCTGGAAGTCTGAAGAGAGGGATATGCAAGATCTCATCGCGTGAGAGGTCGCGGCTGAAGTTGCCCTGCGCGTCTCGCATCTTGTAAACCAGCGGCGCTCCAGGGTTCGGCCGAGAGACGCGAATGTCGTCTGGGTGCACCACGTAGAGCTCGACGACTTCGTTGTTGCTGTCGCGAACGGTCAAGATGTAGGCGTTGCCGTGCAGGTTCAGCGAGGCGAGCACTTGCTCCAAGAACTCGAGTCTGGTGCTCTCTGGGTTCGGTTGTGAGACCCAAGCTGGTGCTTCGCCGTAGATCGCGGCGTATGAGATTCGATTCCGACCGCGACGCACGTAGGCGCCCATCGGCAAAGAGGAGATCGTGTCGCCAAGCAAGCGAACACAAGCGTAAACAGTTGACATACGAATCGCCGAGTCTGGCGTGACGTCGATGCCCGAAGGGGTTGCGAAAGCTGGGCGTCCTGGGATAAGCGGCTCGACGTACTGGTTTATGGCGCGCTTCTCGGTGGCCGAGCGCAGTGACTTAGATATTGACATCAGGCGCCTTTCTCACAGGACCAGACAAGGAATGAGCCGAGTGCAACGAGTGCGACTGGCACTGACAGCATAGCAAGGCCGCAAGTCGCGGCTGCTAGCCCACTGACCTCGATCACGATGGACCAGTTAAGCTTCATATTTGATCTCCTAGACCTCGAACGCAAAGAACTGCGTCGCGTTTTTGACTTCTGGCTGGTTGAGCTGCGCGTCCGTCCTGCCGAGATAGGCCAGGACTGCAGCGATCAAGCCGTCGATCTTGTGCGTTTGCGATGGTTTCGATACCTGCCCGTAGCGAGCTGGTATCGCGTTCAGTACGTGCCGAGTCAGCTCTGGCGAGCCGTCGTGCTTGAGTCTGCCTTCGAGTGTGTCCTCAAGAAAGCGGTCAAGGCCCTGGCTCATCAGCTTGCGCTGGCTGGCTGGATAGACTGCGACCACTCGATCAACGAAGGACGTGTTCCAAGCGTCGAGGTACGACTGCCAGCCCGAAGGGTCTGCCCAGATCGAGCGAACGTCGTACTTCTCGAAAGTCTCGCGCACCACCTCATCGACTTCGATGCGTGGCACTTCCCAGCCGTAACCAGCTGGGCCAGGTGGTCGTTCCCAGCAGGCGATCTGAAAGATCTTGCCGTCCTCGACCCTGCAGGCGACTAAAACAGTGGCGTCGTCTTTGCGAGAGCCGTCATATCCGAGCACCACGGGGGTGCCGTCTGCCAGCTGCTCGGGTTCTGCTGCCTTGTTCCAAGCGACTGAGTCCATATATTTGTCGCTGTCGGTAGAAGGCTGGTTCAAAAAATAGCGTCTTGCATCTGACCCTTTGGTCATTGGGTCTTGTATCTCGTGCACGAGTCGGTCAATATCGAGCCAAGCGAAGGCTGGGCCGTAAGCGACTGCGAGTGCTTTCTTAAGCTGCTCGGTGTTCTGCAGATCTGGCACCTCTGGCGCTTGCACGTGATCGAACAAGAGGCCAGGGTTCTTTGCTCTGCCTTCTTGCATCGCTACCCAAAGCCTGTGCGTCTGCTCGGCGATCGAGTCCTCACCGACTGCGTACATCGTTGAAGTCTCCAGCAGCCAAGGGTCGGCGGCTTTGCGCTTTGCCAGGTTGCGTCGCACGGTTTCGTGCATTCGACGCAGTTCAGGCGACGAGTACAGGTGCGTCTCGTCTGCGACAGCGAAGGACTCCTTGCCGCCGTCTTTCGAAGCTGACGCCGCTGTCGATGGAATGATCTCGCCGCCACCTCGCAAGATGGTGCGAGTCAGTCCGATGTCGATGCCTGGGTAGTCGCTGCCGAAGTTCGACTTGACGTGCTCGAGCATATAGCGCACGTTGTCGTAGGTGTTTCCAGACTGGCTCTCCTCTGTGGCGAGGCACCGAATGAAAGGGTACTGCACTGGGCGACCGACGGGCGTGCCGTCAGTCAGAAAGTGATCGAATCGCGCTGGTCCGAGTGCTTCGAAGCAGACGATCATTCCAGCGAGTTCGCTCTTGGCTCTGCCCTTCGAACGCGAGAAGAAGGCGCGTCGAGTGGTGCGCTTGCCGTTGCGGTCGATCTCGTAAGCTCTGAGTATGAAGGTGGCCTGCTCGTCGTCTAGAACGATCGGCTCGCCCTGCACGTCGCCTGGCCCGTGGACCAGGTACGTCTCTATCCAGTCAATGGCCACCCACCCGAGCGACTTAAAGCTGGACTGCTGTGCTTTCTTGGTCATTGTCCCCCACGACCTTCAAGAGGCGAGTGCGCCGCTGATCTGTCAAAGTCTTGCTTGTCGTCTTGCTTGCGTCCTGGTCGCTGTCCACCTGCAGGCGCAGACGCAGTCTGTCCTCTGGTGTCGCGCCGAACTTGGCCACTCGAATGCGCAGCTCGGCGGCTGTGTTCTCGCCGCTCCAATGCGCAGAGTGCAAGACTGCCGTGTCGAGCAGAAAGTCCCAGTCGGTCTGCGTGAAAGTCGAGGCGAGTGGCGACGTGCGCCAGGTATGCCACCACTTGATCGTCTGCATATGCCAGTCGTAGCCCTTTGGTAGGTCCGAACCACGCACGACGCCGTCTGCCGTAACGACCTGCGTCGGTGTCGGGTCAGCGTTGCGACGCCTGCGCTCGCTTGCTGGCTTTGGTGCTGGGCCCTTGCCTGCCATATCTGAACTCCTAAATGCCTAGACCCGTACGCGCCGCGAGGCCTATGGCATCGGGC
>Ga0181356_1000606_pt1 | contig 15540 bp, 19 predicted proteins | sample Fa13VDMM110SN_FD_130104 | JGI IMG/M metagenome (GOLD analysis project Ga0181356, IMG submission 130104) | Freshwater viral communities from Lake Michigan, USA - Fa13.VD.MM110.S.N | ecosystem: Environmental > Aquatic > Freshwater > Lake | place: USA: Michigan | collected 2013-09-24 | reverse complement strand
TTAGTAGCAGCGTCAATCGAAATCATCACATGTTGTATAGCCGACTCTAGATGAGATATCCTGTGCCAATTTTTTTTTGCCATCAAGCCATTTGACTGTATACATAGTTGAAAATTTGGCAATCGATCCAAACTGATCGAAGACAACAGATTCATTAATAGTGGGCTAGCAAATATTTCGCCACTGCCACTGGTGTGCATTACAATTTTTTTATCAGTTGGCTGAGAAAATAAATTGTCAGATATTATTTTACCTATTTGTTCTCGTTCTTTAATCTCATTTTGTTTTGGTTTTATAACATGAGTTCTGCAACTAGGGCAGCTGAGATTGCAAACCTTATCTCCTTGCACAGATATCCAGTGTGGAATTTCAAACAATTCTGAATTAGTAATTAGATTTTTGACATTATCAGGTACAGTATCGATGGTGTTAAGTTCGCCATTGGCCATGACACCGCAATATTGCTCGTCACAATATTGATAAGTTCCGTCAATTATGCTTTGTCTAATTCGTTGGGCCAACGGAGACGACAAAATTTCTTCAAGAGTATTCTTAGTCAAATTGCCAATGACGGTTGGCATCCAATCACCGCATCCACAGAGCCTAACCCCGCCATTGAGGGTTACTTCAATCATTACAAACGGAGACAAGCAATACTTTCCTGACAAATCCTTGACAGGAAAAAGTAACGCACGTTTTAAATGTATCGGAATTATGGTCATAAAGACTTACACACTGTGTCGTGGGCACGATCAAATAGCGCATCAATATAACTCATTGTTCTCCGTTTATGACCGGTAGGCCGTGATTCATGCTCGTAGTGTGAGAGACTCTATCATACTTATGATAAAAAAATTATGCGGTGGCAAAAAATGCAGGCATCTTCACCTGGGTATCAAAATGATGTATTCCTCCTGGATAATTTAGAATCATTACAAAGTCTTGCCCACCGTGGTGAGAATTGTTTCCAACAGTTCGTGATCTTGTTGCTCTTGTCCAAAGCTGGCCTTGTGTGCCATGCGAATTGCCTTTTTTAACACAGCTGGTTTGATTTCCAATTCCTCTGCAATGGCCTTGACTGTGTCTGTAAGGCCGCCCTGCAAGGTATCAATTTCGTGCATGACCTGCATGCCTTCATTGATAATCTGGGTAAGTTTAATTTTCTGGTCGCCGTTGAATGTTTTATTTTCCATGAGAATCTCCTAAAGTAGCAGCTAGTATAACTGATACGGTAGGAGATGTCAAGGTGTTTTTGCTCTTTCTGGATACGCAGTAGCAATTGTTTCTCCAAGACAGAAGCCGCCTACATCACGTGCTCAACTAAAATAATTGTTAATTTTGCCCCGGCGATTCAAATCATTGGTTATACAGTGTATGCCGGCGTCCCAAAAATAACGATGCCTAAACGGCGACACATGAACTTCAATTCCATATCGTGCGCAAGCCTGTTCAACTTGATCGTTGTGTGAACTTACTACAATATTTTTTTGATCAATTACTAGTATGTTAACATCAAAAACAGTTTCGCTTGCGTTGCCTACCCAGGACTCAAAGTAGTGTTCGACCATGTGTACAAGATCGGGATCTGATTCAAAACCTGGTATATTCCAACGGCCGCGGTTGAGTCGCATGCTGGATCTAAATTTGGCAGTGTCGGCATAGGTAGACGCTGGAAGATACACCACCTCCCAGTTGGGAAATGTATCTGAATAGGTAGGAATGTCACGTAAACTTATGATCAGGCCTGGCGTTACTGGGCAGTAAGTGGAATCGCCGTGGCCGCCAGCGTTGACAATTTTGTTGCGGGTATTGGGAAACTGTTGATTGATACGTGTCAACATCATGCTTTGATCTTCATCATAGCTCTGTGTGGCAAAGTATAGGTCTTGCCCAATTCTGCTGACAAAACATCCAGACACCACATCAAGATCAGTGTATTGCAATTGATTGCCTTGGTCATGAACGTCTTGAAAAATATTTTGATAACATACCAATTTGGCCCGGTGTTGATCTAGATCCCGGGTCTGAAATGTAGCCAGGTCTAGATCAGACTGATTGGAAAAAACTCGGTGTGCATGACTACTATTGGGAATTTTTGGAACCCACAACTGATCATGAATCATGACAAAGTAATCTCTGGGTGTCACGGGCGGCACAATCCAGCGGCCATGACATTTCATACCACTGGGATCAGCAGGCATTTCAGGACGCAGCACCCGAATGCCAAACTGGCCTTGTAATAACTGTATCAACGACTGAAAGTCTTGTTCAGTTTCATCGGCCAATTGTTCAAAATGCCGACGTGTGTTGGCATTTTGTATCCACGAATAGAATTCTGGAGGATAACTTCGGCCTACTACACATACTTGCAGTGGATCCCAGTGTTGGAACACTGAATACATTTTATTCCTTTGTTAAGTTTTTCATTGCATCTCTTGTGTATGTGCAGTATAACAGACTTTGCCCAGTGTTGTCTAGTTCCTTCAGAATATTTTTCCTTTGATATTTTGTGTCGGTACCGTGCGAGAGCACTACATACAACATGGACATTGTGGTAAACGACTATTTAACGTGGGAACGAGCAGAACAAGCAGACTCTGCACCCGAACCTATTGCCTGTGCCGGACATTTCCCCGAATGGTGGAAAAACTTACGCGGAGACCTACGTCATTATGTGCCCGAGTCCGGAAATCACAGAAATCATACTGCACGTCTGTGCCACGGACTTAGAGGGATAAGTCAACTGGGATGGACTATTCCATTGGATGCTGTGCTGCATACTGGTATCACAGCCGGTGCCTGGCGGTATTGGCATTTGCTGCAAGAAATGTTGCATGGCACCGTCTGGGCTCAAAAGGTTAACGGCGAACATGTGTGGGATCGACCAATGATTTTGGCCTGGCCCTGGCGAGCCAAGATGGCCCCTGGCTGGAGATTGTTAATGAATGACTATCCGCTGGACTGGCATCAAGATTTTCATTGCTTTACTGGATACGTGGATGCCAACCATGGATCAGGCTTCTGGGGGTGGAACAAACCTATGGATCCTGCATTCAACTACTACAATGTAGAAACTGTGGTAATAATGAAAAAACAAGCTCGCATCAACCCTGGGTCAGCAGTGTTTTCAATGGTGCCGGTATACGAACCAGCCTATGTGCCCAAGCCATTCGCTGGGTATCCATTTTAAGACAACGGACTCTGTTGCGTTGTAAGTGTGCCTGTAAATCGTACTGTTTGTCCGTTGAGTATTTGTAAACTACCAGGTCCTGAGTATAATGGGCTATCACCTGTGTGGCTAGAAATATCATAGGGTTGCCAGTCCGGAGCATCCCACACTGGCTGAGTAGATATATTGAAACCCCCTCGGGTGCAAGTATATCCGCAAATCAATATATCAGAGTGTTCGGCCTTGATTTCAAAATCAAATTCCTTGACCTCTGACGTATTACTCTCCACCAGCAGATTGATCAAAATTTCACGAGAATCTTGCTTGGTCGAACTAGGCACCCAGTTTATTGTTGGCAACAGATCAAACTGCTGGGAAATGCCGTCAAGTACAATTGTGACCAGCGCATTGGTATCAGGGTACACATGACAATGTAATGTCAGAATGGACGTATACATATTTTATCTTTCTTTTGACACAATTTACCTAGCTATTTCATTGAATCAACGAAATCAAATTTTGTTTGTTATAAGTGCAAATTTGTCTGCTCTTTTGGTACAATTCAAGTTGCTGATTTACAGACATACCAGCAACTTGTTGCACTATATTTATAATTTTTTGATATCTTTCAGGACCTTCCAGTTGATCATAACTTTCGTCCCACAAGTTGTCAAAAGTTTTAAATCCTAACAATCGCATCTGTTGCAAAAAATTCTTGGGAGCATACACCACCATGGGCTTTTGGGCCACAATGGTTCTTATGGTTTTTTCACTGGGGGTAAATGTAGTGCCCTTGGTCATAGTTTCAAATATAATTTCAAAAAGATATTTTCCACTGATATCGATTAAATTTTTAGTAGGACCAGCATTTCGATTTTCGCCATAGGCTGCATTGGTATATTGGTCAACCTCATTATATCCATCTATAGAGCCAACTGGTATGTCAACGCAGAAATTACGAAAGTGTTCTTTCTCAACAGGATTAACCGTTGGCATCCAGTCACACAATTGATCATGTATCATGTGGCTGTGATCAAACGGTTGAGACGTGGGAGGCACTGTATCGTTCATCTTGCTGAGCAAGCAGGCTTGTTTCAGTGCTGGATCATGCCAAATATCATACAAGGCCAGCAATCTAGGAGTAGTTCGTCTTCCCACAAACAATGCCCATGATTTCCAGTCGGATTCTAGACCTATATCTGCATCATGCCAGTATGTCTGACTTCTATAAAATTCATCACTAATAGTGAATTCTTTCCAAAAGAGATTTTCCCAAGGTGCATCAGTTGACAATGCATTTGGGCTAAAGATAAAAACAGAATTGGCCAGTCTTCCAGTTTCTTTCATGATCTTTTCAACGGCTGACACTACCCCAGCTGCTGATAGACTCAACCCTTCAAAGCGCACATGAATTACCACACGGTCTGATAACGGCGCATTTTTAAAAGCATCACAAAATTCTTGTTGGTTGATCCAGTAGTCCCCGTCAACCTGTAAATATACCACAGTGACATTATGCTGCCCTGCTAATTTTTTCATCTGCTCAGTATCAAAATCTGTCATCTTTGTATCACATTAACACGATGTTCAATTACAGAATTGGTATCCGCAGCAGTGGGACACTGTTTGCATATGGCATGAGCATGTCCAAAATTTTTGGCAAAATGACTGATTGTCACGGGGTCAGATTGCAAGTCAATACTGCCATTGGTTGCATGATCAAAGTATTCTTTCCAGGCTGCTGCATTGGCACCACCGTGGGCTGACCATGCTTCTTGAACAAGAGCCGATGTTGAACATTTGTAGATTCTGCCCTTCCATAGCATGGGGCATGTGGCCTGATGACAATTGGCATAGGCCAAGTCAGGATCTGACTGCCAGGGCTGCATATTGGTGTAGGTGCCCTGAAATGTTTGTGTAAATTTTGTGGGTGTGTTTATTTGTAATCGTAGACCAGTGTCGGTTATCCATCGATCTAGTCCATACTCATGTATAGGTGTCCATGTATAACTGCTGCGCAATCGGGTCAGCACCGAATCAATATTGTCAGTATGGTCAGTAATTTTAAGAACAGTATTGCCATCTTGATACAACCATTCGACCACTTGCCAGTGTTTTTCAAGCAGTAGACCATTGGTAGGAAAACGTATACGACTGTTGGGCAGCAATTCACGAACGCCGTTCAACCAGGTCAACACATGAGGATTGATCAAGGGCTCTCCTCCCATGAATCCAATATCTTCAATTGAAATTTTTTCCAACCACTGCTGCAACCAGTAACAAGTTGTGGACCAGTCTGCGTAACCTTGGTGGCGATAATCACTGTAGGTGCTACAGCCGTGACAACTCAGATTGCAGACCTGTGTCAACATTATTTCTAAAAACGGCAATACAGGTTTCATTACTAGATGTAGGTGCTCACTTTAGGGTACGCAGTAGCGAATTGTTTCCCCAGGGCAGTAGCCGCCCCACACTTACGGTAACAAGTACCGGTCCTAAGGGTGTTTGATCAGCTCATTCGAGCATGTTCTCTGCGGCGTTGCGCCCCAACCTGTGTCACGTGCTCAAGTATGCGGTTACGCACAGCAAATGCTGATTCATTTACTGCACCGTGTTTGACAAATATGTCGTCGATAAATTTCTTGATACGTTGCACGTCTTCTTTGGTTTCAACCATTTGTAACATTTCAGCCACTGGCTCTTTTACCGCTTGTGCAATACGTCGAGCCAACTTGGCTTTTTCGTCTGTGGTTGGTCCACCGGACGTTACTTTGGTAGCAGATCGTGCTACTGGCGCCGGCACACCCAATGGCGTGGGCATGCTAGTGCCAGTCTTGACATTGGGTGCATAGCTTACACCTTTGTATCCTGCATTCTGTGGAGCAAAGTTTGGTCTCACCGCTGATTTTACCGACCGTTTGGCCAATGGCACTACGGTTGGTTCATTGGATTTTGCAGTATTTCTAAGCCCGGTTGCTGTTCCTCTCACTTGACCACCAGTGCTTGTGGTATAATTCTGCAATTGATTTGCTATTTTTCCAAATGGATTTGCAGTGTTATCAGCGGCTGTGGAAACAGCATTAGGATTATCTGGGCTGGCAGTGTGCTTGAGCCCGGTTGCTGTTCCTCTCACTTGGCCACCAGTACTTGTTTTATAATTTTGCAATTGATTTACCATTTGTCCAAATGGATTCGGGGCAGGGGCCACAGCAGTGGTAACGCTTTTGCGAGCTTCGCGCTTGCGTATTGCATTTGGTGTCATGCTGACTTCACCAGATTTTTTACCACCTGTGCGTTTTTTTGCTGTGGCATCAATTGGTGATGTTGCTGTTTGATCAGCTAGGGCTCTTAGTTCCGCGTTGGTATAAGGCTTGCCAGTGGCTGGGTTAGGAATAAGTGCCGAAAATGTTGGGCTCAATGATCTTGAACCTGTTGGTCCAGGCGCAGCCGATGCAGATTTAGATCTAAACAAGTCTCTCCAGCCTTCCGCCACACCTTTATTTAGATTAGGAGTGGCCTTGTCAATCACTCCTTTGTAATAACTAGCGTATTGCTGTGTGCCTTCGGGATGCGGAACTGGTAATTTACCTGTTTCGAACCCTGCTTTGTACTCTGGTGTATTTTGTATACCAGGCATGAATACGTTGCCGCCTTCTGCCAAACTTTGCAATGATTGTTCTATCTGGCGTATCCAGCCACTGACGTCACTGCTGCCAATTTCTTCTACATCGCCCACAAAGTCGGCAACATCATCAATTGCGTTCATTACTTTTACAGGACCGTATTTGGCCAATAAGTCTGTGCGTTGCATCAGAATGCGACGAGTAATAGCATTGGCCACTGGATTATCGTCAGAGCTTTCCGTCACACCTTGCTCTGCTTGATCCTTATACCATTTAAGAATTCTTAACAATTCATTAAGTGATTCTTGTCCTTCAGCATCACAATAGTTTTTAGCCATTCTAGCTAAGTCATACATTGTGCGCAAGTTACTAGTGCTTACGTCACCTTCATTGATAGCATATGCTTCATCAAGGTCCTTGGTTTTAAGTATTCCATAAGCATAAGTTGCCAAATCGGGCACTGATATCTGTGGACCAAATGCCATTGCCTTGGATATGGCCTTCTTGACATCTGCGGTCGGAGCAGTATACATAAATTCGGGAATCATGTGCTGGTATACTTGTTTTGCTGTGTCTTCAGAAGATCCAGCAGTTGATTCAAATAGGTCTGTTACTATCATGTTATTTCTCTTGTATGTAATCTTGGTTGCTGTTTTGCTGCGCTGCCTTGAGACGCTTTTGAAACAGTCTCACGGCCATGTCAGCATGATCCATGCTGGAAAAACGTGTGGGCAAACTACGATCACCGCGGCGTATTTCAAATCCTGATTGTTGATCGCCGTAGCATTCAAAATACGAGCCATCTTCCATGGGGTATGTTTTTACTGGTGATTCGGTCACGGCTGACATTGGTGCTGAAGGTGCAGCAGCATCGGCTGCCAGATGATCCGCAATGCTGTGTGCGGCTTCTGTGTCACCAGGATCACTAGGAGGAGCCACGTCCGCATCCCAGGTGGCTTCTTCCACTTGTTCTTCATCAACTTCTTGATCATCACCAATTTTGAGATCATGCTTGGCCTTTCTGACCAAGTGACTGTCCAGGTGATTTTGCTTTTCCAGCTTTTCCAGGTAGTCGGCAAAATTTGCCTTGACCTTGCTGACCATGTCTTCTTCCACATCTTGCATGGCTTCTTCAAGAGGATTTCTAGCAGGCTGCACACTGTCTCCCACCATGTAGCCCTTGAAGGGATTCTTTGGATCATGCTTGGCAGTGAGTACAGGACTTATGGAGCCAGGCTTGAACAGCGCAGGCAATTGTGGGACACTTTTTTGTTGTGGGTTTAGGCCGTGCCGGACCGACACTGGAGTAGTCCGCCCTTCAATCAAGGCCAGGCGCTCGATTATTTTGTGTATGGAGTCACTCATGCTCGTTGGTCTTTCAAATAGCTACGCAATTGCCAATGATATTTCCCATGTTGGCTTAGACGTCCTGCCACAAAGTCAGCAATGCCCTGTTGATTTTCCTGTTCTGCTGCTGCAAAACATTGATTCAACAGATCAATCATTTGTTGATTGTTGGCCAACAGTTCTTCAATCATGAGTCGAGCACGTGGTATTTTGGTTTGACCTGAAATTTGTGTGAGCTCGCTGAAACGCTCAAAACTTCCGGGTGCATACTCGTCAAGATATCTCACGTACTCTGCAATAGGATCTATAGCTGAATAGGCATCCTCATAGATGTTTTGAAAAAACTCATGCAGTTCACCAAAGTCCGGGCCTTCCACATTCCAGTGAAACTGATGGGCCTTGAGATAATAAGCAAAATTACTTGCCAATAGAGTTTTCAAATTGTCCGCGAGCATTCTTGTTCCTTTTGTATTCCTTGGGCGTGTTAGGCGTAGGATCTGTAGAGTATTTACCTGTCAACAAGGATCCGCCCGACCTTGTTTGCATGCCCATGGGCTGACTTACTGTGGCCACACTGCCTGAGCTGCTGGCACCTGCTGAGGCGTTTTCCATTATTTCATGTACTTTCATGTGGGTTTCTCCGGAGTATATATTTGAACCTGCCCCTGGGGAGTAATAATAGCAGGACCTGTTTCGATACGCAGGTTGCGAACCTTGATAGCTGCGTGTTCCGGATCCACCAGCTCATAGCGTACTGTGTACTTGCCCGGGGGTGCGCTGATCTGTATGGATTCCTCCAGATACTGGTTCTGCCAGATCCAGGTACGTTCGGTGAATAATTCATCATTCACAAAGCATCTGTAACGTGGCGGCTCGCCTGACCACTTGCAGTACACATCACATTGAGCCATAACAAATTCTGCTTGCATAAATGATATTTAGCAATATGTGCGCCTATAAATATTCACATGCTCAAACTCAGTGAAATACACCGTGTACACATAGAACTAACCACACGGTGCAATGCTCGATGCCCCATGTGTATGCGCAACTATCGTGGCAGTGATTACAATTCGGGCTATCCTGATACAGAACTGTATCTTGACAATATCGCACACATATTCGGCCCACAGTTGCTGGCCCAACTGGCTGAAAATCCCACGTATGGCATAAACTTCAATGGCAATCTTGGAGACTTTGCTGTGAGCCGGGACGGAGTTGAGATTGCCAATTACTTTGCCGATGCTGGCATACGCTGCAACATCAACACCAATGGCAGTTCAAGATCTACCACCTGGTGGGCACGTCTTGCTAGACCTGAAATACAGATAGGATTTGCTCTGGATGGGCTGGCCGACACTCATGCTCGATATCGCCAGGACACAGACTGGCACAAAATTATTGACAATGCTCGTGCATTTATCTCAGCCGGTGGCCATGCTGTCTGGAGATTTGTGCCGTTTGAGCACAATCGTCATCAGGAAGCCGAATGCCGTAGACTGGCACAGGAACTGGGGTTTGCTCGATTTGAAAACATCTGGGATGGCAGAGATTCAGGTCCGGTATACACTCGTGCTGGAGAGTTCAGTCACTGGCTTGGGGCCGAAGGAGATCCGCCGCCACTAAAGGCCTTGCTGGAAAGTCATGTGACCTGGTTTGACCATCGTACTGTGCAGATCCCCAAAGACACGCCCCAACTCAATCTACGCTGTCAGCACAAGGTCAATCAAGAAATATATCTCGCAGCAGATGGCACAGTGTATCCCTGCTGCTATCTGGGATTTTATCCGGGACAAATGACGCATGCTGGCAATTCACAATTGGCCGCCATGGTACATGAAAACAATGCGCTTGAACATGACCTTGAGCATTGTCTGGCCTGGTTTGATCAAGTAGAAGCATCCTGGGCTAATACCAGCGTCAACACCGGCAGATTGTATGCCTGTGTCAACAGTTGTAATCAAGTATGACAGTGGCACGAGTGATGTTCTTGGCCCGATATCGTGTACCGCATGCTGCATTTGCCATGCAATGGGATCACAATCTTCTGGGAATAGATTGTACCATAATTGCCACTCCCATGACTCGTGATGAGCTTGAGCCAGTCTGGGAACGATACAACATTGACAGTTCCAGATTCCAGTATGTGCATGATGACATGATCTACAAACGATATCCTGAAGTAAACAACTGGGTATTCGCCGATGACTATCGTGGATGGTGGTTGCGACAGCAAGCAATCAAGTTGGCATATCTTGATCTGCTGGATGCTGATGTCATGCTCATGCATGATGCCGACACGTTCATGACTGAGCCTTACAATCCGTTTGCCAACAACATGCTGAACATGCTGATACTGCCTGACACTGTGCAAGGCAGTTATCACGGAGTATTTGAAGCCATAACTGGACTGCCACACCCAAGTCCGCATTGCTTTGTGACAGAACTGTGTGCTGTTCGCAAAATAGATTTTGTGTGTCTTCGACATCACATTGAACAACGATGGCCACAGCGTAGATGGCTGGATGCTATCATAGACGCTGTGCCCGGCATGCCTACAGTACCTCCCTGGGGCACAGGCAACATTATCAAGTGGTTTAGTGAATACGAGTTGTTGGGCAACTGGGCCACTCACAGAGGACACATGACCATGCAGGCTCAGCGACGATTTGAATATGACAGTCTGCACAAACTGGCCAACTTCACTACTGAACACAATGCAGTGTGTGATGCTGTGCCTGACCTGAGTCTCAGCATGCAGATCAACTGGGATACCTTGGACATACCCGGATTTGAACATTACCAACAATTAATAAATGAAAAAATTTCGCTATCTAGTTTATAATCCTTGTGTTGACTCGATTAATGTTGCCAAAGACTGGGGCGGTGGCATGTTTGACACCACTCAGGATATAGATGTGGCTTTAGCACAGCCCTTTACAATTGCAGCAGTAACAGTGATGTTTGATCAACCACATGTGTTTAATTATAATGCAGCAATTAAAGATATTGATCTAGCAAAATTTGATCTCGTGTTGCTGAGTGATATCGAATATTCCAAACAAAAAGACATAGAATTCTGGGCCAGACAACGTGGAATCAAAAATTATCTCATAGCACTGGGTGGCAGAGTCCCATCAGACAACCTTGATCCTGACAGAATGATTTATAGACACTACTGGATTCCCGAATACATCAGTCGGAATACGTTTGTGAAAACCAGTGGGCTCAACAAACCATTCTTGTTTGATGCCCTACTAGGAGCCCGTCGCCCCAACAGAGACTATATCATGCTGGGCCTGACCAAAACTGGCTTGTTGGACCGCAGCCTGGTCACCTATAGAGATTGTTTCCCGGGTGCCATAGTCAACAATCAAAACACAGAGTTTGCTGAAATATTCAGTGATACCAAATTGCAGTGGCCCTATGTAAGTCCACATCTAGATCCAGCCTGGGAAGTGGCACCGGTAATCAACAATCAAATCAGTTTTGTTACACCTGTGGACATCTACACCCGCTCATACTACAGTATTCTAGCAGAAACACTGCACACCGGTGACGGATTTTTCTTTAGTGAAAAATCAATCAAGGCATTTTTTGCCCAGAGAATATTTGTGTTGTTTGGCAATCAGTATCACCTGCAGAGACTACGTGATCTGGGATTCGAAACATTTGGTGCTGTGATAGACGAAAGTTATGACAATAGCCCCTTGGACTTTGAACGATTTGAAATGGCTCTGTGTCAACTGGAACTACTGGCCCGGCAGGACCCTGCACATGTGCAGCAAGAACTACAGCCGGTACTGGAACACAACCATCAAAGATTGTTTAGTATTGTGGCGGAAACTCAAGCACAAATGATACAAATGGTCCTTGCTCATACTCCTGCCATGTGTTGGTTATAAACCAAACTGTTGAGTTATGCGGCGGTGCCACTGATCAGCAATGAGTTGCTGCCCGTGCGGGCTGGAGTGGTAGCCTGGATCTTCTCCAGTGAAGGGATTGTTTCCGCAAATGGCCTGTGGGGACTCTGCCGCATCTGTTAGTAGGTAACGATCGGGTATGATTTCTGGAAATGCTTCGCGCCATTGGCCAACATTGCCCGGATCCCAGGGCCACAACAGATTGGGCAACACCAGAAAGTTTATGCCATCCAGATACATCATCAACACACCTTCACGCATGATCCACTCGTCTTGTTGTTTTTTCCAGTTGGTATCATAGATGGCATCAATCCAGGCACGTACTCCGTTCTGTGCCACGCGACTGATCAGGCCTGATCTATAAGGATGCGGATAGTTTTCTGCCAGAGTAAAGATTGTCTCGCAGATCATGTTGTAGTTGTTGTTGCCGTAGTTGACGTTGTTGATACCATCCTCACGATTGTATCCGTTCTTTTTGGTTCTATCCTGTAGGTGTCGTTCCAGCGGGGGATTCCACCCGCCAGACTTTTGTGCCCAATCGTATGGCGCAGCAGTGGCAGGTATTTCCATTCGATCCCAGAACGTGGGACTCACGATGGCAAACGTGGGACGTTGTCTGCGTATTTCTTCTATTTGCAATCGTATGCCACCATTGGAGCAGCCTTGACGTGCTAGATTGGTCAGACGCCAGCCTAGTTTTTGTGCCAGTACCTCGCTCCAGCTGGTGCCCGGTGCAGTTTGTGACACTGCTGAAAATGAACAGCCTGCAACCATTAGATGCATCGGTGTACCTCTGTGTAGTTGTTTTGATGCCGGCCATCGGGAAAGAATGATTTTATTATGTCACCATGCTGTGGCAACTCTGCTAGGTCATAGGTGCCTGCAGGCACAGTCAAAGTCACTGTGCCTTTGTTGAATTCTGCAAACTTGACCAGGCCAGGATGATGCTGTGCGCAGTCATGCACAAACACATGATGCAGATGTCCATAGTCACCGTGTTCATTGTGCGTGAGCACTAGATCATACTCACTGATGATACTTTTGATTTCATGTGCAGCTTGTTCAGTGTCAAAGCTGATCTTTTTGGTTTCAAGATCATGATAGTCATCTCGATGGCCTAAAAACACACAAGGTATGCCGCGCCGCTGCCAGAATGCAGACATCTCTTGTCCACGTTGATCCCAGGCATTGTAGGTCAAATAGCATATGGTCCAGTCCATGTCTGGATGTGAGTGTATGTAGCTGTAGGCAAAGATCACACAGTCGTCTGGATGTGCCACAAGACAAAGAGCTTTTACAGTTGCCATGCCTGAGTGATCCTGTGCTCTATTAGAAAATATTGAAATTGTTGACGTTGTTCTAGATCCAGCTGACTCCAGGCACGTCTATGCACACTTGTTGTGAGTGGGTTGATGGTTTTCATCTGGGCGACTTTTTGATCCCAGGCAGCAACTTCTGAATGACACACATTCACAACACCAAAGCTGGATCTTTCATTGTAAAAGGTATCAAAGCCTTTGAATCTGTACTGCAAGTAGCCAGCATACAACATGAACTCGGTAACACGTCCACGAGCCTGGAACCAGTGTGGAAATGATTGGCCAGTAATAAATGTTGTTTCTGCTATCATGAGACGAACAACATCATTTTGGAAAAAGAACGGTACGCCACCGGGTCCCAGTTGTCTTTTGAGATCTATGTTGTAGAGTTGATTGACAATGAGCCTGGCAGGTTCGAACACCGGATAGATATCCAGGGTGCCCACACACATGCGACCCTGTTCATCTGTGATGTCTTTGGGATCAAGCTCACGTACAAATATGGTCTTGGCATCCAGCACCATGCTCCAGGTGTTGTAGCTGAGCGATGCTGCTAGCATCTTGAGCGCCTGTTGGCTTAGCCAGCCATCCTGCACAAACTCTGTGGAGAACATGGTACGTGGAACAATCAGCACAGCACTGGCAAAATCGCCCCACCAAGCAGGATCAATCTTGGCAGCCACAGTTTCCACATCATTGAGTACAATGTAGATGTTTCTGATGCCAATTTTTTTGCAATACAGCGCAATGCTTTGTGCTTGTGCTCTAAGAACAGGTATTTCTTCTTCGAATACCACAGTAACAATGTCGATCATGCAGTATATATCAGGCCACTTGCACCACGTTGGTAATTACACTGTCTTTGCCGTATTGTGCCATCAAGAGCTGGCGAGCCATCTGTGGGTTTTTGGCAAAGATGGCCACGTCCATGCTGTTGGAGTACAAGGGACTTTTTACTTTTACCCGCGCCTGGAACACATGAAATCCTGGAACTGTGTTTTCCTGTATCATGTATTGTCCTGACCCGGTGGTGACGGAATTGGTGTATTGTTTCATTGTGCTGTGTCAAATATAGGACCGCTCACATACTGTCCTTGTTGATTTAGAATACCGTTGCGTAGATTTTTTATCATGTTGTCCGAAATGTGTCGGCGACGCAGGCCGCCTGACATCATCAAATGTACTTCGATGGGTTCGTCGCCTTCTTTGCCAAGTATGGCATAGCAACGATGACGACCGTCGTGATCGCGAACCTTGGCTTCTAGACTGAAATCATCCGACTCCCAGGCCTCGGGCACTGTGATAGTCAAGAATGGTGCGCCAATGCCTTGGTCGTCCAGTTGTGATTTGCAATACTCAATTGCCTTGCGCTCTTCAGGATCATTCTGATCCAGGGGCAATGCCAGCCGCAAAAACATACTGGGCCGCATGGTCACACGCAGGCCATGATAGTCTATTTCTCGATTGTAGGGAACTGCACCAACACCTGTGGCATTGTTGATCTTTAGTTCATTTACGATTTGTTCATCTGCCCATAACAATCGACCTTCTTCTTGTGCTATGCGGTGTATGTTGGTTCCTGCTTTGGCGGGTTGTATGTCATAGTTGTCGAAATATGTGGAAAGTTTTTGCAGTATTCTTACCACCGCAAGATACTGATCCCCCACAAGGTCATCGGGCACAACTACCAAAATATCAGTATCGCTGTTTCTACGATGACTTCCTGTAGCACGACTGCCATGGAACCATATTTCTTGTGCCACAGGCATGACTTTTTGTATGGCATCAACCAATGACTTTCCGGGCCGTTTGCCTTCAGTAATAAATTCTATAGATCTCATATTAGCTCAATACCGGATACACCTCAGTTGGCACACTGATGTTGTTGGTTCTGACCCATTGGCCTGCAATTCTGTTGGCATCTGCTTGACTGTTGCCTATGCCGCCAAATCTATACAATTCTTCTCCGGTGTTGCCGTCTACAACTTGCCATTGGCCTGTAAAGCTGCCTCTAGGCTGTGCTATGGGGATATCTATTTCAATATCTTCCACACCAGGTACAGGAGTGGGTGCTTGACTGGCAGCCTGGCGTTGGCGTTGTAGATCCAGGGTGCTGCCTGGGATGAATCCCACCTGCGGTCCGGCTGCAGGAATAACAT
>Ga0181356_1000605_pt1 | contig 15553 bp, 11 predicted proteins | sample Fa13VDMM110SN_FD_130104 | JGI IMG/M metagenome (GOLD analysis project Ga0181356, IMG submission 130104) | Freshwater viral communities from Lake Michigan, USA - Fa13.VD.MM110.S.N | ecosystem: Environmental > Aquatic > Freshwater > Lake | place: USA: Michigan | collected 2013-09-24 | reverse complement strand
CTGAGCAAGGTAGAGGCTTTCAGCCGTCCCAGGGTTACGAAAGGCGAAGTCCAGCGCCGCGTAGCTGCCTACCGAGAGAATAACAAGTCGGGATGGCAGAAGTTTGGGGATAGTATTATGAGTTTCATTACGGGCATTACTGACCAAGCCGTGGGTGTCGTCGCTGATGTTGTTCCGGGCTACGGCAAGGCCCTTGAGGTGGGCTACAAGACCTTCGCCCCACCCGGATCTGAATTCTACAAGGAAGGCTCCCTACAGGATAAGTTCGGCAACCTGCCCGAGAACATCGCATCGGCCGTAGGGGCAGGTCAGATGAGGGGGGGAGGCTACTACAAAGCTAAAGCGGAGAAATATTACGAACGAACATTCCGCGGCTTACCCACTCCAACCGCAAGAATAGCACTCAGAGACATGAAAGACGAAACTATTCAGGCGCTGACGAGGAACCGTGATGACCAACCGGAGAAGCAAAGAATCGTAAATCTCTGGAAGGATTTTTGCCAAAGAATACGCGACGGGCGTACCCGATGGTCCGCGGATTACGATGACTTCGTTCAGGTTGTGATGAATGCTGAAGGTGAAGAGGAAGAAGTACCATTTCCAGAAGGTGAGGACGAAGAGGCGGAAACACCTGCGGAAGAAGCAGCGCGGAGAGCCGAAGAAGCCGCTGAAGCAGAGGCAGAGGAGGCAGAGGCCCAAGCTATGGTGGCTTCCCTACCCTCGGAGGGAACGATTGTAGTTCCAAGTGGCACTATTGATGCTTCAACGCTTGTAGCCTTCACAGAGGGTCAGACAGTTCTGGTCACGAGACACGATGGGCGCGAGATTAAGCCGAAGACTGATGTGTATGACACATCAAATTTTAGGAGCCTTAATGCGGCAGGTCGGAACCTCAAAACGAATGAACCGATCGCGGGTATTGCGAAGATGACGGTTATCCTCGGTCCCGCAGGGGCTGGTCGTCGGCGGGGCGGCATGAAGCACCTCACGTTGGATCGCCCCCCCAAGCCCGGCAAGAAGCCCATCACCGTGGCCCACCCTGAGGATGCTGCTGCCATCGTGAGAACTCCCTTTTCGCGGAGTATATCGGCTTCCGAGATCGGCAAGTACTTTGGCAAGAAGGGTGTCAAGGCTGCCACGAAGATGACGGAGTCTGTGTATGCGCCTCACCCACCCGCAGGTCCGCCCCCTGCTCCACCCTCAGGTCCGCCACCTGCCCGAAAGCGACCTACGATCCCTGCTGCTGCCAAGCCCGATCATGATTGGTGGGTGCGTGATGAACTGGCGCACGATCCGTCGGGCAAATCCCTCTTGGCCCTTCGGGCTTTGACGACACCGGGCATCGCGTCTATTGTTCGTAGCTTTACGGCACCCACGGCGGATGTGGGTTCTCAGTACCCCCACCTTGGTCCCCTTCCAATGCGGTCTGCCACCAAGGATGAAATGGTCCATCGGCTTTGGTTAGACGCGATCAGGCGTGAAGTGTTTGAGGACCAAGAATCCACCGCAGGGATGGCAAGAGCTTGGTACGGTGATTACTGGGATATGGATTGGGATGAGGATCACGAATCGTCTGAGGATGAAGGGACCGAAATAAATCGGGAAGCACGAGAGGCTGAGCGGGGACCACGACACGCAGCTGCTCGTGAGGAGCGATATGGAGAATTCTTGGACCGTCATCAGGATGTTTTAGAAGATCTTATTTTATCACTGGGCAGAGAAGGTCCCCACGGCGAACCAGAAGAGCCAGTTGATCCTGATTTTTGGAGATTCGCAGTCCAAGATCTTGCCCGAGTGTGGAATACGGGTGGGTTCAACAGAGGGATCAAGGAATTACGATTCAAGTATTCATTACGTCCTGAACAAGCGGCAGCCGTGAAAGAAGGTATCCGCGCAAAATTGGAGGCGCTCGTGCGCCACGCCGCAGAGGCCGAATCATCTGAATCATCAGGAGATGAAGCTGGTGATGCGGGGAGGGCGGCCCTCGGAGCTGATCTTGAAAGAGCCTTTGCGGCCCACACGGCTGCCGAAATGGGTTCTCTCTTGTCTCGCCCCGCTGCTGCCGCTCCTGCCGCTGCTGCCGCTCCTGCCGCTGCTACCGCGGGATATCCTCCCAATGATAGGGCAGCCTTACGTACGGCTGCTGCTCGGATAGAAGCTGCTCAGGCTGCGGGTGATGAAGGAGAGATCGCCGCGGCAAGGAGAGCCTATGATATGATCGCCTTTCCAGAGCTTTTTGAAGGGGAAGGCCGGGGGAGGGGAGGGAGGGTTGGAGGTCGCAAAATCCATAAGGGCCTCGTCATGATTGGCGGGGCCTTGCCCGTGAATAACATTCTCCACCAGATGGCAGTGGCCGCATACGCTCCCAACCCTCCCTCCAACATTGAGGGGTATGTACTGATCAAATCAACACCCGGTCTCAAATTCTATAAAGAACCTACTCATCCTGAGATTGTAGTCGCCATCAAAGGCACAGATGATTGGAAGGATATCAAGGCTGATGTTCAGATTGGTTACCATAGTCTCGCCAATTCGGCACGACTCAAGGAAGACGTGGAGACACTCAATGATTTCCAAGAGCAGTACCCACGCAATGAATACACCTACTACGGTGTCGGCCATTCACTGGGCGGGGCCATACTGGATGAATTCCTCAAGATGGGACTGGTTACGAAGGGTGTGTCCTACAATCCTGCCATCCAGCCGGGGGATATTCGCAGGACTGACATTGACAATCATCGTATCTACAAGCAAGGTGACTTTCTGTACAAGCTGATGGGGCAGTTCTCAATGTCGCCCGAGGTGAGGGCCAAGTCAATGGCGGCCTACGTGGGCAGCTACCTGAACCCCTTGGATCCCTTTACGAGCCATACACTTGACAACTTTGAAGGGGGTAGCAAACCAACCTCAAAGTTCCAGAATCAGTTGAAGAGGGCCAAGGTCAGCCCCGCGGCCTACCTTGCGGCAGCCAAAGAAAAGGCCAAGAAGAAGGGCCTTGCGTATAAGCACCTCGGGTTCAGTAGCGATGACAAGCACAAACTACAAATCCCTAACGCTCAAGGGACGCTGGTCCGCTTTGGCTCCGTGGGACAGGGAGACCACATTCTTTACACATTGTCGCATGATAAGTCCGCCGACGAACACCGGAAGCGGTACTTGGCAAGGGCAACGAAGATAAAAGGGAACTGGAAGTCGGACGAGTATTCGCCGAATAGCTTGGCGATCGCGGTTCTGTGGTAGGCACGTAGGTCACAAGATTCCCAGCGAAATCGTAGAATTGGAACTGTTCTTTTGTAGATTCCATAGGATGACTTCTACAAATGAAAGATAAAATGAACTCCTCAGTATTTGACGATGAAATAGTTAATGGGTACGGCCTGACCCACCGCAGGGGCAGCCGTGAGAGTGAGGGTGAAACTCGCTCCGGCTTGGAGCGTGAGAGTGGCTTGACCATACACGGCAGGAGGACCGGCAACCGTAACGTAGGGCTGAACGGACCAAAGGATGATGGAAGCCGCCGTAATAGACAAGTTCGCCACAACGATCACTGTCTGCCCCGACGCAACAGTGGCAGTGCCAGACTGGGCCGCGCCCGTCAGCTGGACACATTGGGTGCCAGAGTTCGCGACGGGAGACTGCTTCGGGACATCAAGCAGCAGGTTGTCGGCCGTAGCTCCCGAAAGACCAAATAACTGGAGATGCCCTTCGTTCCAACCTCCCCCATTGCCGTTCTGGACCCCGAGCTGGTAAATCGCCTGACCCGGGATGGCTGCGTTCGCAAGTTGTGGAAAAGCAGACTCAGTCCAGACACAATTGGTCAAGACATCCACAGATGTAGGAATCACACCTTGGGTTTGCTCAAGGGCCAAGCCCTGAACAAGTAATCCACCAGTCGCATCCGTAGGCACAACAGAAGACGGAGCAGCACCACCGGAAAGCAATGATGCGGACATTCTATATCATTGCTTAACATTATTTATGGAACCCGAAATCAATCTACATAAGCCGGGCAGAAAGGCCGCTCTTGCCACGGCCAGAGTTACCGCCGCCTGATGCGCCGCCCGTCTTTCCGCATCCAGCCATCCCCGCCGAAGGCCCCGCACCCGTTGTCATACCCTTCATGTGGTGCGCCACGTTGCCAAGGCTCCTGAAGGAACGACCCGCACCGACCAAGCGATCCAGCTCGGTACGCGTCACCATTGAGGCCATCGGGGCCGAGATGATGTCCTGCTCAGAAAGCACACCCTTGATGATACGACTGGAGCCGCGGATGGACTCAAAGAAGCCACTGTTCGCCGTGATAACGTAGAGCGACGGCTGCTGCGCGACCAGAGTGTTGTTCCTGACGGTAATGGAGAACTGGAGCGAAAAGTTACCTACGAGGGACGGGGCCTGTCCTGACTGGAGGGTAATGTCCGTAGAGGGCTTGAGAACAAGAATGCCGCCGTTGAGGGCGACCGTCTGGCCCTGAGTGCGGTTGGCCGCGTAGAAGGGGGCCGTCGCGGGGGTACTCCAAGAGGCCGCAGAAGACTTGCCCTGCCCGATCCAATTCGCATAGTCCATCTCAAGACCGTTGTGGATGGACATCTGGTAGAGCTGCTCGGTCGTAACAGAGCTGAGTAGCCCCGAAAAGTTGTCAAAGTTAAAATTTACTGGGTTCGCGATATTGTCGGCCGCCCGGGTGGCAAGGGGCAAATAAAAATCGCCGTCGCAAGGATTGACGACCGACGGCTTGACGTAGATGATGAGCAGATCGGGGATCTGGGGCAGGGTAATCGTCTGGGACTGAATCTGGCCGGTCTGCCCGGGGTTGATCGCCTGACCGTTTGATGCGCCCTGCGTAATGTAACGGGGAAACTCCATATACGGCACAACCGACTTGGGCGGCAGCGGCACATCCAAACTTGGAGTTAAAAAAGTTACGTTCAGAAAAGAGTTCTGAAAGACGGATGCCGCACCGATGACCGTGTTGTAGGTGGCGGGGCCGACAAACACACCCGCACGGGAGCAGGATCGGATGAGAGAGGCCGGGCTGGACTTGAAATTCATAATAATTTGTATGTTATTTAAGCCAAAAAGGCCAGTTTCCCACTCATGTTCGTCGGAGAAGATAAAGGGAGAAAGGCAAATGGGTTCCGTGGTGCGCCACTGGACGAAGAGCGTGTAGCTCTGAACACCACCGACTACCGCAGGGGCCAGAGCGGGATCATAGACGGGAACACCGTTGAGGAGACCGTAGGTCGCACCCGCAAAGGCCGGTGTGCCGGGTGCCGTGGAGCCACTAAGAATTACTCCTGCGCCAGTCGTAAAGAAAAGGTTGGGGAAGGCACCGTTGGGGACATTGTCATAATCCGTGGAGTCATTGTAGGCACCGATGGGGTTGTTGAGGGTACCGTAGGCATCATCGTAGGACTGGTACTTGTCCAGCATCGTGGGGGCCGTGCGGATCAGACGATTCTTCTTGTAGTCCGTGAGACGCAGAATAGGGTTCAAAACGTCCTGAGAATTAATAACACTTGTAGTGTCATTTATAGTGGCCGAAATTGTTGAGCAAAGCTGGTTTAGCGGGAGGGCGGCAAGGGCAAAGTCACGGCCGGGAACGGCGATGGGCTGACCATAGACCTGACCCGGCGGGGCCAAGACGGCCACGGGCAGGGCCATATTCACCGTAGAGGACCAGAGAAGCTTTCTATCCACGAACACGTTTTCGGACGGAACATACACGTTATAGGTGTGCTGGGAGGACGAGGCCGCGATGGCTGCGAAAGGAGCGTTTGTCACGGAAAGGGCGCCTTTTTCCACGGCGTACTTCGGCCGGGACTGGACGATGCGGGGGTCCATTACAGTCAGCTTCTCAATGTCGGAACTCATCGTATAACTATTGTTGAGGTTATTTTCGGGACAGAAATACTAATCTATTTCCCGCCCTTGTGCTTCTTGCGAAACAGACACTTGACTGACACCGAGGACAAGTTATACATGTTAATAGGGTAGAGGTTCCCATCCAGCCTATGCTTCCAAAACACCTGAATGTCAATGTTACGGATCTCCTGCTTTGAGCTGCCGAAATCGGTCATACGGTATTCGGCGACGGGCGAATAGTAGGTGAATTGACGGTAGGCCTCAGGCCCCGCCGTACTTGTGTCCAAGGCAATGTCCGTAATGATAGGCTGGAAGGCCGAAAGGCTCGTCGGGGCCGAATCGCCCAAGTTGCCCGTACCAAGGACGTTGGGCTGCCCCGTGGCCTCATACCTGATCGGAATGAGGGTCGTTGTGAAGACAATAGAGGCGATCGGAGACCATAGGGAGCCGGTACTCTGGTAGTCCTGCTCTTGCCGATAATAGACCTTCTGACTGGCAATCGGCACCACACCAAGGGGCGGCACACCCGCATAGGGTGCCAACCGGTAATCCACTATGTTCTGATAAAAGTTGTTGTAGAAGAGAATCTCGTAGGTGTAGCCGAACGGGACAGGATTCGGAAAAAGCTCTTGTGTGAGGTTCGTGGTGTTCCAGTAGTCCGAATAGAAGTTGTTGAGGAGACCGTAGAGATTCGTGTTGAAGAAAAGTCGCATCTTTGGCTGGGTCTGAGGAGAGGCCACCCCTGCGACGTAGGGAACGGCCGTGAAATTCGTGATCCGGGTGCCAAAGCCATCCGAATCTGCGAAAATGCTGAAGAGACGGCTCTTGTTATCGTAGGTCAGCTGCGGCTCATTGACATAGGCTTTGAAGTTGGCGTAGGTCGGGAAGGGAAACGGATCGGTGAGACCGGCCGTGGCCGCCCACTGAGCCGCGAACTGTGTGTAGAGAAGCGTGTAGGCCGTCTCCACCTGCGTCTGAAACATAGAAACGAAATGCGTAAATGTATTGACGTAGTAATAGTCGGTGGTAATATCCTGCTGCCTGAGGGGAGGTGCGGGGACGGGAGCCACGAAGGTGTTGTAGTTCTCAGGCAGGAAATCCATATGCGTAGGGTTCGGCGTGATGGCGAATGCGATGGGACCCAGAACAGTGTTCCACGTCTGCTGATACGTAATGGCCAACTTGTAGGTCGTCTTATTTACATCCGTCTGACCCAGTTCAATCGTGGGAATCAGGATAGGCAGATCCAGTCCCGGCCCGTTCATCGTGAAGCGAACGATCGTGAAATCATATTTGGAAGTGTCCGATACCAGTGCCGTATCACGAGTCTCGTTAAAACGAATCTGTGGATCCGGTGGCACGTTTCCTGCTACTCCCAGCGTATCGGCTGACGTATTGTTGATGATGTCGGCGTTGAAGTAGATGTAGTCCGGAAAGCCATCATCGCCCATCCCTTCATTTACCACATTGGACCTACGGGTGAATGACATTCTATACTACTCGCCGATATTTATTTTCTTAGCTTATTGAACGTCTGCTCTACCACGAACTCATCAGGTGTCTTGCCCGTCTCCTCAATCATCGCATTGTACTGATCAATATCCTTGTTGTCGTACATGAGTCGGACGGCTGAGTGACGGCCGCACGTGGCCACGTTGGGACTCTCCCGCTGAAAGTCGTGCGTGTTGTAATAGACGGGCAGACCAGTGGCTCGGAGAAGTCGTGTCAGGTCGGGACGCTCAATATCATATTCCTCCAAACGGTTCCTTCCGAGGCCCTTTTTCTGAGTCTCAGGCTTGTCCCCGTAGGGATCAAAGAACTCTATCATTTTGGGCCGCTTGAACAGTGCCGTCCAGTGACCACTCGTCGGGCCATTATTGGGGAACAGAAGAATCGCACGACCTCGCTTATCAAACAGTTCATTTGCGTCTTTGAGATCCTTTAATTGTGGATAATTCCATATCTTGATGCCTCGGCCGAGCAGACGGCGAATATCACCGTCGCTTAACGCATATCGTTGCGCCTCTTCCATTCTATCCTTCCAAAATATTTTATCTTCCCATTAGAAAGAGATGGCGGTCCCCTACGCAAATTGGACTGCTTACAACCAATATCAGGTTGGTGATGTCGTAAATTATAGCGCATTCGCGTACGTAGCCCAGCAGGTTTCATTCGGTGTGCCACCCTTTCCGGTGAATCCAGCGTGGGTTCTGCTCACCAGCATCGGTTCCGTGAATGGCATTCAGACAATATCCCAGTCGGGTAACTCCTTCAGCCTCAACAAGGGCGGGGGGTCTGCGAATGTGGCGACAACGACTACAGTCGCTGCCACGGCGCAGAAAACGACGGCTCAGAATTACAATGACGGCGGCGGCGCGGGGCTTGAAATTACGGACTTTGAATCTGATGTCTTTGTTGGGAATCTTGGTGGTACTCCTCGTAATTTGACCGTGAATGGCTATGCGGAACTTTACCAGATCCGTGATTCGGTGGGGGCCGTAGGAGCCGTCGGGGAAGTGTTGGGCATTGACCCTGCGGGAGCCGCGGGAGCGCTACTCTGGCAAGTGGGTGGCGGTGGCGGGGGTGGATACGTCGGCTACGGGACATTTACATACAATAGCTCGGTGCCTCCTTTTCCCACTGGCACTTGGTTCCTATCTGGCAACACCCTCTACATACAAGACGATCCTGCGCAGCAGACCTTTCTGAACGCGCTAACGCAGATGATTGATGCGCAAGGCACGGCCTCCCTCACCATTTGGCAGTCTTCAAGCGTTAATCTCTCCAATATCGCCACGGCCTATGTTTTGGCAGGGGGTGTGTATTCTTTTTCTGTTGCCGCAACGGTCGGTATCCTTTGGAACTCCGTGCCTACGACCTTTTACCTGTATCCTACGCCTATTGAGGGTCCCACCGGCCCCCAAGGTCCCACGGGTCCCGCAGGTCCTTTCTCACAGGCCCTCGCCAACAAAATCCTTGTGACCGAGACACCCGACCCCTCAGGGGGAGTCGTGAATTTGCTCTGGATTGGCGGCCAAGCCGCCAACGTGTATGTCCCCTATGGCGTGGGGACTACCACCACGACCCTCGCTCCCGCCTATCCGGGTCCAAGTGGGGGGTGGAACTTCAGCAAGACCTACTTGGCGGAGAGTGCGGCATCCCTTGTCAGCGGCAAAACGTATGTCATTGTAGCCGTGGGAACGGGGGTGAATTGGGTGGCGATGGGAGCAGCGGCAGCCACCGCTGGGACTGCGTTCTTGTACAACGGGACTCCCGCCGTTGGAACAGGTGGCACGGCCTATGCCACCACCAAAATTTCGTGGTATGCCCTCAATGCCCTCTATGGAGAGTCGTTGCCTACTTCCACTATCCCGTCTATCGCTATGAAAAAGAAAAACCTCCGCAATGCGTGGTTCTTGGTCAAGATGAACTCGGATGTATCCCTTCAAGGCTCCATCGCAATCCAGATTGAGACCTATGCCTATCAGTATGGCAGCAACACAACGAACGACTACACGGGTCGGTGGGCGTACTCTATGCCGCTCCAGCAGAATGTGGGGTTCAACGCAGCCGCCGGTCAAGATATTAGTGGAACAGTGTTGGGTCGCAGCTTTCCTCGTCTCCGCTCGGGCTTCACCTACCTGTTCTATGCGGGAGATATGAGTCCAGCCTACCTCCCCCTCCCTCTCAATGCGGGATCTTACGCCCAAGGTGGGTCGGCCCTCTTTGCCCCGTCGCAAGTCAGTACCGAAAACACCCTTCGTGATCCCTATGAACTCTACACAACCTACCCTCATTTCGGAATGACCTCCACGGCTTACACACCCAATGCGGTTCAGCCCACCTACGGTGGCTTAAATCCCTATACAGACCCTGCCGATGTGGAAGTCGCTTCCATCTACCTCAACACCGATTCTCGGTCTCCTCCTGTTGGGATAGGGCAGCAGACGATGGACTTTACTGTGACGGCGTTCGGCTACAGTGGTCTCGTGGAGGGTGGTGGTGAGCAGACGTTTAGTTATACGACCTCTTATGGCTTTTCTTAGCAAAGGTCTAAACCTCATATCGGGAAGGGTGTCAAATGGTAAGACCTACTGGAGAGATCTACATTCATCGCCAAAAGCAGCGCTTCGCAGTCTGTGTAAAGCATTTCTGGTTGGGAGCCTATGACACCCTCGCAGAGGCCATAGAGGTACGCGATACATATTTAGCGAAGATCGCTATCGTGCTTGGGGTTTCCTGAAATAAAGCTCCAAACACGCGATTTTCCCCACTGGGGCGCACTCATCTTCTGCGACATCGGGGCCTTCACATTTTTTTTGTAGCTGCCCTTCATTCTCACGCTAAGGGGGTCCGTTTTGTAAGCCCCGAGTCCGCGCCGATACACTTGGCATAGCACATCCACTGAGTAACCGGAAATCTCGCTGAGTTCTGGAATGGAGTATCCACGATCCTCCAGTCCATAATATTCCAAGACTTGCTCACGTTTGGTCTTCATGCTATAATGGCTTCTCTTTTTTCTTCGGCTTTTATCGCCTCAATCTTCGTGTCCCCCTTTGGGGTTACGTTGTCTATTTCTAAGGAGATTGTTTTGGTTGCCCCGCAGCAGGTACTGCGGAGCCGTTTGTGATTGACCGCCCCTATGATGATGCCCCCTACTATAAGAGCAAGGCTGAGCCACGAAACGATCTGTGTTCCCAAGGCCGTGTCAGCCATTTATAAGGTCGCAGAAAATAAAAGACCGAGTAGATGGACCCCCTACTGACCGAGAACCCCGACCGATTCACCCTGCTGCCCATTGTGTATAGGGATCTGTACAAAATGTACAAGAATATGGTCAGTTGTCGCTGGATCACCGAGGAGGTGGATGTCAGCAAGGACCGTCCCGAATTTGATGCTCTCGGAGAGGGCGAACGTCATTTCATCAAGTCCATCCTCGGTTTCTTTGCCGGGTCGGACGGTGTTATCAATGAAAATCTATGCGCCAACTTTGCCAATGAGATCCAGATCCCAGAGGCCCGTGCGTTCTATTGTGAGCAGATGGCCAATGAAACATGCCATTCGGAAACCTATGGCCTCTTAATTGACACCTACATATCGGATCGTCAGGAAAAGCTCAAACTCTTTCGTGCCATTCGCACGATGCCCTTTGTGGCCAAGAAGGCTCAGTGGGCAATGAAGTGGATGACGCGCGATACCTCCTTTGCCTCGCGGTTAATGGCCTTTGCCATCGTGGAAGGCGTATTCTTCAGCGGTGCCTTTTGTGCCATCTATTACTTCAAGGAGCGCAATGTACTCAAAGGGCTTACCATCGCCAACGAATTCATCGCTCGGGACGAAGGCCTCCATACGGATTTCGCATGTTTGCTTTACAACAAGCTACAGAATCGCCTACCCGAAGCCGAGGCCCACGTCATCTTCAAAGAGGCCGTCGCCATTGAAAAGGAGTTTATCATTGAGGCCCTGCCGTGTTCGCTCATCGGAATGAACTCCAAACTGATGAGTGAATACATTGAATTCGTGTCGGATCGTCTGCTGAATCAGCTGGGCTACGCAAAGCTCTTTCACTCCAAGAACCCTTTTGGCTTTATGGAGCGGATTTCTATGGAAGGCAAGGACAATTTCTTTGAAAAGCGCGTGACCAACTACGCACTCGCAGGGGTCGGCAAGACCGATGAGGAAATGTCCTTCAGCCTATCCGCAGAGTTCTAACCACGCTTGACTACAACCCGTTCTACGTTAGCAGGTAGAAAATAGAGCCGTGCGATGGACTCCACGATGGCAGGATCATACTCCTTACAAGAGAAACAATCCAAAAAAGCTGCGTTGATCTCCTCTGCGAAATGCCCACAGAGGTGTGAGGTGCTGAGGTGCGTTTGAAAGGAAAATCCAAGTTTATCGTCTTTTCCGAAGTGTTGAATCCGGGTGCGGCCATACTGCTCCATTTTGATGGACCGGACGACGTGGTCACTGAAGGACTGGATGGCCACACGACTACGAATGGCGGCCGGATTACAATGTTTGAGGTTCAGAATCGTATGAATGCCCCAGCTCATTCTATACAGTGAGATAATCTTTTGGCAGGTCTTGTAATGCCGCAGGGTCGGATCGCAGCACGGCCGCCAACCAATTAAGGTCATCCTCCTTGGCTTTCTGAGTCAAGGGGAATGCCCGGGCAAAGTCATTGCGGCATCGCTCCAGTATCGCCAACGCCACGTCCCCGCTGAAGAATGTACCTAACAATGAATAAAAATCAGCCGACCGGAGCTGCGGGGGATAGGAATTCTCGCGCACCAGCTGATCAATCCAGCGCTCCATCCAACGGCACTGAATGTCATCCACCGATGAGGCCCCCGTCACACGCTTCACCGTAGCAGCAGGAACCACACACTTAACCGCTTTGAAGCCCTCCTTTTCCTGCTCCTCCTTGGTCTTTTTGGGCTTTTTCAATGGTGATACCCAATCCATCTACTTGTGTGATTTATTATAATCCACGTACAAAAACGAGCGCCTTCACGGGGAGGGTAGGGAGGCAAGGCCTTTTCATACCCTCCCTACCCTCCCCTACTGTATCTACATCACAAACTCATACTTGAATTGAATATTTTGTATAGGATGGAGGGTAGGGAGGGTTTGGGGGTATAAAAGCTTGGTAGCCATTTTTTTTTGGCATTTCTGTTTTGGCCAAAATCAGAAGTCCAAAGTGATTTTTGGGGGGTCAAACCCTCCCTCCCCTCCCAACCCTCCCTTGAGGCTTCCCGTGGTCCCCCTTCCCGATTAATCCACATCACCCGCTTCGGCCGTTGCCACCACCGCAAACTCACCTTCTGCCGTCAGCGCCACCTCACCGGGCATCAGGAAATTCAACGTCTCCAGCCCCTTGACCAGCTTGGGGATGTCAAAGGTCCTCAGCATCAAGCCGCCCGACTTGCGTACCACACACGGCGCGTCCATCGTGAAGCCATCCTCCTCCGCGTAGGCCTCATTCATGAAGCGACCGAAGGCCGTTTCACTGGGCAGGGTCTCGGCCTTGCGTTCGCCCGATGACAAGGCCCACAACTTGAAGCGATCATAGAGCCGACGACTGCTACAATCCTGCGGCAGCCGACCACGGCGCAGCTCGTAGCAGAGCCACTTGTGATGAAGCGGTGCGTTCATCTGACGGATCTGGATGTACGTCGGCGTAATGGGCCGATTGACGAAGAATTCAATCGGTGTAGCGTAGGTCGGCACGGCCATCAGGAACTGGAAGAACGCGCGTTGAACACGTGGATCGTCCATCACGGCCACCAGCGCATCAAAGTAGGCCTTGTTGCCGCGGTACGTAGTGAGCGAATCAAACATCCACTGACGACGGCTCATGCCACCCTTGGAGGGCAGCGGGTTGGGGTTGTTGGTGGAGAAGAGGAAACGAGCAAAGTCGTTCATTTCGCGCTCTGCCACACACTTCTTGTTGCTGATGACGCGTTTCGCAGTGATTTTGGATTGAAGACGATCAATGAAGGCGTGATTGTCCTTGCCACCCGCCTCCTCTACAAAGACGAGCAACTTGCCCTCAAAGATAGAGTTAAACTGGCTGAAGAGCATTGAATTGTCGCCGACGACGAGGTAGTAGTCAGACCCCAGAATTTTGCGACCAAACCAGTCAAGAAGGAGATTCTTGCCCGTGCCGCCGCCTTCATGAAGCAGACCGCCCTGATCGCGCAGCAGGACCGTCGTATCGCTCTTGTTGTCAGGCGATTGAAGGATGTTCGCCATCCATTTGACCATATGGCTGCCGTGGCCCGTGGTCAGCGTGTCCAGATGATGGAGAATGGGCGCGATGAGCGCTGGAATCTCATCGGCCGGTACGGAGGGCAAGGCCTCTGCCTCAAAGCCGTGGAACAGATTGAACACTGATTTAGGGCATTTCGTGCGATCAGGGATGAAATCGCACTTGATGAAGGTGGGCCGCGTAGGATCCTTGAGCCACTTGTCAAGGAACGGCACCTGTTTGGGCATCAAATCGCCCTTTTTGTTCTCCACGAGGTCGGTGACCTGAAGGGGCGCGTAGTGGATACACGCTTCGCTCCATTTCATCTCCAATCGTGTGTTGTCCTCCACAAGGCAGTTGAGGACGGCCCCCACCATAAAGTGCTTACTATCAAAGTCAGCCTTCATGCGGGTGTATTGATCCGCCGAAGTGGTCGGCGGCACGTACGTGCTGACCATCGGCTTGAACGCGAGGGTCACCACGTAGCCCGTGGCGGCCAGTATAGCCTCCTGCGCAGGGGCCAATAGAGCCGTCGGAGGCTCTAATTCACCGTCCAGCTTCTCTACAAGACCGCCGTCGTGGATGAGAACGCCCATCGTGCGGCCCCGGGATCGCAGAAACGCATCCAGCGACAAGAGGCACGATCGCTCCTCACGCTGAAAGAGCAGTGAAAGGAGCTTGAAATGCTTGTTGTGTTGCTTGTCCAGCGGCTTGGATTCCTTGCCGCTCTTGACTTTGTGTAGCGTGGGATGACGATTCCACACCATCTCAGCCAAGACCACCATTTCGTCGCGCAAAGCGGCCTGAAATGCGATGGATTCAGCGTTTGACGAACCGTCAGGCTCTGAAAGCAGTGGATCGTAGAGGCTGACCTCACCGCCGTACATAATCTTGATGAACGCCACCTTTGCGAACCATCGGTCAGCTGAAACGGCTGCCAGACAGGCCTTTCGGTGGCTGATGTAGTACTGGATGGCCTCATGCTTGAGACCATACCGAATCGCCCACGCAAGGGCATAATTGTAATGGGCATTCTCAATGTCAATGTCCCAATAGTATTTATGGGCCAAGGCATTGCGACAATCCCATCGCATCCCCTGAAGGCCCAGACCGTGTTCTGGAATCAGGCGGCCGAGGTTGTTATCCTCACAATTCTTGCTCAACGTGTAACGAATCCGGGCCTTGCCGGGTTCCCTGCGTAGGCCGTGATACTTACTCAGCATCGCACGGTCCGCAGGGTTCATTGCCACGTCTTTGCGCATCGCAAGGAGGATTTCTTCATCGTACCGCTCGTCGCGATCAGATATAGTAGCCGGAGCAGCAGCGGGTGCTGGTGCTGGTACTGCTGCGGCCCCAACGGCCGCATGTTCATACACAACGAGGACGCTGGATGCCGGGGGATTGGAGGCGGCCATCTTTACTTCAGGATGAGACTTTTTTATCGCGCCGAATCCCGCACAACCATCCGCCGCCATCGCGGCTTCAAAGGGTGCGAACATCGTAGCGATTTCAGCGTCACTCATCGTAAATTCGTCGTTAGTGGCCATCGTATTGCTTTTGGAGGGGGCCGGGCAGCCCGTCAATTTTAGAGGCTTCCCGGGGAGGGTTGGGAGGGTTGAGGCGGTGACCATCGTTATAGGGGAGCTTGACATTATTATTTTTTGATGACTGGTGTGAAGCGTCCTGATGCTTCAACGCTCCCAACCCTCCCTACTCTCCCTATAGTCAAGTTTAATGGGATCACAGCGAATCACAGCGAATCACAGCGAATCACAGCGAACACAGCGCAAACAGCGCAAACGTGCTTTTGCCAAAAAGATGACGCTTCCCGATGCGGGTCCATCAGGAGGTACGATGGAGACTATGACCCCTGCTGAGAAAGCCGCGATGATCGCTGAAATGAACGAGGAGGTGAAGGGTATGACCCCTGCTGAGTTT
>Ga0181356_1000600_pt1 | contig 15617 bp, 7 predicted proteins | sample Fa13VDMM110SN_FD_130104 | JGI IMG/M metagenome (GOLD analysis project Ga0181356, IMG submission 130104) | Freshwater viral communities from Lake Michigan, USA - Fa13.VD.MM110.S.N | ecosystem: Environmental > Aquatic > Freshwater > Lake | place: USA: Michigan | collected 2013-09-24 | reverse complement strand
TACAGCATATAAAGTAAAAGTAGTTAATGTTGGTAATTCTCCATCTTGTAAACCAATAGAAATTTTATTTACTACACTAGCAATATAATATAAAAAAATAACAATGGTGATAGTTTGTTGGTTTTCTGTCACAGGCGTTGAGAGGTTGGGGTAACTCAACCTCTTTTTTTTTAAATAAACCTTTAATATTAAAAAAAATATTTACATTTACATAATTAATTTTAAAAAAAATTTTATGAGTTATTTAAAAAATAAAATATTTGAGTCATTAAAATGGAAAAAATCATCAGCTTACTGTGCGTCAAGACTAGGAATATCAGAGGAAGAATATGTTAAAATTAAAGGGCAAGTTCTAAATAAATTTAAACAAGTACATAAACAAGATTCTAAAATAACTGAGTCTGTAGATTTAGAAAAAGGTCAATCAACAATTTCAGGTTCTTTTACTTATGAACCAAAAACTGCAGAAGAGATAATTAAACTTTTAAAGATTGATACAACGGTTTGGAAATTATCACAATATTGGAATAAACAAATGGGTGACCATTGGAGAGTTTCAGCTTTAATAACTAAAATTAAAGAAAATACTAAAGAAGACTTATTAGTAAATCTTTTAAATAATTGGGAACCAAAGGTTTACCAAACTACTACAAATAAAATCCATGACTCTAATAAAGAAGATGTATGTGGAATAATATCTTTACAAGATATTCATTTTGGAAAACAAGGAAATGAAACTATTGATAAAGATTTTGAAGATACTATAAAAAACTTATTAAACAAAGGTGTAGCATCACATAACATCAAAGTATTATATTTTGTTGTTGGTGGTGACTTAATCAATATGGATACTTTTGCTGGTACAACTACTGGAGGTACACCTGTTGATAATTGTATGTCTGCAACAGATGCTTACATGCAAGCCTTTGATGCAATGCATTGGGCTATAGGTTATATAAAGCAATACTGTGAAAAACTTGTAGTAGTATATGTACCTGGTAATCATGATAGATTATCTTCACATCATTTGGTGCATGCTCTATCTAAATCTATTTATAATGAAGGAGATATAGAATGGGATATAAAGTATGAAGAAAGAAAAGTACATGTATGGCATAATAACTTTAATGCATTTGAACATGGAGATAAAACAAGTAAAAATAATCCTTTAATATATGCATCAGAATATCCTAAAGAATGGGGTAACACAATAAATAGAACATTATATAAAGGACATATTCATACAGATAGAAAAGTAGAGTACATGACATCTAATGAGACAGCAGGTTTTATAGAGAAGACTCTTCCTAGTTTAGGTAAAACAGATTATTATCATTACAGTAATAAATATACAGGTAATAGAAGATCAGGTAAATTAGAACTACAAGATCCAATTTTAGGAAATATATGTGAATTAACTTATCAATCAATATAAAGAAGCAACTTAAATTTCATTAAGTGGTCTTTTTTTTGTAAATTATAAATATAACTATATGATTAATAATTTTAAAAAACCAGATTTAACAGCACCAAGATACAGAGAAAAAAGATTGGGTATATTAAATGAGGAAACAATAAAAGAATTTAAAGAAAAAAAACCTTTATATTTTAATATAGATAATGATAAATTAAAAAAAATAATAAAGCTTTATAATATAAATTTATGGCAAGCAGTAATTAAAAATAGAGATGGTGTAGAATTACCTGATTCATTAGGATATTTATTTATTGGAACATGTCCTTCTTCTAAAACGGTAAATACAAATTATGCATTATCTCAACAATATGGTAAAGTATTACAAAATAAAAATTGGGAGACTGATGGTAATTTAGGAAAAATATTTTATACTAACTGGTCAACAAAATATAGATTTAAAAATAGAGAGTTATGGGCATTTACAGCATGTAGAGAATTTAAAAGATCAGTAGCTAAAACCTATCCTGAAAGTTGGACTAAGTATGTTGTAATGAAGAACAAATATAGAGTAGCTCATTTATATGATATGAATACAGAAGAAACCAAAAAAGAATTAGAGTCTTATAATGAATTTGAAACATAAACAAAATGTCACAGATAATAATAGCAGAAGCAGTATCAAGAATAAGAGGTCAGGTAAAAGCTGAGGTTCAAGATTCTTTTGTTACAGATAGATATATCTATAGTTTAATAGAAAAGTTTGCTCAAGTATTAATGAGAAGACAGGATTCATTAAACAAATTAATGAAATTTAATTCTGTATGGAAAGCTCTTCCGTATGTTGAGTTAATTGATGTAGATAAAGTAGAAGCTGGTTGTTCTGGAATAACTAGTGGTTGTACAATCAAACGTACAAAACTTAAATTACCTTCTATGATTGAGGGTTATTGGGGCCCACTTATACGTACTGTAACTTCAATAGATGGTTCACAAGAACTTCAAGCTACATATCCTGGAACATATACATCCATGACTAAAACAACATCTTTTAGATATAATAAAACAAAATATTTTTGGTGGATAGATGGTTATATTTATTCACCTAATATTGAATGGGATGCTATTAGAGTTGAGGGAGTATTTAATGATGATGTTACAAAATGGAATTGTGATACAAAAGATGATTGTACTCCAAGATATAAACAACCAATTTATATACCTGAAGCAATGTTTGCAGAAATTGAATCTCAAATTATAAATGTTATGATGAATACAATGAAAGTACCAAGTGATGATTCTGATAATAAACAAAATATAAATAGATAATGAGCGTATCACATAAATATAGAACATTCAGTCAATTATATGAAGATGTTGCAGTTGATTTTACTTCTTATTCATTAGAAGGTTTAATTGAACCGCAACAATTAATTAAAGTTGCTACTAGAATTAATTATGAACTTGGTTTAAAAATACATAGAACTAAAGAAACAATAATTGATGTTGAACATGGTAGAGCACAATTACCTAGAGACTTTGCATATATTAATTATGCATTTCTTTGTGGTGAATATCATATTAATGCAACAATGCCATCAGGTACTCATGTTGAAACTTTTAATGATGTACCTTATGTACTAGCACCTGGAGAAACTACTGCTTGTGGTACAAAAAATAATTGTACAGATGTATGTGTAATTAAAACATGTGAAGATAAAGATGGTTATCAGTTAGTTCAAAGAATTTCCCCAAATCAATATAGAACGTATAGTACATGGACTGAATTAAAAATTCAAGATGTAAATCAACAAAGTTGTTTTTGTCCTGATTTAGCTGCTCAAGCACCAGACATTGCACAAATAGTTGATGGTTTTTTAATTACTAATTTTGTTAGTGGTAGAGTTTATATAAGTTATCAAGGAGCTATGGAATCCCCTGATGGAGACTTATTAGTTCTTGATCAACCACTTTGTAATGAGTATTATGAATATGCATTAAAACAAAGAATATTAGAAAATATGATTTGGCAGGGTGAGCAAATGGCTCCTCAATTACAATTAGTGGAATCACGTTTAAGACCTGCAAGAAACAATGCTTTATCATTTGTAAATACACCTGATTTTGCAGAGATGCAAAAAGTTTTTACAATGAATAGAAGAGCTCAATATCATAATTATTATAATATGTTTATGAGTCATGCGCCTTATAATCCAAGACTTCATAGGGGAATTAATACATCAAGTAGTATTAATAATCCTACACATCAATAAAGAATTAAATTGTTATGGCACAACAAAATGATAATCCTGGAACATCATCTGTAAATACTAATTCATTCATAAAAGGGATGAATAAAGATATTACACAGGCAATGGAACCAAAAGAAAGTTGGAGGCATGCGCGCAATGCTGCAAATAATTCTACTGATGGGGATCTTGGTGTAATTGGTAATGAACCATCAAATTTACAATGTGGTGTAATACCATATACAATCATTGGTGCTATACATAGATATGGTGATCAATGGGTTGTATACTCTACTGATGATATAAATTCAGAAATTGGAAGATTTGATGATAGTCAATGTAAATATGAAGTTATTGTAAATGATCCTTGTTTAAACTTTAATAGAAAATATTTAATTACCGGTGCAGCAAAAGAAAATTTTGATTGTACATGGCAAGTATATTGGGATGATGGAAATAATCCATCACGCTCATTAAACATTGATGATGTACCATGGATTCAAACTGTAACATCTGCACTTGGTGATGCATGTATTACATATGCTGATACAAAAAGTTTAAATTGTGAAAAAATAAGATTGGCTCCTTTACTTGATACACCATGTATTAGTTTAACTAGATCAATAGATGGGGGTATGTTACAAAATGGAGCATATCAAGCGTTTGTTGCTTATGTTGAAAATGAACAAAAAGTAACTGACTATATTGGTATTTCTAATATTCAAACATTATGGTCACACTCTGGTACAGGAGGTTCATTAAATATTAGATTGAGTAATTTAGATAAAGATTATGATTATTATGAGTTAGTATTACTTATAAGAAATCAAGGTCAGATATATGCAAAGCGTATAGGTCTTTATAGTACACAACAACAAGATATTAATGTTGATTATATTGATGATACATTAGTTGCAGTAAGTTTAAAAACAATACCACAAAGAAGTCCTGCTTATGAAAAATCAAATGCAATGTATGTTGTAAATGATTGGTTAATAAGACAAGGTCCTGTAACTCAATTTGATTTTAACTATCAACCAATAGCAAATGATATTAAAGTTAATTGGGTAGCAAATCAAATAGATGCTAGTTATTATCATTTAGGTGGTAATAAAATGGGATTCTTAAGAGATGAACAATATGCTTTCTTTATTAGATGGATTTATAATACAGGAGAAAGATCTTCTTCATATCATATTCCAGGAAGAGCACCAAGACCATTTACAACGCCTTCAGGGACATATTTAGAAACAGACATAATAGTTGGTGATAATGTTTTAGATACTGCTGGAGATCCTTTATATAAGGTTTACAATACAGGAACAATTACAGCATCTAATTTAACAGAAGTTCAGGCAGATGGTTCATTAATTATTGCTAGGGGTGAAATGGGTTATTGGGAATCAACTGAAAGATATCCTGCTAATAGACCTGACATATGGGGTAACCTTTGTGGTTTACCAATTAGACATCATAAGTTTCCAACTGAAGAAGTGGGGAGTGCGGGTTCACCATTGCATATAAGTACAACAGGTGGAGATTTAATTAATGTATTAGGTGTTGAATTTACAAATATTGGAAGACCAAAAAATAATGATGGTACATATATAACAAATGTAGTTGGTTATGAAATATTAAGAGGATCTAGAGCTGGTGCTAAATCTATTTTAGCAAAAGGTTTATTTAGAAATATGCGTAAGTATACTGTACCTAATGCAGAAAATCTAATAGGCGGTTCTGTTCAAGGTTTATATCCTAATTATCCATATAATGATTTAAGACCTGATGTTTATTTCCATGATGGAGAACGTAACTCTATTCATAGGACGGAAGGTTGTGATAATTTTACTCAATCAATAATAGATTTTAAACCATTAGGTTCAAAACCTGCTATAGATGGTGAACCTTCTGGATATTCAAAAAAAGTATTTAGTTTTTCATCTCCTGATTTGATGTTTACTAAACCATTTCTTAATGCATATGAAACTAGGATTTATGGATATTTAAGTGGTAATCAATCTGGTTCTTTTATAGCGTCTGAAGATCATCCTCAATTTAAATTAATAAGAAATGGTACAGCAATACTAGGTGCTATTATGGGAATAGGTTATGCTTTAGCTCAAATTCATGGAGATAGTGGAACCACAAGATCATCAGGAACTTCTGGAGGTTGGATGGCAGATGATTTTACAGGTTTTATTCCTGGTGCAATTGCAAGTACTGGTGTTTTAGGAATTGCGGGTGTTGGTCCAAATGCAGCTGCAAATATAGCTGGTGCAGGCGTTAATAAAGCAAAACTTATTGCAATTAATACCGCATATGCAAGTTTTATTAATGGTATAGGTTTAACTGATTTATGGCTTGGTGGTGGAGCTTTGAATACTGCAAATCAGGCTTTTGATAAGGCTGCTCAACTAGTAGGTATAGCTCCTGCAGGAAGAAGTGGTGAATTTACAACTACTAATGTTCAAAATACAGCATTTTCTCAATTACCTGTTGTACTTAAAGCAGCTGTAGGATTAATGACAACATCTGCCAACATTGCTATTGGAGGTAATGAAATTATAGAATTGGTTTATAATTTAGTTAATAAATCTGATTTTGTATTAAAATATAATTCAGTTGGTTTCTTTAATAAATTTGATAAAATTAATACAGGATTATTTAGAATTAAAAATACAGATTCAAATTACTTAGGTCAATCATTTCAATCATTTGATAATGGAAGATATAAAATAAATAATTTATTTAGACCTACCACTGTAGCAATTTCTTTAGATAAAGATGTTACTGAACCAACTGTAATTGATAAATCAAGATTTACAGTTGGTGGAGATGTAAATACTAATGGTACAATTAATATTTTTACTGATGAATATTTACTTGATCCATCAACCAAACAAATAAGATCTATATCTGCTTACTATGGCGCTCTTAAATTTAATTTTGATAATCAATATGGTCAATTAGATGGTATTAAACAAATTCAAATGAGAGGTTGTGTAGAATACTTAGATCCTACTAAACCTGATGCATTTAAATATTCTAGTTCAGCTATATTTAGTGGTGATATATTTATTACTAGATATACTGAAAAAGTTATCATGCCTATATTTGCGCAATATTTATTGGGTCAACCTGATGAATTTACATATGATTATTCTAAACATGTTAATATACCATATCCAAGATTTTGGTTAAATTCTCAAAAATTTGATATGACTAAATTGAGTAAACAGTTAGTAACGTTTAGAGCTTTTAGTCAAAAAGGTTTGGATGCTTTATTACCTAATGATTTATTTTATTTAGATAGAGGTAATGATAGTTGTAATAATTTAATTGATAGTATTACTACTAAATCTGATCCTAATCCAATGTTTGCTATGAGATATGCCTATATGTATTCTCATTCAAATGGTATACTAGATTTCTTTGTTGAGTCAGAAATTAATTTAGCTAATAGAGATTGGGAAGATAGAGCAGAAGCTAGAATATATGATGTATATGGATACAATGATGTAAAAGAATTATTTCATGCGCAGATAGAAAAGAAAGATAACTTTTATAAATATGATGAATCATTAAGCCCATCTAAATTTGTAACGCAGTTGGGAAGTTTTGGGGAAATTCAACCAAGATATTATGATCCATATGTTGCTGCTAATTGTTATGTTAGTTATCCAAAAAGATTAATCTATTCATTACAAGCTCAAAAAGAATCTAAGAAAGATTTTTGGAGAGTGTTCTTACCATTTAATTATCAAGACTTTAAAAATAAAGTGAGTGTAATAAAACCTATAAATAAAAGTGGTGCTGTTATATTTTTTCCTTATTTATCCCCGCAAATGTTTCAAGGTTTAGATACTTTAAAAACATCTTTAGATACTAAACTTACTATTGGTGATGGTGGATTATTTAGTCAACCATTTCAAAATATTGTTAATTCAGATTTATCAAATGAATATGGTTCATGTGAAAGTTTAAGAAGTGTTATGAATACACCTGTAGGTTTATTTTTTATATCTCAAGCTCAAGGTAAAATATTTCATTTTACTGGTCAAACATTAGATCCAATATCCAATGCTGGAATGAAGTGGTGGTTTAATAAATACTTACCATCTCAACTTGTTAAACAATTTCCTGAATTAGAATTTTCACCATTATCTGATAATGCTGTAGTTGGTGTGGGTTGTCAAACAATATATGACCCTAATGATGATACAGTTTACTTTATGAAAAAAGATTATAGAGTTAAAGCTACGTATATTGCTAATGTTACATATTCTGAAATTGGAGGTTTTAAATTATCAGGAAATCTAATTACATTAGGTGATCCAATATATTTTGATGATTGTTCTTGGACAGTAAGTTATGATCCTAAAGCTAAAGCTTGGATATCATTTCATGATTGGCATCCTGAATTTGCATTACCAAGTATTAATCATTTCTTTACAACTAAGACTTTAACTACTATTGTTCCGCAATGTCCTCCTGGATATAATTTTAATTCTATTAATGGATTATGTGAAAGATCATTGAATATTACTGCTCCAGCTGTTGTAACAATAGATCAAATTAATTCTGTTGTTACTAATGAATCAGTTTGTACTTGTGCTCCTGGATATACAAAAGTATTTTTTAATTCAACAACTAATGTTTATACTTCAGCAACAGGCATGTGTAATAATATTACACCACCTGTTTGTAGAAAAGTAAGTTGTGCTTGTCCAACATCTCCTGTAGGAAGTGTTACTTCAACAACTGGAAACTGTGATGATGTTTATTTAGTAGGTAGCCCAACATATATAAATCCAAATCCACAAATTTGTAATTTTTATAAATATGAATCTACAATAGCTAATTATAAAGTTGGTTCATTTTGGAGACATAATACTAGATGTGATAGTTATGCTAATTTTTATGGTGTAGATTATCCATGGGAAGTAGAATTAGTTTCTAATACTGGACAAATGGTTAATACTGTTAAAAGTATGGAGTATCAATTAGAATCTTATGTTTATAAAGGAGATATGGGATATGCTTGTAATGATGATAGATGGGAAGATTTAGATTTTAATTTTGATCAAACAGTTATTTATAATAATGAACAAGTGTCTGGATTATTACAATTAACTCCAGCACCATATAATAATCCTATATTAGAATTAAGTTATCCAATAGTCAATTTAAATAACATAAATATACTATGTTCTAAAGTTGAACAAAAATATAGATTTAATCAGTTCTATGATATTACTAATGATAGAGGAGAATTTACAAATGCTGAACAATCAATATGGGATACACAACCTAATGGATATATAAAACTTTTAAATACTATAAATTTAAATTATAATAAAGCTCCATTACAACATAAGAAGTTTAGACATTATTACAACAATGTTATTTTAAGAAGAGTTAATTCAGGAAATAGAAAGATGTTATTAAGATTGAATAACACTAAATTACTTTTATCAATGAGATAATGGAGAAAAAGATACAACACACAGAACGTAGAGGATTACCCGGTGGTCCAAATGAAATGTTTAGTTATACTACAGGAGTATTCTCTACAGAAGGATTTAGAATGGATAGCCCTGATGTTAATAATTATCAAAACATTATTCCATCTGGTTCTATTACTATGAAAGAAAGAGATGGAAGTCCTTTAAGAAAGGGACCAATCCATGGTGTAGATAACTTAGGTAATCAACAAGTTATGTATCCGGGTTATAATTACCAATTTCCTGGTACAGAAGTAACAGAAACATTAATGGCTAAGATGGGTGGTGCTCTATTAGATAAAACTATTAAGTGTGGTAATTGTGGTTGGGAATGGAAAGCTGCTGATGGAGGATCTGATCTTTATAATTGTCATAAATGTAAAGGTGGTAAAGGTATAGTAAAAGCACAATTTGGTACTGAAACAAAATCATTAGGTGCTGGTAAGTATAATACTACTACAGGTAAAGTAGTAGATTGGGGAACTCCTGAATATGAAACAGCTTACAATAGAGGTGAGGTATTATCTGATAAAGGTGTACCTTCTGAAGTAACTATGCAAGGAGGTACACTTCCTGAACTTGTTCTACAAAATAATTATAAAAGAGGTTTTCTAGAAAAATATAGAGATAAGATTGTAGAAGAGAATAAAGATGCTGGTTTATTAGGTGCTATAATAGGAACACCTATTTCTGCTATAACAAGTCTTCCACAACTTGCAGCAACATATGGTATTACAGGTAAAATGCAAAGACCATCTGAAGCAATGGATATACAAAATCCTTATGGGGCTATGGCAGTTGATGCATTTCTTGATCCTGCTAATGCAATAGGAGTAGGTGAGTTAACTGCATTAGGTAGATTAACAAAAGAACAAGCTCTTGCAAAATTAGCAAAGATACCTACAAGTATAGCTCCTGAGTTAAGAGAAGGATTGAGAACACAAGGTTTATCTTTTAAAGATATTAAAATGGATTATGAAAAAATAAATCCAAAATTAAAAGATATAGGAACTGAAGTAGATTATGATTCATATTTAAATGAAAACTTTTTAAATAGTGATGTTCTATATTCAGGCACAAATAATTATCAAGACATTTTAGAAAAAGGATTTGATTATGATAAAATTAATAGATATAATAGAGGTTATGGTATTAATGCTTCACCCAATAAAACAGTTGCTGGTTCATATGGAGATAATACATTAACAATATTACAAGAAAAATCTAGTAATATTCATGACTTATTGCCAGGAGTTGAGGGTAGTTTAAATTTAAATGATGATCAAGTTAAATATTTATATAATAAATTTGGATTAGAAGGTAAAGTTCCATATGAAGATTATTATAAAGAAGTAAAAAATAAAGGTGTACACCGTTTAGTAGATAATATGAAACTTAAAGGGTTTTCATCTAAAGATATTATACAATCTTTTAAAGATATGAATATAGATGCAACTAAAGGAGCTGTATCAGGAGGTGGTGATGTTACTGTATTAACAAATCCAGAAAAATTTAATATATTAGGGGATAGCCAAGACTTAGAAAGATTTAAAAATTATATAAATAATAATAAAGAAAGAATAGTTCATACTTTAGATGATTTAAAAATTACTCCTCAAGATGAAATACAAGATCTTAATGATAATTTATTAAATAGATTTAATAGTGAAGAAGGAAGAAGGAGACTTGGATTACTTGGAATAGATAATTCAAAATTAAATCCACCAGAACTTTCTTTTAAAAGTACTGGTAGTGGTTATTATCCATCTACTAATACTATGGATATAGATTTAGAAGAAGCTGCAAAATTAGGTATGGATCCATTAACGGTTTATCAACATGAAACAGGTCATTGGTTAACAAAACAATATGGAGATCAGTCTCCAACATTAATGCGTCAAAAGTTTTATGAATCACCAATAGATAAAGAATTTAGAAGTTCTTATCCTGAAAACTTTGCTGATGATTTGTTAGCTAAAAATCCTAATCCTGATTTTAATAAAGTTTCAAAAGAAACTTCTGCAGCATATATGTTAAATATTAAAGATGAGCCATTCCCTTTTCTTAGAGAAATGCGTCAAAATATGTTAAACAAAGGTTATATCAATGATGAGTATGATAATATATCTCAAGAAACAATAAATAAATTTATTAAGGAAAATCCAGATGATAGAATTTCATCTTTTACAGAACCAAATTCAAAACAATCTCAAACTATATATGAACTCTTTAAGAACTTACCTGCAATTATTCCTGGAGCAATTGGCTTAGGAGCATTGCAACAACAAGCAGAAGGTGGTGAGCCTATTGTTCAAACTGCTGCAACAAGTCCTACTGAATCAAATCCAGTAACACAATACGTAGTTAAAAAAGGAGATACACTTAGTAAAATTGCTGCAGCAAATAATACTTCTGTTTCAAGTATTATGAAGAATAATGAAAGTATTGCAGATGCAAATGTAATTAGTATTAATCAAAAAATAAATCTTGCAACTCAAAGTCCTGATGCACCTGGAGAACAAGTGTATAGAGATTGGGACACAATAAGAAATAAAAAAGATCAGATTAATAAGTTATCTGATGAACAAAAAATTATACGTTATTACAATGATAAACCAGAGGAAAAATATCTTATAGTAGATAAAAAGAATGCTGTAATGAAACTTTATACTGGTGGTAATTTTACAAAATCATTTGAGGTTGGTATTGGTCAAAATGCAGGAGATGCACAAACTGTTACTAATGTTAAAGATGGAAAGACAGATTGGTCAGCTGGAAATAAATCTACTGGTGCTGGTATTTATACTATATCAAATATTAATCCTGCTAGCAAAGATTATTATAACCTACCCGCATTTAATTTAAAAAATGAAAATGGTATTGAAGTAGCTACAACAATACACGGCACTCCATTATCTAGGAGAATTAAATTTAGTAATGGAACCGTTGTAGATAACAGAATGAGTAATGGTTGTATTAATGGTAAATGTGAAGATCTTAAAGATCTTTATAATGAATTAGATGTAGATGCTAAAGTTTATATTTTACCTGAAGATGTAGGAAATAATTTTCAAATTATAGATGGTAAACCAGCATTAAGAGTATCTTCTCAAAATAGACAAAAATATAATAGTTATGTTGATCAGACTGGAACTACACAAAAAGGTCAGGGTGCAAATCAAACAACAAATACATTAGTATACAAACCTATTAAAGCAAGCATTAATGAAAAAAAATTTAAAGAAGATGTATTTCAGTGGAATGATTTTAATGATGAGAAAGAATATATTAGTACTACTAAACCATTTATAGCTGCTTTAACTACAAATAAAAAAGATGTAATGAAAGCTGCAAAGATTTCATCTGATGTATATAATGAATTAGCTAAAATGAGTTTTGGTATATATGGTACTGAAAGTAATTTTGGAGATACACATAGTGCTGTTGGTAATATAGCAAGAGCTACTAATAAAGTATTAGATCCTAAATCATCTAGTAGTCCTGACTATAAATCAAAAGCAACTACTTATGGAGCTGATGAAGAAAGTAGAAGTGTAGGATTAACTCAATTAAGATGGAACTATTTAAATAAAGATGAAAAGAATGCTTTAAAAGAAGTGGGTATCACATCTAATAAAGATTTTCTTGATCCAAAAAAAGCTGCTATTGGTACAGTTACTGTGTTAGGTGTTAGATATAATCAACAACTTAATGATAAACAAAAACAAGATGTTTGGAAATACTTACCTACTAAGTGGAATAACCGTAGTAATTATAGTGCCCGTGTTAAAAGTAACTCATCTTATTTATCATTTAAACAATTAGATAAAAAAGAAATAGGTGGTGAATCAAAACCTGGCCCATTAATGCAGGCTTATAATACAATGGCAATGCAAAAGAAAATGGGAGGTGCTATAGATTATAAACAAGGGGGTGGGCAAAATAAATACTCAGAGCAAGTTGGTAATATTGTTGTAACTACAAAAAAAGTTGACACATCAGATGGTCCAAGATATTATCAAGGTAAATCACCAAATTATAATTTTTCAAGAGAATTAGTAGATGCTAAAAGAACTAATGATTCTATACCAAAAATTAATTTAGATCCATATATAATTGAATCTTTAAATAAAAAAGAATTTGGTGGTCAATTAAATTCTGGTAATATTACTATGTACAAAGATTATATAAAAGGTAATATTGGCAATGAAGAACAAGCAGTAAAAAACTATGATAAATTAAATAGGATTTACTATAGTAAAGCAAAAGAGTTAGGAATGACTGCAGCAAATTATGTAATGACATATGTTGTAGGTAATTCTTAAACCTTAAAAATTAGTAAATCTATAGATTTATTTGTATATTAATAATATAATATAAACACCGTGAAAGTAAACAAAATAAGTTTAATGCAAGAAGGAGGGCAAGCTACTGAACAAGTTGCGGCACAACCACAACAACAATCAGTAGATCCTGCTATACAACAAATTTCAGATTATATATCTCAAGCAATAGGTCAAGGACAAAATGCTGCAGAAGTTGTTATGTCTTTAGTTGAACAACAAGTTGATCAACAAACTATTGGTCAAGCTTTAATGATGAATGGTTTTGAAGAAAATGACATCATGTCTTTGTTTAAACAAATGAGTCAAGGTCAACAACTAGAAGAAGGAGCTGGTGGTGAACCTAATGATATTGCTAATTTAAATCAAACTCCAGAACAATTAACTGAAAATGAGAGTATGCATGCTGATGATATGTCTGCAGAAGATACGCAAGAACCGGGATTATCTATGGGTAGATCAGGAATAGAAATTAAACCTGAAAATGAAGGTAAGTTTACTAGATGGGCTGAAGCCCGCGGTATGTCTGTACAAGAAGCTGCAAGTAAAGTTATGTCAAATACAGATGAATATCCTTCAGCTGTAGTTAAAATGGCAAACTTTGCTAAAAATGCTGCTGGTTGGAATAAAGAATATGGTGGTGAAAGTTATGATATGGGTGGTGTTCCTCAAGGTAAAGTAGGAGCAGTTAATAATGTCAATGTTAAAAAAAATATGAATTGGCAAAAAGCACCATTGTATATGAATCCAATGGCATATGAATATAGTAATGATAATTTTAGTTTAGGTAAAGCGGCAGCTGTTTTATATGGAGGTTATAAAGAATTTTTAAGTGGTGATGATGCAAATAAAGATGGCGTTAAAGATGGTTTCTTTAGAGATGGTTCTAAAAAATCTACAATAAGAGATGCAAATAAAGGTAATTATTATAACTATAAAATTACTCAAGATGCTAATGATCCAAATAAATATATGGCTGATAATACAGATTTGTATAATGCATCAAAAAATCAAGGAAATTTAAGAACAGTTGATCAATATGGTAAAGATGTATTAGATAACTCTAGATTTAATTATAATGTAGATACAAACAAGTATGATGTTATTGGAAGCAGTAGACCAATAGATGAAAGGATTTATAATTCAGCTAATAATAAAAATGCTTTAGCAGGTAAAGATTTTAATTATTTAAAACAAATGATTGGAGATAAAGATACTAGAGAAATGCTAAGGGATACTTTAGATGATCCTGCAGCTGGTTTATTAAGTATTGATCAATATGGTCAACCTTCATCTATGAGACCTGGTATAGTTAACCCTAATGAATATAATACTTATATGGGTATTAATAAATTTGGTGCTAATCAAAAATCAATGATACCTACTAGAAACAATGGTCAACCTATTCCCGGTATGATTAATGAACCAGCTATCCCAAGTATTCCCGGTTTTGTTGAAGGAATAGGTCTAGTGCAACCTGATTCAGAATTTAAATATGGCGGCAACTTAGATAAAGCTCAATTTGGTATACCTGATTTAAATAACTTTTTTAAATCAATGGGACAAACTAATTATGCGCTAGATACACAAGCTGTGGCAGATGCACAATTAGGAAAACAGAAACAACTGTCATTTGGAACTCAAAATTTTGCATCTGAAGAAGATGGTTCTGCAAATCCTTTATTTGATTCACCAACAGTTGAGAGAACAAATAAATTTGAAGGTGGATTAAATAGATTTATGGACAGTCCTGGTGTAAAAGGTTATGGAAAATTGTCTAACTTTGCTGTACAAGGTGCTGGTGTTATAAATGATTATTTTAGAGATAAAAATATTAATCAAGCAAGAGAAGATAATTTTAATAAATTGGGTGCTGATTATCAATATGCTACTGCAGAAGATCCATTTAATAAAAGAGGAATGTGGGATGTTAATACTGGTACTGCAGGAAGTGAAGGAGATAGAACAACTGGTTTATATATGAGCAAATATGGTGGTGAAAACAATACTGTAAATGTTGATTCAAATTTATTAGCAAAATTAATTGCAGCGGGAGCTGACATTGAAATATTATAACTATGGCAAAAATTAAAATAAATAGTTTACC